>ERZ772926.1784-NODE-1784-length-9904-cov-2.600467_pt1 | contig 9904 bp, 6 predicted proteins | sample MGYA00511136_ERZ772926 | MGnify/ENA primary metagenome ERZ772926 (study PRJEB29015, sample SAMEA2737917) | human oral metagenome | biome: human oral; feature: human-associated habitat; material: dental | place: China | collected 2153 ... | reverse complement strand
GATGAATCGTGATTCAACGGGCGCGGACGCGGTCCGCAGCGCGTCGTCCCCGGCGGCGCCGGAGACGGTCGCTTCCGCCGGAGCGCCTCTCGAGGTCTGCGGCCTTTGCTACGCCTACCCCGATGGACATCGTGCCCTGAACGGTGTCTCCTTCACGCTGGGAAGGGGGGAGAAGCTCGCGCTGGTGGGGCCCAACGGCTCGGGCAAGTCCACCCTCATGCTCCATCTGGCGGGTTGCATCGCCGCGCAGACGGGGACGGTGTCGCTGGAGGGTGTTCCCGTCGGGAAGGACCTGAAGCGTCTGCGCGAGGCCGTCGGCCTGATCTTTCAGGACCCCGACGACCAGCTCTTCATGCCGCAGGTCGTAGAGGACGTGGCCTTCGGGCCGGTTGCGCACGGGGTACCCGCCGAGGAGGCCCATGCGAGGGCCCGGGAGGTGCTGGAGTTTCTGAACGTCGGACATCTGGCCGAGCGGCCGCCTCACCGCCTCTCGGGCGGGGAGAAGCGCATGGCGGCTCTGGCGGGAATCCTGGTCATGCGGCCGGAGATCGTGGTGCTGGACGAACCCTCCGCGGCCCTGGACCCGAGGGCCCGCCGCCGGGTGATCGAGGTGCTTCGGGAGCTGGATAAGCCCCTCATCCTGGCGACCCACGACCTCGACATGGCCCTGGACGTGTGCGGCCGGGCCGTCGTGCTGTACGACGGGCGCGTCGCCGCGGATGGGGACCTCGGGACGATACTCGGGGACGAGGCGCTGCTTCGGCAAAACGGACTCGAGCTGCCCCTGCGCTGTTCCCGCTGAGCACCCCCCGCAACGTCGGGGAGATGACCGGATGACCCTACGAAGCGCCCGCCCCTCGAATGAAGGGGCGGGCGTTCTTGTTTTTTGGCTTATCCTTCCTGTTCCTTGCCGCGCCAGAACACCCGCAAGGGCGATCCCGTGAAGTTCTCCAGAGCGCGGAGCTCCTTTTTGACGTGGTTCTCGAAGGCCGTGTCCACGATGCCGGGGTCGTTGACGAAGAAGACGAAGGTGGGCGGCTCCACCCCGGACTGGAGACAGTAGTAGATCCTGAGCGCCTTGCCCCTCCTGCCGGAGGGGAGGCGGTCAAAGGCCAGGACGTCGCGCATCAGTCGGTTCAGGGCGTTGGTCGGGATGCGCCGCCGGCGGTTCTCGAACACGTTGACGGCGGCCTGGGCGATCTTGCCGACGCCCCGCCCGTTCAGGGCGGAGATGAAGAGGATCGGCGCCCAGGTCAGGAAGGGCAGGTCCTCGCGTATCCGTTTCGTCATCGTATCCCCGGGACAATCCCGGGAGGAGACGAGGTCCCATTTGTTCAGGATCAGGATCAGCCCCTTGCCCTTCTCCACCGCGTGCGCGGCGGCCTTCTTGTCCATATCCGTGCAGGGGTCGGAGGCGTCCATCAGCAGCAGCGCGACGTCGGAGCGGTCCACGGCAGCCAGGGTCCGCACGAAGGAGTAATATTCGAGGGCGCTGTCCATGCGGCCCCTCCGGCGCAGGCCCGCGGTGTCGATCAGCCGGAACCTCCGGCCGTCCATGACGACGGAGGTATCGACGGGGTCGCGCGTCGTCCCAGCCAGAGGGCTCACCAGCGAACGCTCGGCCCCCGCCAGGCGGTTCAGCAGGCTGGACTTGCCCACGTTGGGCTTCCCCACGATGGAGAGGCGGATCTCGTCCTCGTCCCGGGGCCCTTCCGCCTCCTCCGGCAGCAGGCCGGCAAGCAGGTCCAGCAGGTCCTCCAGGTTGCGCTTGTGGAGGGCGCTGACCCCCACCACGTGCTCGAATCCCAGGGAGAAGGCGTCCGCGACGTGCACCTCGTGCTTGAGGTCGTCCATCTTGTTGACGGCGACCACGACGGGCTTTCGGCTGCGGCGCAGCAAGTGCGCCACGCTCTCGTCGGCCGCGGTGATCCCCACGTGCCCGTCGACGACCATCAGGAGAACGTCGCACTCCGATATGGCCTCGTTGACATGGGCCTCGATTCCCGCGCTGAAGGCGCTTTCCTCGCCGAGGATGCCCCCCGTGTCCACGACGTAAAAGGATTTGCCGCGCCACTCCGCCGAACCGTAGATGCGGTCCCGGGTGACGCCGGGCGTGTCGTCGACGATGGCCTCCCGGCGTCCGATCAGGCGGTTGAACAGGGAGGACTTGCCGACGTTGGGACGGCCTATTATGGCGATGAGGGCCATGTCACGAGTCCTGCATGTAGTCGCTCAAGTCCTTGCCCTTGAGGCCGGAACCCAGGGCGAGGGCGAGGCGGATGCGGGCCTGGAGGGGCGAGAGGCCGCCGCCGCTGAGCAGCCCCATCTCCAGGAGGTGCGCGGCGCTGCCCTCGAAGTCGGTATAGGCCTGAATGCAGCCGGCGGGACAGCGGGAGGTCAGGACCACGGGGATGTCGGTGCGGAGGATTTTTCGGAGGAGCGGGACCCAGGATGGGGGAACCTCCCCGTTGCCGAACCCGGCGACGACAAGCCCCTCCACCTCCTCGATGCGCTTGTCCAGCAGGGCGTTCAGGATGACGTCCCCTCCGCCCAGCGAGGCGTCGACGATCTCGATGACGCGCGCGGGTACGGTTTCGACGTCCAGGACCTTGCCGCGTCTGGGGGACCTCAGGGGGATCAGGTCCCCCGAGGGCTCCGAAAAGATGCTCAGCGGGCCGCTGGGGAAGGAGAGGAAGCCGGAGCGGCTGGAGTTGGAGAAGTGGATGAAATCGGCGGCCGTGTAGAGCGCGTCCTGGACGCAGACGATGGCCCCCTGTCCCCAACAGGTCTCGGAGAGGGCCGCCTGAACGGATTGGGCGAGGTGCAGGGCGGTCTCGCTGCCGGGCACCCCCGCGTTGAAGATGGATGCCGTGAAGACGAGGGGCTGCGGAAAGCTCCAGACGAGGTCCGCGAAGTAGGCCAGCTCCGTCAGGGCCTGCGTGCCGCAGGTTACGACGACGCCCTTCGCCCCCTCCTTGACCTGGGAGGCGGCCAGCTGGACGAGATCGCTGCACATCCGCAGCGTATAGTGCGAGAGCGGCTGAAAGCTCCACTCCTGCGGCGCAATCTCCTCGTGAAGCTCCTCCGGGAGAAACGTCTTCAGCTCCTCCCACTTCAGCGGAATTCTTTCCCTGGCGCTTCCCTTCCTGCGATGGGCGATCTGCCCCCCGGCCAGGATGAGCGCTATCTTGTCTCGGTTTTGCATGATGCCTGTCTTTCCTCTCTGCCGGGCGGATGGCCCGGTTTCGTGCGGGGGTGGAGCGGGGTCAGTACCCCAGGCTTTCCCCCACCATGATGACGTGTGTCCTTCTCCCCATGGTCGGGCGCTCCAGAATCAGGAGCGCCCGGCAGACGCGGGACGGAGAATCGCAGTCGACGCAATGGCCCGTCCGGATGCAGGGCGTGTTGCCGTTCAGTCGAAGGACGTTGGGGGGCGTCGCGGTCCGGGCGCGGTTTATGGCCTCCTCCAGCGAGCCCGCAATCTTGTTGACCCCGATGACGAAGATCAGGACATTGCGCCCCCAGGCCATGGCGCTGACCCGGTTCCCGTTGCCGTCGATATTCACGATCATCCCGTCCCGGGTGACCGCGTTGGCGCTGGTGAGGAAGTAGTCCGCGCAGTACTCGTCCATCAGGGTCTGCATCCGCTCCTCCGGGGTGAGGCTCGGGTTCCAGTGGTGGCGGATCGTGCAGCCCCGCTCGGCGAGCTTTTCCATGGCCCCGATCTCCCGGATGGTCACCGTGCCCGGGACGCCGACGACGGCGCCCTCCGGAATCAGCTTCAGCACCTCCGCCAGGGCGTCCTCCTTCGTAGGAGCAAAAACGGCCTCGTAGCCCTTCTTGCTCAATGCCCTGGTCACCGTACTCGCCAAGGCCTCGTGAGCTTCAATTCTGGCGGCCTCGAACGGATTTGACGCCAGCCTTGTCATTCGCCGTCCCCCCTCGGTGTCGTTTGGGCCCAGCCCCCCTCGGACCGGTATGCGCCCTTGTCTCGATCGGTGTTTTACTGTTTTTCGACGGATTTCTTCCTGCGCCTCGCCGGGGAGGCCGATGCAGGCTTCTCCTTTTTTTTCGGCTTCTGGTTCAACTCGTCGATCTTCGCTCCGATGGTCACGCTGTCGGGGAGAAGCTTTTGAGCGTCCTGCAGAAGCTTCAGGGCCTCGGCATCGTTCCCCTTGCCCTGATGAACGCCCACGAGCCCCAGCCACGGCCGTTCGTCGTCGCTTTTGATCGACAGGGCCTGATTGAAGTGGGACAGGGCGTCGTCATAGCGTTTCAGGTTCAGGGCCACGGCCCCCACCTCGAGGTGCTTCTCGTATTCCCGATCCGGCCCTCGCGTCGAGGCGGGGTGATCGACGACCAGCCCTGCGACGCGTTTCACGGCATCGAGGGCCTCCTGGGAGGAGGGACGGAGCTCCAGAGCGTGGCGATAGGCGTTCAATGCCTCGGCCGGCCTGTTCCGCTCCTCGAGCAGGCGTCCCAGTGCGAAGTGCGTGTCATAGCGGGTCGGATCCAGGTTCGAGGACTGGACCAGGTGTTCTATCGCCTTGTCGGGGGCCCTCTTCTGGGCATAAAGGCGGCCGGTCTCGTAGAGCGCCTGGGCCCGGCCGGGCTTATCCTCCTCGGGGATCTGGTCGAGGTAAAGACGCCACGCCGTCAGGGCCTGGTCCGGCTGGCCCGCCTTCACGGAGGAGCGCGCCAGGCCCAACAGGAACTCCCGGGAATCGGGGTAGCGATCGAACCCCCGCTGATAGGAGGCCATGGCCTCGTCATAGCGCCCCTCGTCGTAGAGGGTCTGGGCCTCCTGGGCGATGGCGCCCTGAGAGTTGTTCTGGATATGGCGGTACAGGGCGAAGGTCGTCCCCAGCACCAGGATCGCGACGGTACAGAGCAGGGCAAGCCTCATCCGGCGCTGCGGGACCTGCCCGGGACTCGAGGACTCCACCGCCGCCCTCCTCGTGTGTGTGGCGCGGCGCAGGTGCGCGGCATGGTCGGCTTCACGGCCCTCGGACTCCGGGGCGGCGTCCGTCTCCTCATTGGGAGGAGACGGCTCCGAGGGGACCGTCCTCTCCTCGGTGGCTTCCCGGGATGGAGTGTCGGTCACTGCGTCCCCGCCGATCTCCTCGGGAGGCCCATCCTCCCCGTCGTTCGTCGGAAGAATCGCTTCGTCCATTTTTTCCTCTTCCTTTTTTTCTTTTTTCCCCTCCTGAAACGAGAAGTCCTCCGTGAGGGGGGAGCTCTCCCGTTCCTCTCGCTCCGGAGTGACGGCGAGCTCGGCCGGTTCGGGGCGAACCACCTCCTCCGAGGGGATGAGCGGAGGTTCGGCAGGCCCCTGAGAATGGGATGAAGAAGGAGATGACGAGGAAACGGGATCTCCTTCCCGGATGTCGGGAGGCGAGGTTTCCTCCTGGGGAAACTCGGGCGAATCGTCGAATTCGGCAGCAGGCTTCCCCTCGGCCGCCGGAGAGGCTTCGTCGGCCTGAAGCGCTGTGGAGTCCTCGGGAACGGGCCTGAAGGACGCTTCGGAGGACGCTGCAAGACGAACGACCGGCAGGCCGGAGTACTTTCCGGACGCCTCCAGCCTCTTCAGTTTGTCGGTGTTCCCCTTCAGCCATTCTTCCAGATCTTGTCTCAAAGCCTCTCACCTCGGTCCAAGTTTATCAACATATTTCGGAGTTGGCAACAAGAATAGGAGAGTCTTTCGGCAGCCGCTCGCTTCTCGTATTCGGCCCCGACGCCATCATGGCGAAGGGCCGCCACGCAGCCTTCCAGGCGGTCACGAAGCCCTGCAGGTGGAACGGGAAGGATAAGTGGGCTATACTCTTCCTGGCATAGGGAGACAGGTCCCTGAAGATCGCCGGCGAACAGGCCGGATCAAGTCGGAGATGGAAGGACGGTTGGAGAGAATGAAACGATACGGCATGGTGGTGTTCTGTGTTCTGGCGTTGTTTTTGGCGGGCGCTGCAGCGGCTGCACCGATTCCCGTCCCGACGGGCTTCGCCCTCGAGAACGGGCGCGTGACCCGCGGGGGGACGGCATTGGACTGTGAGGTCCATCAGGTCCCCGACGGGATCGAGAACGGCATCGCCCTCTGGTGCGTGGTGGGGAGCGAGACGTCCGAGGCCGTCCAAAAGGAGGAGACCGGGGTTTTCTTCTTTGGCCCGGACGGGAGGAGCGTGGCGTTCATCCCCCTCGACGCCCGGGGGGAGTATCAGGACCTGGTCTGGAGCCCCGACGGCGGGCGGCTGGTGCTCGTCACCGGCGGAGCGCGCCCCGACATGTTCTTCACGCTCTTCACGGTTGACGGCAAGGGGATGGAGAAGGGCCCCGGATTCCCGGGGCTGCGCGGCGGACTGGCCTGGGTCGACCCGCACCGCTTCGCCTTTACCCGAATAGACGACGTCCGTGATACCCAAAGCGGCGCCTTTCAGGGGGTGTCGCTGTGGCTCTCCGTCGTGCTGTACGACGCGGCGGTCGGGATGGAGACGGTTCTGAAGGCGGCCGACGGGACGAGGAGCTACGTCTTGCAGTCGGTCTCCGATGATGGGACCACGCTCAACCTCACGGAGCTCTCGGTCGCGTCCCCGAAGGACTGGGGGGATACGGAGAAGATCCAGGAGCGCGAGTCGCGCACTGTCGATGTTCTCCTCCGCGAGGGCGCGGAGCTCGGGAAAGGCAAAAATAATATTGTAGCCGTCGACCAAGAGGAAGTGCTTCCGCGGCGCGGCGGTTTTGAGCGCGCGATACGCGCGCTCTTTTGCCGCCTCGCTCGCCTCCCTTCGCTGCATTTCCGGGCGCTTCTTGTCGCGCTGCCGGTTCTGATAAAAGGTGCGGTCCAAGATTGCATCGATTTCTTCCAAAGAGAGCGGAGCGCTCTCTTTTTTGGTGCGGATAGGAGCGTCTTCGGGAAGCGCTTCCTCTGCGGCGCTCATGTCGCGCCGGTAGGGGAGATGCATGTAGCGGGGGGCCTCCGCATAGGAGACCGTCTCACCGCTTCCGTGGCGGCAGAAGACCGAGTCCGCCGGAAAGGCGAGATCCGCCGCGGGATCGTAGCCCCGCGCGGCAATGACGCTCTCCGCATCCCGGCAGGGAAAAAAGCCCGCAAAGGAGAGGGAGAGCGAGCCCTCGCCTTTCGTAAAGCGGCGCAGTTCCGCGGCATAGTTTTGCATGGCGAGGACGGCAGCCTGTCCGTGGATTTCGGCCTCAGCCTCGGACTCTGCCGTGCCGAGCGTAAAGGTAGCGCCCATGCGGTCCAGATCGTTTAAGGCCCTGCCGAGCGAAGACGCGGGCAGGCGGAGCGAAAAGGCATAGTAGGGCTCCAGAAGGCAGGGGGCCGCGGAAAAGAGACCGGCGCGGAGCGCCCGTATGGCGGCCTGCCGAAAATCGCCGCCCTCGGTGTGCTTCTCGTGGGCCCGCCCCGCAATGAGGGTAATTTTAAGATCCGTGAGCGGTGCCCCGCTCAAAACCCCGGGAATTTCCTCTTCTTCCAAGGTGCGCAGCACCTGCTGCTGGTATTGGTTCGCGAGGAGCTCGGTGCCGAGCGCGCTCTCAACCTGCACGCCGGAGCCCGGCTCCAGGGGCTCGAGGAAGAGATGTACTTCCGCGTAGTGGCGGAGCGGCTCAAAATGGCCCGCGCCCTCGGCACTCTGGGTGACGGTCTCGCGGTAGCTGACGCCCGCGGGTTCAAAGGAGACCGCGAGCGAAAAACGGCGTTCCAACAGTTCCGTGAGGATTTCCAGCTGCATTTCGCCCATCAGAGAGACCAGCAGGGTCTTGCCGCCGGCGTCGAGGGAAAAGCGGAGACTCGGCTCCTCCTCCTCGAGAGAACGGAGGCGGGGCAGCAGTTCCGTGAGCGAAGCGGATTCCGGTAAAATAAGGCGATAACGGAGCACCGGGGTCAAAATAGGCAACATATGTTCTCCGTTATCCGCCCCCAGTCCCATGCCCGCGCGACTCTCCGTGAGCCCCGTTACGGCGACCACGCTGCCCGCGGGCGCCTCTTTTAAGAGGGAGTAGGAGCGCCCCGAGTAGAGGCGCAGCTGCTCGACCTTTTCGTCGAGCGGCGGGAGCGGCATCTTGGCGCTCAGGCTCCCGCCCGTGATTTTCAGGAAGCTTAGGCGCGCCCCCTTCTCGTCCGTGCCGATTTTAAAGACACGGGCCGAGAATGCCTCCGGGTAGACCGGCGGGACAAAGAGGCGGGAGATGCCGTCCAGGAGTTCCGTGATGCCCTCCGCACGGAGGGCGGAACCGAAGAAGCAGGGGGAAAAGCGCCGGGCCTTAAAAAGAGCCGCGATTTCCGCTTCGCTCGGCGGCGTGCCGTGCTCCAGATAGCGGTTTAGGAGCGTCTCGTCTAAGAGGGAGAGCTCCTCCGCGAGATCGGGGGTGTCTACCTTGCGGGAGAAGTCGATGAACTCGCCGTTAAGCCGCGTGCGGAGCGAAGAAAGCAGCGCCTCCCGGGTGCCGACCTGCCGGTCCGTCTTATTGAAGAAGACGAGGCAGGGGATGCGGTAGCGGCGAAGAAGCTGCCAAAGCGTAAGACTATGTCCCTGTACGCCCTCGGCCGCGCTGATTACGAGAATCGCGAGGTCCAGAACCTGAAGGACGCGCTCGGCCTCCGGGGAGAAGTCCACATGCCCCGGGGTGTCGAGCAGAGTCACAGCGAGATCGCCGTATTCAAAATAGGCCTGCTTTGAAAAAATGGTGACCCCGCGGCGTTTCTCCGCGGGGTCGGTGTCCAGAAAGGCAGAGCCGTAGTCGACGCGCCCCGGCGCGCGGAGCGCACCGGAGGCGACGAGGAGGGCCTCGGAAAGCGTGGTTTTGCCGGCATCCACATGGGCCAGGATGCCGAGCGTCAGCCGGCGCATCAATTTTTGGTCAGGTGGAAGGCAAAGCCGCCGATCTCATCCGAAAGATAGAGGAAGGTGGTTCTGCCGGCAGCGTCCACCCGGCGGGTCGACTCGTCGAAGGAGAAGCCGCGCTGTCTTAAGTAGTACTCCGCGCGGTCCACATTGTCCGCGCCGATCGCAACGTGCCCCAGGCTTCCGCGGCCCATGAACTTCATGACCTCGACCGCGGTGCCGGTGAAGACCGAGAGTTCGGTGTCGTTATAGTCAAAGTCGAAGATAGAGCAGAGAAGCGTTGCCGTCTTCTTTGCCTCCGCCTCGTCCTTCGAGTTGATGCCCACGTGCTTGATGCGGAAGTTTAACATGGTCTTCACGGCCTCGCGGGTGCGCGCCGTGATTTTATCGAAGGCCTTCGCCTTGATATCGTCCTTGGTCGCAAGCCAGGTGCCGCCGCAGGCAAAGACCTGATCGAGAGCCAGATAGTTCCTGAGATTCTCGAGTTTCACGCCGCCGGTCGGCATGAAGAGAAGGTCGCGGTAGGGCGCGGAGAGCGCCTTTAACATGGGTGCGCCGCCGTTTTGCTCTGCCGGGAAGAACTTGACCGCCGAGAGACCGAGGGCCATGGCCTGCTCCATCTCGCCCGGGGTTGCGGTTCCGGGACACATCGGCACGCCCTTCGAGAGCACGTAGGAGACCAGCTCCGGCTGAAAGCCCGGGCTCACGATGAACTTTGCGCCCGCTTCGATGGCGGCGTCCGCCTGTGCCTTCGTGATGACCGTGCCCGCGCCGACCAAGAGCTCCGGCATCTCGCGGCTCAGGAGGCGAATCGCATCCGCCGCGGCAGCGGTCCGGAAGGTGACTTCGATTGCGGAGACCCCGCCCTTTTTGAGCGCGGCACCGAGCGGCAGCGCGTCGGCGGCATCTTCCAGCGCGACAACGGGGACAATTCCGATGCGGTACAGTTCCTTGATACATGCGTCCATTTTGCACATCCTCCTAAGCTAAGTCTGTATCATTTGCACTGAAATCAGTGTAGCATAAGTTAAGAGCATAGAAAAGTT
>ERZ772926.1778-NODE-1778-length-9927-cov-115.411264_pt1 | contig 9927 bp, 9 predicted proteins | sample MGYA00511136_ERZ772926 | MGnify/ENA primary metagenome ERZ772926 (study PRJEB29015, sample SAMEA2737917) | human oral metagenome | biome: human oral; feature: human-associated habitat; material: dental | place: China | collected 2153 ... | reverse complement strand
GCGAGCTGGGTTCAGAACGTCGTGAGACAGTTCGGTTTATATCCGGTATGGACGTTAGGAAATTTGAGAGGATCTGCCCCTAGTACGAGAGGACCGGGGTGGACGTACCTCTGGTGTACGGATTGTAGCCACCTGCTGCATTGTCCGGTAGCTATGTACGGATCAGATAAGCGCTGAAAGCATATTAAGCGCGAAACTGACCTCAAGATAAGATTTCCCTATGAGGACACAGAGAGACTATCTGTTTGATAGGTGCAAGGTGGAAGTGTGGTAACACATGGAGCCGAAGCATACTAATAGTCCCATTGCCTTTTTATGTCCTTATCTACGGCGCAAATGCTTGCATTTGTAGCGTAGGTAAGGTAGACTTAACTAGTAATTGGTGTTCATATAAGCACCGCTGTCAATCTTTTACAAACCGGCTAGAAAAACGGACATCGAAGTAAGGGGTTTGGCCCACCAGCGAAGCTATACTGGGACCAAGCGCTTTAAACCCCTTGCTTCGGTGCCCATGGCGAGGAGGAAACACCTGTTCTCATTCCGAACACAGAAGTTAAGCTCCTCAGCGGCGATTATACTGCGAAAGTGGGAAACTAGCACGGTGCCGAATTATAAAAAGACCATCCGAATAGGGTGGTCTTTTTCGATTGGCGTGATTATATAAATGTCACAGGATGAATAGAGGATTAACTAATTCAGAGAAAAACTATACATGATTTTATAAACCATTTAATTTAGCAGAATCCGGATTTGGTGAGTCCTTAATCTCTTGAGTATCGGAAATTTGCTCGCTAACTATAAAGACGACTCTTTTTAAGCTGCAGTGAGATTAATTTAAGTCGTCGTGTAAACCAAAAGTAAGCCCGAAAGGGGCTTACTGTATCATTCTCGAATCTCGCAGAAAACGAGAATTGTTGTGGTGAACCTTATGGTTTTTGATAAGATTCAAACAGGTGCATATCTATAATATCGCACCGGATGCATAAGTGCAATAGTTTTTATATCATAATTTTGTGTTCTGTAACCATTGACAGTTTGAAGTGTTTGTGCTAAAATTAAATTATACATATAACATATGTGAGGTAAAGAGAGGGTTTTGGTAATCTTTTGTGAAGAGATTCCCGGGACCCTTTTTAATATATTGCCTACAGGGCAGGGAGGATTAGATATATGGCAGGAACAAAGGCAGGCGGCAAAAAAGCAGCACAGAAAAACTTAGCAAAAGACCCTAATTTCTACGCGAAAATTGGCGCAAAGGGTGGTCGCAACGGACGTACGGGCGGCTTCGCGGCAAATCCGGCGTTGGCGCGTATCGCTGGCGCAAAGGGCGGTCGTATTTCGCGGCGCGGTAAAAGCAAGAATGTAGCGCAAGACGACGCGACGCTTGCGGCGTAAATACATATCACTTGTATGAAAAATACCCCGGAAACCTATGGGGTATTTTTCGTTGCGCGATAGCGTCGTAGCTGACATGTGCGTGCATCATTAACGCGCCATGTATGTAGACAGGCAAGGCATTGATAGTGGTGACGTTTGGTTTGTACGCCCGTTGCAGCGCAGTGAGGGCAAAGTGATCGTGCATGGAGCCAGTCGCGGTAGGTATCAAGTGCTTCTTCAATACAGCCTTCGTGTATCTGAACATTAAATTCGTGGGCCAATGTGGTTGCCTGATCCCACGCGGCGCGTTCCATGGCGAGCAGCTTAATGTCTCGTAGATACTGCTTATGATTTAGCAGTGCATGCCCGAATTCATGTAGAAGCTGCGCTTCGGCATATCGAGCTGATGCATCATATGTAATAGCACAAGCAGTATGATTCCAGCAAAACACCTCGCCTGGAGTGATGATGAGGTGTTGTAAGTGCGGTATGTCTGCTGCTTTAGCGTGCAGTTCTGGCAAGAGCCAAGTAATCTTTTCCATAGTAATAGCATCCGTACACGACTGCTTCTTCGGGATGTTTTGCTTGCACAATCTTTGGGCAAGGAATGTGCGGTGGCAAATGGTCGGTTAATATTTCGGACAGAAACTCGCCGTAGCGTTCAAAGTATGTACCGACGCTGCCGCCGATAATAATAACGTCGGGCTGTACGATAGGGACGACTGCTAAAAATCCGCGCGACATGCGCCCGGCGATTTGTCGCCATGTACGTTTATTTTTAATGTCGCGGGCGAATTTTTTGTAGTCGCGGACGATAGCGCGCCCCGAAGCGAAGCTCTCCCATTGCCGGACTTTGCCTTTGTATTCGACAAGCGCTCGTCCAGCTTCGCTATAGCGCAAGCCAGGGTCAATATAACCATTCGTACAGATACCGCTCCCGATACCGGTGCTGATCGTAACGTAGAGCGATGATCGGGGGATACTACGCAGTGCGCGTGTTTCCGATAGCCCAGCGAGATTAGCGTCATTCTCAATAAGTACAGGGACGCCTGGCAAGAGGTTCTTGAGTGCCGTATGCGCGCTAAAGTTTGCCCAGCCGAGATTTTGACACCAAACAGCAGTGCCATTACGAATGATTCCCGGCAGTGCAACGACGATAACGTCGACTTTTTTGTCCGTGTAGCGTTCACGTATAATTCGTTTTAGCTCTGCAGTGTACTGGGCTGGTTCTTTTGGCGTGGGGAATTTGATCGAGTCGCCCATTCTGCCGTTGTCTGCAAACGAGGCGACGAGCGTTTTTGTCCCACCAGTATCGATCGTAATTATCATATATCTAGCATAACACAGTTGATTTTTATGTAGAAAAGATGGTATAATAAACGAAAGGAGTTTTTTCGGAAAGGAGATGGTAATGGCGCATCAGAAGGAAAAAGGAGCAGTTATCGGATATGTGCTGGTTGGCGCGCTACTAACGACGGCGCTTGCCGGCGGCGTGTATGTAATGCGCCATGGTGCAACATCAACAGGTGATACTACGCAAACGGCTAAGACCGATGAAGTAGCGAAGACCGACGCGGCGGATACGAACAAGAAGGAAGAGGCAAAAAATTCAAGCACAGCAACGCCAGACGATAAAACAAGTAATAAAAAAGACTCAGTTGACACTGTCTTGAAGCAGCAGGCGGATAAGAATAAAGCCGATAACAAAAAAACTGAGGATAAAAAGCCGACCGAAGTAAAGACTGAACAAAAGACTGATGCAAAGGCGGGTACAACGACGACACCGGCGCCAGCGCCAACGCAGACTCAGCCGAGCAATCAAGCGAACGCGACGCCAGCAACAACGCCGACAACAAGTACGTCGCCAAACTCCGGGCTGCCGCACACGTCGACTGCGCCGGCAGCGAACCAATTACCAGCAACTGGTCCTGGCGAGGCGGTTATTGCGGCGGTTGCCGGCGTCATTCTATTGGGCGTCGGTATGGCGTATATTCGCTCACAGCGGCTTATCTAGACACTAGGGGTAAAATACGCTATACTAAAGCATAGTTGATGGCATAGCTATTTTAGTGTGTCTTCAGAGAATATTAACGTTAAGAAAGGAGTATTGGCGGCTTTCTACGCTAGATGGCGGCTAATAACGAGTATTTATGGCAAAAGCCACGATTACAATGGATGACCTTTTGAGCGGCGACGGCGGAAAACAGCTTGTTGCAGGCGAAATGGTTACCGGGCACGTGCTAAGCGTGCGAAAACACGAAGTATTGATTGATTTGGGTGCGCATGGCGTCGGTTTTGTGCCGCGCCGCGAAGTTGGTTTTGGCCGGCAGCTAGCGGTTGGCGATGAAGTTGCGGCAAGCGTCGTTGATGCAGAGCTTGAAAACGGCTATAGCCTTTTGAGTCTGCGTAAAGCAGCGAAAGACCGCGGCTGGGAAGAGGTTCAGGCAAAGATGGACGCTGGCGAGATTATTGAGGTGACGCCGCACGACGCAAACCGCGGCGGTTTGCTGGTAGAATACGAAGGCGTGCGCGGTTTCTTGCCAGTGTCGCAGTTGTCGGCAGAGCATTATCCGCGCGTTGGCAGTGCTGATAAAGACGAAATCTTGTCGCGGTTGAATGCGTTAGTTGGACAAACGATTCGAGTCCGTATCCTAGATTGCGACCGCAAAGCAAATAAGCTAATTTTCTCGGAAAAAGAGGCGATCAAGGACGGTCTAGCGGAGCGGTTTGAGAAACTCAAAGTTGGCGATACGGTCACGGGCGTGGTCACGGGCGTGGTTGATTTTGGTGCATTTGTGAATGTTGATGGCATTGAAGGCTTGATTCACATTTCGGAAATCAGCTGGGAGCGCGTTAATAATACGTCTGACTATGTGAAAGTCGGACAAAGCGTTGAAGCGAAGATTATTTCAATTGACAAAGAGCGCCTGAGTTTAAGTATGAAGCAGCTGACGAAAGACCCGTGGCTTGATGAGGTTGATAAGTTCAAGAAAGGCGATAAAGTCGAGGGTACGGTTACACGCATTACGCCGTTTGGTGCATTTGTGCAGATTAGTCCGGCAGTTGAGGCGCTGGTTCATGTCTCAGAGATCGGCGGTGGTAATGATGTTGACCCGGAGAAAGTGTTCACGCTCAATGCGCGCAAAGAATTTGTCATCTTGGATATCGACAAAGAAGGCCGCAAAGTTAGCTTGACGCTGACTGATAAGAAAAAGAAATAGCACCCATGTAATTATTCATGGATAATTGTCCCGGCGAGGTGCGGGCGGAAAGGAGCAAGAAATGAGCAAATCCGAAAAAGTATTGATGATTGCTGATTCAATTACCGTAGGAGAGCTCGCTGAAACGCTCAATTTGCCAGTTGCGCAGCTCGTCGGTGAATTATTCAAGAATGGTATCGTGGCGACGATCAATCAGCGCATTGATTTTGAGACGGCAGAAATTATCGTTGACGAGTTAAAGCTGGATGTTGAGCTGCGGCGTAAAAAAGTTGATTCGTCGCCCGTGCAGCGGTTGCATAAACCATCGGCAAATGCGTCGGTACGCCCGCCGATCGTTGCCGTAATGGGGCACGTTGATCACGGCAAGACGACGTTACTTGACGCAATTCTTGATACGAAAGTAGTTGAAGGTGAAGCAGGCGGTATTACGCAGCATATTAGCGCATACCAGACGCGGCGGAACGGGCGTACAATTACTCTACTTGACACGCCAGGACACGAAGCGTTTGCAGCACTTCGCCAACACGGCGCGGCGCTTACGGATGTTGTAATTATCGTGGTGGCGGCAGATGACGGCGTGATGCCGCAGACGGTTGAGGCGATTAAATTCGCCCGTAGCGCCAATGCGAAAATAGTTGTTGCAATCAACAAGATCGACAAAGAGGGCGCGAATGTTGATCGCGTAAAAGCACAGCTGGCAAGCGAATATCAGCTCAATCCGGAGGAATGGGGCGGTGATACAATCATGGTGCCGGTAAGCGCAAAAACAGGCGAAAATCTTGATAAACTTCTCGACATGGTGCTGCTTGTTGCCGATATGGAGGAATTGAAAGCCGACGCTGATGTGCCGGCGGAGGGCTTGGTGATTGAGGCGCACATGGAAAAAGGCCGCGGTTCGGTGGTGAATTTGCTCATTGAGCAAGGGCAGCTAAAGCCAGGACATTTTCTCGTGGCGGGCACGTCGTACGGTAAAGTGCGCACACTGCTAAACTACAGGGGGGAAACGATCAAGTCGGCTGGTCCGTCGACGCCGGTCACTGTAACGGGATTCAAAGAACTGCCGCAATTTGGCGATATATTCACTGTAGTGAAGAACGAAAAGACCGCACGCTTAGCAGTGGAGCGCGCTAAGGTTGAAGCCGAAAAGCAAGCTGCCAGCACCAATGTGACGGGTGCTGACCTGTTGAAAATGATGACAAGAAAGCATGATAGCCAAGAGTTTAATGTCGTTGTGAAAGCAGATGTGCAAGGCTCGCTCACTTCGGTGATGGATAGCTTACGCCTGGTGGATACGGGCGACGCGATTGACTTGCGTGTGATCGGCAGCGGCGTGGGCAATATTAACGAAAGCGATATTCGTTTGGCGGATAGTTCGCAGGCGATCGTGTACGGCTTTAATGTTGATTTACCGCCGGCAGTGAAGCGCCTCGCGATGCGCGACCGCGTGCAGGTGCGCTTGTTCAAAGTTATTTATGAGCTGCTAGACGACGCGCGCCAAAGTATGGAGCAAATGCTTGAACCAGATGTTGTTGAGACGGAAATTGGCGTACTTGATGTGAAGGGCGTGTTTCGTACGATGCGCGACGAAGTGATTTGCGGCGGCATGGTAGAAAAAGGCAAGGTTGTGGCGCACACGTTGGCGCGCGTTAAGCGCAGCGGCGAGCAAATCGCCGAAGTTGAAGTGATGTCGGTGCAGCGCCAGCAGCAAGAAGCAAAAGAAGTGTTTGAAGGCGAAATGTGCGGGCTGAGTATACGCACGCACAAAAAGCTCCAATTGGAGATCGGCGATACGCTGGAGTTATTTACGCGCGAGCTGGTGAAACGGACGTTGTAGCAGGTAAATTTCATAATTATTTGCATAAAACACCCTTGACGTTGTTGCATGGTGCGTCTATAATAGGTGGCGAGGATGAGTAAAAAGCTTGCATTTTTGTGTAAGTTGGTGTATAATATAAAAAGTTTGATAAAATTTAAATAGGATTGGACGTTATAACAATGAGCGAACGTAGGATGCATAGGAAGTCTGGACTAGGTCCTGCTGGGGAGTATCAACCTAAGCGCACCGAAAGCGATGTCGTACAGCCGACAGACCATCCCGAGTCATTATTGACATCTGAAAGCGTAGAATCAGAAGCTACTGAGGCTGGTTTCGCTGATAAGCGTAGTAGCTCATCTGATTCTTCTACTGACAGTGTTCCGGAGATTCCGCCGGGATATACTGTTATGTATGATTCTTCTGGCAATATTGTTAATCCTCCGTTAGGCCCAGACGCGGATCTTGATAGTATTTTGGCTGAATATGACCATGATGCATCTGCGGCAAACGATACTTCTACAACAGCTCCAAAGGATCATAGGAAAGTTGTAGTCAAAGGTCAAACTGTACCGACGCTGGAGGCTGCAGAACTACGAGGGGCATCCGTTTCAAGTTCTAAGGAGCAGGTTGATAGCGACAGCAGCGTTGCGCCAGTGACAACCGAAAATGGTGAGGCCTCCTCTGGATCAATTGAGTCGAACACACAACAAGAACAGACCGAACAGAAAAAAGATAACAGTAGCGAAGTCAAAGCTGAGACCGAAGGCAAGACTCATGAGGAAGAGGTTGAAGACGAGCGTAGTGAAATTTCATCAAAGATTGCTCATCTTGATGAGCAAATAGAGGTATACGACCATGCGATAAACGGCAAGCCTCTTCGCGAAGGTCATGAGCGTGCCGCTAGAGATCAGAGACAAAGACTTGAGGACGAGAAAAAGAAGTTGCAGGAGCAGCTAGAAACGTTTAATGAAGGTGAGAAGGGCAGGGAGCTCGTTCCGTATAGCGAGAATGATGACGAGCTTACTGCTCGAGATCAGGATCCAGATAAACATCCAGACAATCCGGATAAAGCAGAGGAAGGTTCTGAGGAAGGTCTGGAGCATGAGCAGCAACGAGAAGCGTATGATGCTGCGGTTGCCGAGCTTGCGAAATTACGAGCTGACGCAGAAACGAAGAGCGGAAACTTTATCACATATAAGTTCAAGAAGCCAATTAATTGGATTCTTCGCCGCTTTGGTAAGCAAAATCTCAGCATAATTGGTCGTGAGAGGCGAGAGCAAAAGCTCCGTGAAGCGGAGGACAAGGTGAAGGAGTGTGCACTTGCGCTCGCGAAGAGTCGGGCTGAGAATATTGAGAATACAGCAGATCTTAGTGAAGATGAAATCGCTCAGATGAAATCGGATGTCGCGTTTGGTGAGTTGCGTAGTCTATTAGATGTAAATGTACGCCAAGCGATCAATGATGAGCTGACAGAACGGCAGGAGAAGCGGCATTTTGGCGATAAGCTTCTTGCCTCTGTCGGCAAGTGGCTAAATGGCGGCAGCAAATGGGGGCGTCGGCTTCGTAGCTTTGGTCCTGGTTTTGCTACTGGTGCGCTTTTACCTGTTTTTGGGGTTAGTAATATACCAGTGCTAGCGGGAGTAACGACCGTAGCCGGCTCGCTTATCCATCGTGGTTCGCGGTTGGCCGCTGCCGACGAAAACCTTAAGCGCCACCAGGACGATGAGGGTAAGGCAAAAGCGCAGTTTGACGCTGCGGAAGTTGCAAAAATGCGTGAAGAAGCTGAAAAAATGACTGCGAGTAGACCTGATGACGGTAAAGAAGCTATAGGACATTTTGCCGACTGGATGATGCACGGTAGTCGGCAGAAAAGTTACGAAGATGCTGACCGTGCTGCAAAAGAGGCGGAAACGAATGCGGGACTGTTTGCTCTTGGCGCTGGTTTAGGCAAGTTGGCAAACTTCGGTGCTCATACTGCATTGGAGAAATGGTCAACGGACGCTTCAGCGGTAAGTGCTCCTGAGACTGAAGCTCCGTCGTCAGGAAATGAGACCGCGAATGCCGATCTTAGCCCAAGCGGTGACAGCGGCAATAATAAAACTTTGAACGATGCGATGGACAGGCTTATGCACGGTTCTGGTGACTCTGGTGGTGAGGCTTTGACAAATGCAGACTTTAGCGCATACGAAGATCAGTTCCCATGGAACTGGGCGGCAGATAACTTTGGTACTGAAAATGCTGCATCGAAATTGCATGAATTAGCCGATATGGCTGCACAAAATGGTTACGATGTAGAGTGGCACGGAAGTGGCGCGGATGAATGGGTGTCTATAAACGGAGATAGCAATACTACATCTGTGCTGAAGGTGTTGAGCCAGTATGCCAAAAAATAAAAGGGAGGGATAAATGTTTAATATTGATGACGCTCTGCTGACAAAAATCGGCTACAATGTAGCAATGTTGACAGAAGAGCAAAAAGACAAATACAAGCGGGAAATTCAAGAGGAGCTAAATCGGCGCGTGGCGGAGCGGTTTTTGCCGGAGCTGAGCGATGACGAGATTGTCGAGTTTGAAGACGTGCAGGGCAACCCTGACCGCACACGGCGCTGGCTGGCAGAGTTCCACGGTGATTACGCGACGCGCGAGGACTATAAGGCGGTGCGCCAGCTGATGGATAGTGACGAGGAGGCGATGAGTTTTTACGCAGCTGCACTGTGGCTGCGTTATGCGATTCCTGGATATGGCAAGATGATGCAGGAAGTGTTTGACGAGTATGTTGAAGAGCTGATTGATATGCGCAACGAGGTCAATAAGCAGCTCGGACTTATTGCATAAGCGGAGTAAGCTCTATATACTAGAGGGAGAGAAACGGAGGGACAATGTTTCAGTTAGATGATAATTTTTTGCAAGAAGTGGGGCTCGGTAGCTTACCAGACGACCAGAAGCAGGCGTTCTTAGCGCATTTTCGCGAGCAGTTAGAGATGATTGTTGGTACGAAATTGAGCGAGGGGCTAAGCGACCAGCAGCTTGATGAGTTTGAGTCGTTCATTGACCGCAAGAGCGACCGCGTCAACGCGTGGCTGGCGGCGAACGCGCCAAACTATGAGCAGGATACGGTATACCAGCAGCTCCGCGCGAACGCGCCTGATAATGTGCCGGTAGATGTGCTACTGGCTGAATATGCAAGCCTGAAATGGCTCGGAATGAACCGTCCGAATTATCGAGACGTTGTCGCGCAGACGATGAATGAGCTGAAACAGGAAATTATCGCGAACCGTGATGCGATCTTAGGCGGCGACGCATCCGCTGCGTAGATGCTGTCCTCCTTCCTTTTGTAGGTTTAGAAGCGGCATTGGATAACCGTCTGGTGATATGCTGTGCGCTTATTTAGTTTTTGGTCGAATTAAATAACCGCGCAAGAATTCGCCAGCAGACATAGCCTTGCCGCTAGGGGCAATAAGCTCGTCGATTGATAAAAATGCGCCGTTTGCACATGGTAAATCAAGAGGCGTT
>ERZ772926.1775-NODE-1775-length-9931-cov-18.064196_pt1 | contig 9931 bp, 8 predicted proteins | sample MGYA00511136_ERZ772926 | MGnify/ENA primary metagenome ERZ772926 (study PRJEB29015, sample SAMEA2737917) | human oral metagenome | biome: human oral; feature: human-associated habitat; material: dental | place: China | collected 2153 ... | reverse complement strand
GGAAGCGGAGCGCCCGCGACGTATGCCGCCCGCATGGCCGGGACGTCCCATGCGGCGACGAGGGGCCCTATCAGGGGGTTGAAGGATGCTCCGGTGGCGCTCGCCAGCACCAGCGCCTCCCTCAGGAGGCGGTCGGTCTCCTCGCTGACGAGGAAGCCGCCCGGGTCCGGGGCGCCGACCACTGATGGGGCGCCGACCACCGATGGGAGATGGGAGGAGTTGATCCTCGATACCTCGGACGTGGCGCGATAGGCGCTCCACAGGTCCTCGTGCCTGGCGACGAGGCCGACGAGGGCGTTGACGATTCCCATGCCGTCCCCGCCCCAGCCGATCAGGTCGACGCGGGTACCCATCGCGGGGAAGGAGGAACGCCACGTGGGCGGGCTTTCAGCCGTCGCTGCCCCCGAGGCCGTCGGCCCCCTCCTTGGTGGCGTCGTTCAGGCCGGGGATCTCGATGTCGTCCGCTCCGTCGGGGGATACGCCCTGGGCGGCCGCGATCGCTCGGATCGCCGCCTGCACGAACTGCTGGTGGGCGACGGTCGCGCCCGTGATGACATCGACCTTGGCGGGGTCGCCGACCTTCGTGAGGTTCTCGGAGTACTCCTGGTAGGAGGCGACGGCGGCCTGGGCCTTCTTGTAGTAGTCCTCGTTGAAGACCTCTCCGGCCGAACTCTTCCCGTAGTCGCTTCCCTTGTCCGTGCCGTCCGCGAGCGTCGTCTCGTACGAGGTCGCGGTGATCCGCCCACCTTCGACGGTGATGGTGATCGTGCCGACGGAGCCCTGGTCGTCGGCGTTGGACTGCGCGGTCCAGGTCCCATCATTGAGGGGCTTGCTCATGTCCAGGCCCGTCGAGGGCTGACAGGCGGCCAGGATCGTGGCGCCGAGGGCGCCGAGGGTCGCGTAGGTGGCCACGCTCCCCCACCGGGGGGAGCAGGAGGGGCTGGGGGGCGTCGATCGACGGTTCATCGTACCTTGTCCTTTCCGCTGCGGGAGGCCTGCGCGTGCTCCGCCGCGAGGTCTAAGGTGCGCGAGTCGTGGTCGTGCCACGTCTCTTTCACGACCTTACCGTGGTCGAGACGGATCTCGCGCTGCCCCTGCTCTGCGACGAGCGCGTCGTGCGTGACGACCATGAGCGTCGTGCCGTCGCGGTGGAGCTGGTTGAACAGGTCCAGGACGATCTCCTCGTTGGTTTCGTCGAGGTTGCCGGTGGGCTCGTCGGCGAGGACGAGCTTGGGGTAGTTGATGAGCGCGCGGGCGACGCACACGCGCTGCTGCTCGCCGCCGGAGAGCTGGCGGGGAAGGTGGGTGGCGCGGTCGGCGAGGCCGACGCGGTCCAGGGCCTCCATGGCTTCCTTCTCGTCCGGCATCGAGTGGTAGTACTGGGCAACCATGACGTTCTCGAGGGCGGTGAGGTGGCCGATGAGGTGGAACTGTTGGAACACCAGCCCGATGGTCCGGCAGCGGACCTCGGTGAGTTCGTCGGCCGTCAGGTCGGAGATGTCGTGTCCGTCGAGGGTGACGGTGCCCGTCGTCGCCGTGTCCATGGCGCCGACGATGTTCATGAGGGTTGTCTTTCCGCTGCCCGAGGGGCCGACGATGGAGACCCACTGGCCGCGCGGGATCTCGAGGGAGACGTTGTCCAGGGCGTGCAGGTCGCCGTAGATCTTCGAGACGCCGTCGAGGCGGAGGAGGGGGTGCGCGGGCTTTGCCTGGGGATCGGCGGGGAGTTTCTCTGGGGTGTTCATGGGTCTTCTCATTCTCCGCGCAGGACGAGCGCGGGGTCGACAGCCAGTGCGCGGCGCACGGGCGGGAGGCAGGCGAGGACGGCGATGAGGATCGCGCACGCGACGGTGGCGATCAGAATGAGGAGGTGCAGGGAGATGGTGCGGTGGAACACGGAGGTCGAGATCAGGGTGGCCAGGCCGTATCCGGCGCCCGCCCCCAGGATCCCGCCGATGGCTCCGAGCATGACGCCCTCGCCCATGAACTCCGCGGTGATGGAGCGGGCGGTGGCGCCCAGGGCCTTCCGCAGGCCGATCTCGTTGCGGCGTTCGGTGACGACGGCGATCATCGTCGTGGAGACGCCGATCATGGTGAGGGCCAGGACGATGACGGTGACGACGAGGAGGAGGGAGCGCAGCATGTTGAGAACTCCCGTGTCCGATTGGGCGAGGCGCCGCACCGTTTGAGCGTGAACGTCGGGGTTGGAGGCGTTCATGGCGTCCGCGACCGCGCTCAGCTGCTCGCCCTCGAGGGCGATGGAGTATTCCGCGAGGGAGACCGCTCCCTGGGTTCCGGTGAGCGCGGACATGTCCTGGGCGGACATGTACAGGTAGCCGTCCTCGTTTCCACCGGTCTTGAGGATCCCGGAGACCGTCAGGGTGACGGTGCGCGGTTCCAGGGACAGGGAGGAGGCCTGGGCCGCGTCGGCGCCCGACTGCTGGCCGGATGCCTGGGCGGCCTTGGCGGACGCGTTGCCATCGAGTTGGCTGACCGTGATGGTGTCTCCGGCCTTGACGTCGATCGTGGAGGCGATCTGCTCGCCGACGAGCGTCTGCCCGGGCGCATCCGGCCACGCGCCGTCGACGAACCAGAAGGGGTTCATGGCGCGCACAGCATCCAGGTCGGTTCCTCCCGCGACGTAGGGCTGGTCGTTGACTGTGACCGTCTCGTAGTCGAAGGCTGCGGAGCCGACGAGGGCGTCGGTCGGCACGTGTTCGGTGGCGGCGGCCACCGCCTCGTCCGTGATGCTTCCTTCCCCGCTGGGGGTGAGTACGAGGTTGGCGCCGTAGGAGCGGATCTCGCGGGCCATCTGCGCGGGCACGTCGACGGCGATCGTGACGAGGCCGGACAGGGTGGTCGCACCGATGGCGACGGCGAGGACCGCGATGAGGACGCGGGAGCGCCGGCGCAGGATGGAGGAGGTGACCATCCGCCAGAACATTGCTCGTCTGGACATGTGGCTCACCTTCCGTGGAGGACTTCCGCCGCGTTGAGACGCAGCAGGTAGCGGATCGCCGGGATGGAGGCTCCCAGGACGACGATGATGACGAGGACGGCGACGAGTCCGACGACGACGGGGGCGAAGGCGATGGCCGAGCCGAAGACCATGTATCCGATGGCCTGGGCGAGTCCGAGCCCCGCTCCGTAGCCGATGACTCCGCCCACGAGTCCGACGACGATCGTCTCGGCGAGGAAGAGGGCGATGATCTGTTTGTCTTTGGCGCCCACGGCCTTCATCAGGCCGATCTCGCTGGAGCGCTCCATGACGCCCGCGGTCACGAGATTCGCGATGGCCAGAGCCGAGGCGATGAGGGCCAGGACGGTGACCAGCACCATGAGGAGCTGCGTCTTCTCCAGGACGGTTCCCTCGGACTGGGCGACCTGGCGGACGGGACGGGCGACCGAGTCCGTCATGACCTCCTCGATCTGGTAGGCGATGGAGGAGACGTAGGCCGTGCAGTACCAGGTCTCCTTCTCGGACACGCTCAGCGAGTTCGGGTTCTTCGCGGCCTTGCGGGCCAAGTCGTTGTCGGGGGTGGTCAGGGCCGAGACCTCGACGCTGCTGACGACCCCCTCGCGTTCGATCAGTTCCTGGGCCGCGGGAAGCTGAATGTAGACGCCGCGGTCGGCATCGTCCCCGGTGGTCACGACGCCGCGCACCGTGAATTCGCGGCTGATGCCCGCGCGCGTGAGCGTGAAGGAGTCCCCCACGTCGAGGCCCCGCTCGGCGGCGTAGGTCGCGCCCACGATGGCACCCGTCGCGTCCTCGTCGGTCGGCCACGCGCCCGTGACGCCCCACCATCCGCGCAGCTTGTCCAAGCCGGTGTCGATGCTCTCTCCCGTGGCGAGTTCGAGGTGGTGGCTGAACCAGGTTCCCGTGGTCGCCACGGGGGCGCCCGAGGCATCCGTGGCGGACACATTCAGCAGCGGCGCGAAGTCGAGGATGTTGTAGGTCCAGAAGATCGTCTTGATGTTGCCCAGTTCGTCCTCGCGCAGGTAGGCGTGGGACTCGCTGGCCTCTCCCGTGGAGTACAGGTCGGACAGGACGGCGGCCCCCTGGGCGCGCACGACGATGTTGGCGCCGTAGGACTTGAGTTCCTGGTTGACCTTGTCGCCGACGTTGAACATGACGGAGAGCATGGACGTTGCCACGCCAGCTCCCAGCGCGATAGTCAGGGCGATCATGAGGTGACGATTGCCGCGCCTCGTCAGCGCGCCTCGCAGCATTCGGATAAACAAGCGTGCCCCTCTACTTCGCGAAGATGGGAGCCGAGGCCTCGAGGACCGAGATCGGCACGGTCAGGGTCCCGTTGGAGACCTTGTACTCGATGGGTATCGGGTTACATCCTCCCTTGAAACCGATGGTCGCGATGTTCATCGCCACCTCGCACAGCTTGCAGATGACCTTGCCGTCCTTCTCGTAGTAGCCGGTCGGACCGCAGATCTCGCACGCGTCGAGTCCCACGCCAAACGAGGACCCGGACTTTTGGATGACGATGAAGCGCACCTTGACGCCGGTCGAGGTCGTGTACTCGAAGCGGTGCAGGTGTCCGTCGGAGATGTCGGCCAGGTTGACGCTGACCTGGTCGTCAACGACGCTGTGCGCCTCGGGGGCCGAGAGCTCGACCTCTTGGCTACCGATCGCGACGCCGACGGTGATGAGGAGTGCCCCGCACAGGTATCCGACGGCCGCCGTGCCCGCCATGGACTTGTAGAGTCGAGAGCGGGCCCGGCCCAGGCGTCCCTCGGCGGGATTGGCACCGACGGTCGGGATCGAGCGGGAGGCGTGCCACGTGAGAGCGACGACGACGCCGAGGGCCAGGGCGGCCACGATCGTGAAGACTGCCTCGTTGTTGATGAACCAGGAGATGGTGTTCCACGCGCCCTTGGATACGGTGATCCAGCGCTTGGCTTTCAGGATGCGCACGAACAGCAGCGAGTAATTGAGGACCAGCGTACACAGGATGCACGCGGCCGGCCACACGCGGTTGTTCCACGCGCACAGGCGGTAGGACACCCAGGCGAGGAAACACACGAGCACCCAGGCGAGCCCGTATCCGACAATGGCGAGAACCGCCTGAGTGGAGTAGATCTCGACGCCGCCCGAGAGCATCATAACGGCCTGGTTCATCGCTGTGGGCACGGCGCGGAACAGAACGACACCGATGTAGAGGGCACCGACGATGCGCAGGAGCGTATCACCGCTCACCACGGTCTCCATGGACGAGGCTGCCCGGGCCTCGTCGTCACCGTTACCCGGGAGAAGGGCGCGCACGCGGCGCGAACGCAGGGCAACGAGCGCGAGGAAGAGGAGAGCGAGAATGACCGCCGCGGGGAGCGTGTACAGGCCAACGGTCTGGCGGTTCACGGACTTGGGAGCCTCGACGTTGATGATCGTCAGGGCCAGGGAGGAGATCATTCCCAGGCCAATGCCTACCCACACTGCCACCGACCGCGCCTTCTTACCGCGACGACCGTGCCCGGCGGCGGGCATGAAGCGGATGACGGCGCCGACGGCGAGCATCGTCAAGAGCAGCGTTAGGGTTGCTTCGCTCATCTGCTGAAGCATTGGCTTTCCTCCCGTAATAAAGGTTCACCGAAGCCGGACGACTCCGACGTCAAGTCTAGTCCCCTCACGGGGCGAGGGCCGAGGCCAGCAGTCCCAGAAAGGAACCACGACCTCGGCCCCGCGAAGCATGCGTGTCGATCACCAGGAGACGGCCGTGGGATCCCACTGCCAATCCGAGAACTCGGCGACGAGCGGCTCGGTCCAGAAGCGGCCCTCAACACCCGTGGTCTTATCGGTGTGCAGCAGCCAGCCCGTGGGAGGCTTGATCGAGAAGGTCACGTCGTAGGTGCCGGCGTCGAGCTTGGGCAGGTTCAGGCCGTAGTGCGGGCCGTCGGACGCGTTCATCGGCATGAGCGTGCCCTCCTGGACGGCCGTGCCGGACTTGTCCTTGATCGTGTAGTCGACGGTCAGGCCGGGGATGAAGTCGCCCGCACCGAAACCGAGCTTGTTGTCGGCGGCGGCAGAGATGTCGGCCTCAATGTGCATCGAGGACTCGGCGGCCGGGGTGCCCACGGCGGGCTCCATCTCGACGGGCTGGAAGTAGACGCCACCCACGACGAGCGGGCCGACGTGAACGTCGTCACCGAGGGGCTGCTCTTCGAAGCCAGCGTCCTCACCGGGGGCGGGGGCGTTCGAGGAGTCAGCCGAAGCCGAGGACGAGGCCTCGGGCTTCTCACTGGAGGACGAGGAGGAGTTGTTGGAGCAGGCCGCCAGAGTGCCTGCGAGGGCCAGCGTGGCCAGGGCCGCGCCGACGCGGAACAGAGAACGCTTCATGTGATGATCTCCTGTGCGTGTTGGTTGGGTGAAATGTCGGTGTCGCTCGACTGATGTCATTCCTCGGCCCGCGACCGGGCGGCGGCCTCGCGGGCGAGGCGAGCTTTTCCGAAGAAGTAGAGACCGACGATGATGGCGAGAACGATGGCTTGCGCGGCCAGGTTCTCCACTCGGGGGTAGATCCCCAAGAGGTCGATGGTGGGGAAGCCGGAGATGGGCGTCAGGGACACGACGTCCGCCTCCTGGAGTTCCCCGATACCAGAACCCGTGAACGTGATGGCCATGAAGGCCATCAGCAGCGAGGTAATGGTGAAGAAGGGGCGCAGCGGGATGCGCACCGCCGCGAACTGGATGAGCAGGTAGAGGATGACGAGGGCCACGACGCCGACCGCCAGGCCGATCCACACGTAGTGGACCTTGTCGCCCGCGGCGGCGACGATCGGGACGTAGAACAGGATCGTCTCGGCACCCTCGCGCAGGACCGCGAGGAAGGAGATGAAGGCGAGGCCCAGCAGGGAGCCGCTGCTCAGCGAGGCGTCCGTCTGCTTCTTGATGTACTCGTCCCACGCCTTGTTGGAGGACTTGTTGATCATCCAGTTGGACACCCAGATCAGCATGACGACCGCGAAGAGCGCAGCGAAGCCCTCGAGGAGCTCCTGGTTCGCGCCCGCCAGGGAGGTCACGTAGCTGAAGAGGAAGGCCAGGCCGATGGACAGGCCGAAGGCGAGCGCCACGCCGCCCCACACGATGGGTGCCTTGTTCTTGTGACCGGCCTTGGCCAGGTAGGCCAGGACGGCGGCGACGACGAGGATCGCCTCCATGCCCTCACGCAGGATCACGAGGAGGGAGGGCAAGAACTGGGCGATCCACGGGGAGGTGCCCGAGCTGTCAGTGGTCTTGTCGGCGGCCTTGCCGGTGTAACCGTCGAGGCTGTTGGCGTCCTCGCGGATGTAGTTCGTCAGCGTCGAGAGGTGCTGGTCGACCGCGGCCGAGTCATTATCGGTCATGGCCTTCTTCAGGAGCGAGAACTCCATCTCCACCTGCGAGACGCGCGAGCCGGAGATGCGGCTCATGACCTGCTTCTCCATGCCAGTGATCTCGTAGTGCTTGTAGTAGGCCTCGTTGACCTTGTCCTTGCCGGCCTTGGCGTCGCCGCCCTTGTAGGCGTTAGCGCCGTCCTCGAGGATGCCGTTGATCGTCTTGGCGACCTCACCCCACGCGCCGGGGCTGTAATCATCCGACGAGGCCTGGGCTGCCGACCCAGGAGCCACGCCATCCAGGGACGCGCCGTCTTCGACCATGTACTGCTTGAGGGTCGTAGCGTGACTATCGACGCCCGCACTGTCGGCGTCACTCATGGCCTTCTTCAGGAGGGAGAACTCCATCTCCACCTGGGAGACGCGCGAGCCGGAGATGCGGGCCATGACCTGCTTCTCCATGCCGGTGATCTCGTAGTGCTTGTAGTAGGCGTCGTTGACTTTGTCCTTACCGCCCTTAGGGTCGCCCGCCTTGAAGGTGGACACGCCTTCGTCGATCAGGCCATTGATCGTGGTCGAAACATCGCTCCACGTCTGATCAGCGGCGCGCGAGGGCGAGGCGAACATCGCCACGGCGAGAGCCGCCATCACGGCCACAATAAGAACGCGACTCAGTCGCTGACCAACACTGAGTGCGTGAGCGCGAAGCACTGCCACCACTTGCCTCCTGACGATCCGACGTTGAGGCAACGCCGGGATGATGGAATTCCTAACCATTGAGCGTAGCCACATCTCGCCCAGGTGGAAAGTAGTCCGTTTAGGTCGTCCTAAATTGTGATCATGCTGTGACAGTGTTTAGCGCGCAGACTTATCCACATTGGAGGACTAAGGGCCTAGGATTGTCGCTTGCTGACGCAATGCCATAAAAATGGTCTACCATCAGGCGAAACACCAAGATTCACGCAGGCACAGACGGGTACACCCCACGCACACATGCGTATGTTTCAAATTCTGTCACAATACTTGGGCAGCACGATTGACGACAGGAAGCGGATCCTACTCATGGCAACAGACCCGAATACACAACCCCTGAGCGCGACGGCGAATTCTGCCGTGACAAGCGCAGGCCCGCAGGGCCCTGTGCCCACCGCTCCCCACCCCCTGGCCAACGCGGCGGTAGCGGGCGAGGTGGCCCCGGCCTCGTCCCCGGCACGACCCGCCCGCGCCGAGTGGGTGCGCATCGCGATCTTCGGGATCCCATACGCGTCGTTTTTCCTGCTCGACATCATCCCGACATCGATCTTCCCCGAGTCATGGAACGCCACCCTCGTCAACGTAATACTCGACTCGGTTTTCCTGGTGTTGGCGCTTGCATTTTTTGGACGCGAGTTCCTTTCCACATTCTCGTACCTGCATAGGCACCCCGTGCGCAAGATTGCGTTTCTCTTTGGCCTGTGGTTCCTGGCCACCATGGTCCAAGGCGCTATACGCCTCTCGATCTACGGCCCGAACCCGCCGGTCGCACAGAACCAGCAGGGGGTCGTCAGCGCACTATCCGACAGCGCTCTCGGCCTCACATTCACGTTTTTCGTTGCAATTGGCATGCCCTTGGTTGAGGAGATCTTCTACCGCCACATCCTGATCGGCAAGCTGAGCCCGTACGCACCTACTTGGCTTCTCGGATCAATCTCCGCATTCCTCTTCGCCTACATGCACTGCCACGAGTGGCAAGACATGACCATGTACCTGCCCGTCGGCATCATCTTGACGCTCGTGTACATCAAGTCCGGCAAAAACATTACCTACTCGTGGCTGTACCACGCGCTCAACAACTCGATCATGGTGGCTCTCATTTTCCTTGTGCCAACGCTGCCGCAGAACGCCTGATTGATGCTTGCGGTAGCGCCCCGCCCGGCCTCGGGCGGGGCGCTACCGCACTCACGCGCACGTACAACCAGCCGCACATTACGCCCAACCGCGTACGCGCTACACTCAGTCGGCCACGCGCTGCACCCGACCGCCACGCGCTGCACCCAGCCGTCGCGCTCAAGCCGACAGCTGGCAGCCGGGGCCCATCATCTGCACGTTAAGACGCCAAGTTGTCTACCCGAACCCGTTAATGCGCACGTTAACCCACCTAGTGGAGTATGGGCGGCGCCCAGCTGCCAGACCCACGGCGCGAAGAAACTCGCCCAGCGCGGCCCCTCCAGTGGCATTTCCGCGACAAAACTCGCCCAGCACGGCGCAAAAACGCCGAATTTGGGGTGTTTTGAGTGCACTGGGCGAACTTTTTCGCGCCTACACGACGAAACACGGCGACATTGAAACCAACAACACCACTGCTCACCCCCAACAAGGGACCACTGAAACCGCCATCACCTCTGCGCCCAAAAACGCACCAAAAACACCCATTTCCCACCCGCAAAGGCGATAACGGTTTCAATCCCACACAGGCACAAGCAAGCAAAGGCGACGATGGTTTCAAACCACCGGGCCACCTCGCCTGCAGCACCCACACGCGGCACCCGTAGGCGGCGGAACCAGGACGGCATCAAGACGACGCGCCGAGCGAAGCTCTCGGCGCGGACGGCTCGCGGGCGGGCCGCCG
>ERZ772926.1774-NODE-1774-length-9934-cov-5.849681_pt1 | contig 9934 bp, 12 predicted proteins | sample MGYA00511136_ERZ772926 | MGnify/ENA primary metagenome ERZ772926 (study PRJEB29015, sample SAMEA2737917) | human oral metagenome | biome: human oral; feature: human-associated habitat; material: dental | place: China | collected 2153 ... | reverse complement strand
TCAGAAAAGAGTTTTTCTTTCAACTACCATTCAAATATCATTCAAACACACTATTGTCATTCAAATAAAAATTATACAATCAGTTTAATTAAAACATATCACAATGAAAGAAGAAGATTTATCACTCATCAAGCGATACTCTATCGTGGAGTATCTTGAAAGGAAAGGCATCAAGCCTGTACGCAGGACACCTGCCTATGCCCTGTACCGTTCACCGCTTCGTGCGGAAACACATCCGAGTTTCAAGGTGGACACAGAGAAGAACCTCTGGATAGACTATGCCGAAGGCAGGGGCGGAAGTATCATCGATCTCTGTATGCGCTTGGAGAGCTGCACGCTATTGGAAGCCATCTGTCATTTGGGACGGAACGCTCCCGATGATTCTGCATATAGTTCTCGCAACGACTTCGCATCAAACTATTTCCAACCTTCAATGGTTGCAAATGGGGCAAGGAAACTGATAAGTATATCAGACACCTTGCCGCCACATTTACAGGAGTACCTTACAAAAGTACGCTGCATCAACTTGGAAAATGCAAAGCCATTCCTCAAATGTATCAGTTACGAGGTAAAGGGCAGGCGATATCAAGCCATCGGCTTTGTCAACTCATCGGGAGGGTACGAGCTTCGGGATAATCAATCGTTCAAGGGAACAGTAGCCCCGAAAGACATTACTCCGATATTCACGGACAGAGCGGAGCCTGTATGTATCTTTGAAGGCTTCATGGACTTCCTATCCTTCCTTTCAATGAAAGAGAAAATTATCAACCACTGCCTTGTGATGAACTCGGTGAGCAATGTGGCAAGAACTGCCCGCTATCTGAACGACCACAACCTGACCCATATCCGTGCCTTCCTTGACAATGACGATGCAGGACGGAGAACCGTGCAAGAATTTGTAAAGGCAGGTTTCAAGGTGGAGGATATGTCCGTACATTACAAGGGCTTCAAAGACCTCAACGAGTTTCATGTCAGCCGTATGCGTAAGCAGGAGCAGCAGAAAGTGCAGGAACGGACACGGATGTCGGTTACGGAGCAAAAGGAAAGTAAGAAATCAAAACAAGTCAAACATAAAATGAGATAAAGATATGGAAAAGAAAAAAGTCAGTAACGAGGGAATGGAGAATACCATCCATTCCGCCAAGCAATATTTAGGACTCAACCAAATCGAAAGTCCGTCTGAACATCTCATTGCCGGACTTCGGGCAAGGAGAGCCAGACTTACTCAAGACCCAAACAAGCAGGACACAGAGAATACCACGCACTCTGAACCTGTACTGAATACTGAGAATGCAACCGTTCAAAGGCGCATCAGTGCCAAGATGAGAAAGGAGACGCTCGAAGCCTACAAGCAAGCCTACCTTGTTCCGACAAGACTGAACAACCGTAAGGCGGTCTATCTGAGCAGGGAGACACAGGAGCGTGCCGACTTCATCGTGCGCAGGTTGGGCGACAGAGGCAGCAACCTTTCAAGCTTTGTGGAGAACATCGTACGCCTCCATTTGGAGGAATACGGTGAGGACATAGAGAAATGGAGGAAGCTTTGAACCCACAGGAAAAAGGTCGAGGGTTTTCCTGAAAATGGACGACCCTTTCACTCAAAACCCTCGACCCTTTTCAGAGAACAGGACAACAGACATTTGCTGAACATACCGAATGACCGGATTGTCCCGAACGTAATGAGTCAAAGAATGCACGGCATTCACTTTTTTACTATAAAACGCCTTGTGCGTAAACGTTTCGTTAGCTGACATTGCAAGACGTCAGTTTGTACCCACAAACTGCTCTTGCTCCCCTCGTCAGATAGTCGGGGAGATTAGACCATAATCACTCCGTTCTCATCGGTCAGCATTCAGGAATTAAGCAACAACAAATCATCTACAATGATAAACTTTCAAAGAAACTTATATGAAAAGATACAAAGGAAAAGCTGCCCGATGGCAGCAACAGGATAAGGAAGAACAGCGGATGAACAAAACGGAGTTTATCAAGGTAAGATGCACCTTAGAGGAAAAGCAGCGTATCAAATCGAAAGTGGAAAGCGCAGGGCGGAAGTTCTCCGACTATTGCCGTGAAATACTCCTTAACGGAGAAGTGACTGCCGTTCCTAAGATGACCGACAATGAAAAGGAAGCCATAGAGGTGTTGAGGAGAACAGCCTACTTCTTTACACATGTTTCCAACCTTATCAAGGTAAAGGATGATGCGTGGGTACTGATTACCCAAAGCCTTTTCTATCTGGCAAGGGAAGCTTTTAAAGGTTTCTTTAATCCCAAATACCGTATTGAGGAAAGGGCAATCAAACTCTTAAATCTGATGGAGAATGATAGGAAAATCTAAAGCTATCGCGCATGGTAGCAATGCACTGGAATATATTTTCAGAGAGGGAAAACTCGATAAAGCGCTTCTCTTTCACAATCTCTGCGGCACTACGCCAAAGGAGATTTATGGGGAGATGAAGATTGGTCAGCGATTACAACACACGGTGCAAAAACAAGTTCCTGTGTATCGAAATCGGCATTGCACCACAAGATGAGAAAAGATTGAGTCTTGCATCCGTCCGTAACCTTGCATCAAACTTTGCGGGGCGCATGGGACTTGCCAACTATCAATGGGTGGCGGTAACGCACAAGGACACCGACAATATGCACATCCATATCATTGCCAACCGAATCAGTCTGTATGGAGAAGTGTATGACACCACCTTTGTGAGTAACAAGGCTGCAAGGGTAGCAGAAGACCTTAGCCGTAAGTATGGCTTGACCATCGCAAAGGAGGTAAGGGTGGAGAAGGCATATCAGAAAGCAAAAGCCAATCCGACAAGAGAACAAATGAAACTGCAGTTACAAAAGATTTGTTACGCCTTGCTCAACAAATATAAAGGCACAGACATCACAGGGCACTCCATGTTCCTCTACTACCTTAGCAAGGGTGACGTAACCATTGAACGTTTGAAAAACAAGCAAGGTAAGGTATATGGCTTGAAGTTCTCATACGCAGGACAGACATTCAAAGCTACTGAAACCGCAGGGAGTTCGGTTACCGTTCCTTGCAGAAGAACTTTGAGATAAACAACAAGACAAAACTAAAGAAAGCCACGACAATGGCAGATGAGCCGGCAAAAAACAAAACTCAATCCGATACTGGTTATCAACTTGTCCCTCCCAGCCGCTCCTATACGTCACCTGCCAACACAAATGAAAGTTCATCTATTGCACAAGCCGTAGGCAATGTGGCAAGTACTGCCATAAATGCAGCCTAAGAAATCATTTCCGGTGCAGGCGGGCTAATCACCCACAGACACACGGTGATGATTATGCCGAGACAGCATGGCAGTATAGGCTTAAAAACCAAGCCAAGAAAAAGAAGAAAAGAGAGAGGACTATAATCATTATCCTCATTTTTTAATCTTCCCAAATAACAGATGATGCAAAAGAAAGAAAAACTCATCAAAAACGCTTGTTATTCAAAGCAAATGATTATCTTTGCAAATAGAATAACAAGCGTTCTGTGTTAATGCAGAAACCTGCGATTGAAAGTACTTCGCTGGTTTCCAAATCGTTACCTGTTTAGTTTGTACAATAAGGTAACTTATTTATTTTCAATTAGATACACTTCAAGAGTTATCTTCAAATGTAATTAAGCATCAATTCAATTTTGTAGATGACTTTTTTATTACAAATAGGTGGATAAAGGAGGATATTTTCCTTTCCCTTAGCTTTTATTCTGCTGGTACAACATCAAACTTTAGTTTCTCGATATTTTTCTCTTTTGATACTTTGATAGTATCGCCAGACTTGATATCGCCAGAGAGAATCAGTTCGCTCAGTCCGTCCTCAATATGATTCTGGATAGCACGCTTTAATGGGCGCGCACCAAACTGTACATCATAACCTTTTGTTGCTACAAACTCTTTGGCTTCGTCAGTTATCTCCATTTCGTAACCCAACTCGTGAACACGCTTGAAGAGACCCTTGAGCTCAATATTGATAATCTTCTTTATTGCCTCAAGGTCTAACTGATCGAAGGTGATAATCTCATCCAAACGATTGAGGAACTCTGGAGCAAACTGCTTGCTCAGACTCTTCTGAATGATAGCACGAGCACGTTCTTTGTCGCCTTCGTTCTGTGAAAGTCCGTTCAGATTGGTTGCTTTGAAGCCAACACCCTGTCCAAATTCTTTCAATTGACGTGTACCTGCATTTGATGTCATGATGATTACCGTGTTGCGGAAGTCTATCAAACGACCGTTTCCATCAGTTAATCGACCTTCATCAAGTACTTGTAAAAGCATATTGAACACATTGCCATGTGCCTTCTCAATCTCATCAAGTAAGACGATAGAGTAGGGGTGACGACGTACTTTCTCTGTTAGCTGCCCCCCTTCGTCATAACCAACATATCCTGGAGGAGCACCAACAAGGCGAGAGGTGTTGAAACTCTCTGTATATTCGCTCATGTCAACACGAATCAGAGCATCAGCAGAACCAAACATCATCTCTGCTAATCGCTTAGCAAGATAGGTTTTGCCCACACCTGTAGGACCTAAGAACATAAATGCTCCGATTGGATGATTTGGGTCTTTTAAGCCTACGCGGTTGCGTTGGATAGCCTTTACCATTTTATCAATGGCAGCATCCTGTGCAACAACAACTTGCTTGAGTTCTCTATCCATATTCTTCAGACGAATACCTTCCGCCTCCTGCATACGTTGTACTGGTACGCCTGTCATCATAGAGACAATGTCAGCAATAGCTTCCTCATTGATTTCAACTTTGTCCTCGGTGTCACCTTTTTGCCATCTCTCCTGTTCGTCTTTCAGTGTCTGTTCCAACTCTGTTTGTTTATCACGGAAACTTGCAGCCAATTCAAAGTTCTGATTCTTTACAGCAGCCTGTTTCTTCTCTTGTGCAACCTTTATTTCCTTCTGAATGTCAAGGATGGACTGAGGCACCTTTACGTGTTGCAGATGGATACGTGAACCAGCTTCATCGATAATATCTATTGCCTTATCAGGGAAGTAACGGTCGGTAATATATCTGTCAGCATACTTCACACAGGCTTTCAAAGCATCCGCAGTATAACTTACATGATGATGTGCCTCGTAACGGTCTTTGATGTTCTCAAGAATTTGTAGCGTCTCCTCAACTGTCGTTGGCTCAACCTGTACCTTCTGGAAACGGCGCTCCAATGCTCCGTCTTTTTCAATAGACTTACGGTACTCATCGAGTGTTGTTGCACCGATACACTGTATTGTGCCTCTTGCCAAAGCTGGTTTAAGGATATTGGCTGCATCCATCGAGCCTGGTGAAGAGCCTGCTCCGATGAGTGTATGAATCTCATCAATAAAGACAATGATGTCAGGATTCTGTTCGATTTCCTTAATCAACGCACGGATGCGTTCCTCAAATTGACCACGGTATTTCGTGCCAGCCACCACAGCAGTCAAATCAAGAGTAATGACACGTTTTTCGAATAGAATAGGTGAGGTGAGATGCTTCACGATGAGTTGTGCTAAGCCCTCAACAATTGCACTCTTACCAACACCAGGTTCACCAATTAAGATAGGGTTATTTTTCTTTCTTCTGCAGAGAATTTCGCTAACACGCATAATCTCTTTCTCTCTACCTACAACTGGGTCAAGTTTACCTTCTGTTGCTGCTTGTGTGAGATCAGTTCCGAAGCTATCGAGCACTGGTGTCTTCGATTTTGTACGTGGAGCTTGCGTTGTTTTGGCGTTATTGCTGCTTTCTGAAGACGATGAAGACATCATATCATCATCCATATCCTCCTCATCAGCCATTCCTATACCATTCTTTAGTTGGTTTGCGTGTTGTTGTAACATTGAAATTGCGTTGTTATAATTGAATCCACTTTCTTCCATTACCTTCTTAGCACCATTGTTAGAAGAATCGTGCAGAATAGCAAGGAAAAGATGAAGAATATCTACTATTTGGGTATGCTGTAAACGAGCTTCAAGCACAGCTAATTTCAATATATTATTTGCTTGTTCGTTTAAAAGCATATCAGGTACTGAAGTGTTGGTTTCAGTAGTTTCCTCCAGAATACTTCTTTCTATTTCTTTCTTTATGTTATCTATGTCAATCTTCCATTGATTGAATAGTTCCCATACTGGTCCTGACTTCTCTCGAAGAATAGCAAGCATGATATGCTCAGGAGCAACCGATTTACTTGTCAGTCGTTCCGCTTCTTCTCTACTGAATGATAGAATTTCAGAAACCTTTGGGGAGAATTGATTCATCATATCCTAAACTTTCTTATCTTTACTTTTATCTATGGACAATATGTCCTGTGTTAGTAGGGTATTATATACAAAATATGTGCCAAAAGGCGAAGAATCGGACATACACGTATATTGTAGGTCCGATTCTCCATCTTATATTTTGCTACAGTGCTTCATCGTCAGGCTTCTGAAGTCTTGTCTTTGGTTGTCGTTCCAAGTGCTTCTTCTTACGCAGCCAAGCCGCTTTGCGCTGTTCATACTCTTCACGATGACGTTCTAAGAAGTTATCTGCCATTGAACTTACCGTATATAATTGAAATCTGAATGTTCTTACCAGTAGATGTGTTGCCCAATAGCTTTGTGCTTGATAGACTCATATTATGGGAAACCTTAGTTATTATAGTTTTCTTATTATTGCCCGTGCCTTGTGTTACGGTCTGTAATTCTACTGGTACTATCACAACCTTACCCCATGCAGGCATTGAAGTGTTGCGTGAGAAGAAGTTGATAATTCCCGAAATATTATTGAATACATAGCTATTCGTTGTTTTATTATAAGTAGCAATAAACGATGTCTTGTTATCTGGCAATCGGTTGTTTGCAAAGAATGATTGTAGGCTATCTGCTGGAACCATCACAACATTTTGTGGTATTCCAAACTGATAATCGGATGTTGAACTATTATTCTCTCGGAAGAGTACAACCTTAGCTGAGTTGATAGAATCGCTTGTATGTCCTGACATTATGTCAGATACAGGCAATGTTAACTTCGTAAACAAACCGGCAGGAGTCTTGAGATAGGTGTGACCTGACTCATTTGCTAACTGCTGTAATTTCGTATTGTCGTTAGAGAAGTTAGTTAGCTGAAGAACCTCTTCAGTACTAACAAAGTTGGTTGATATTGCGGATACCTTTCCTTTTTGCTTGTTCTTGAAGTAAATATTCAACTGTGCAACCTGTATATGTGCCATTGAACCAGAACCGCCATCTATCTTGAAATAGAACCCTGGACAGATTTCATGTAAGAAGCGATAAGGGTTACGGAATGCAGATGGGGTCTGCAGATACTTGCGAAGTAGATAGGTACCATAGTTGTTGTAGGTTACTCCCTTTTTATCTTTGTACTGGTTATTTAAGCGTAAAATGATATTACGATTATAACCTTTCTTTTTTCTGATACTATCCGCTTCTGTATAGTCTGTCAGTGTAAACGAACGTTTCTCGGCAATACCACCTTGTGCGACAGGTCGGATATAGCCTTGTGCTTCGGGATCGAAGTTAGAGTAGTATGTTATGCCCTCCTCAACAGGCTTTGAGAGTTCGTATGTTGTTAGCTTTATTTGGCTAAGTGAGTCGCCATAATAAGAGCTATAATAAAGTCTTATATCACATGAGTCAGCAATAATCTCATTGTTTGCATCACGACTCATAATAGAGTCCTTTGCTGGCAATTCATATTTACTAAGTACATGGAATTGTGACATAAGGTTACCCGTAACAGTTGTGTTTGTTTCTGGATCAACCATTCTACCCAAATATCCAGTTGCTGAACGTGCAAAAACACTACCAGCAACCATTGTCTCAGAAGCTACGTTGAAGGTGTCTGCCTTTATAGAGAGTTTATCTCCATTATCAATAAGTGAACCTCCAAGGGTATCTGTGGTATCATCACATGATACCATTCCGATACAAGCTGCAAGCATTAAAGCTGCAATAAATTTCCTTCTCATTTAGAATTTCTTAATTGTATAAATCTAAGTATCTTAGAACAATTTGTTATAAAACTCTGAATACTTCTCTTTTAGTTCAGTATCATCGATTGTATGTTCCAAAAGTTGCTTGTCATTTGTCTTAGCATAGTTGATAAGATCTGCATTAGCTTTGTCGCTGGTACCAATGACACCATCTGAATAGTCAATAGCTAATTTACCTAATTCCATGAAGTTGAAGTCATCACCATAGTTCTTCAAGTGTTTTGCTTTCGCATCACGGAACTCAAGACAATGCTTAAAGTTGGTTCCTAAGCTATCTTGTGGCTGGTCTGCAAAGATTGAGGTTACAACTTTTGAATTGGCAAATTGTGGTTCATCTTTATAGGCAGTCTTCACGTAGAATGGAATAACTGAAGACATCCAACCCTGACAATGAATCACATCAGGAGTCCATCTTAGCTTCTTTACTGTTTCCAACACACCTCTTGCGAAGAAGATAGCACGCTCGCCATTGTCGGTATAGTCGTTACCTAATTCGTCCTTTGTCATTGCAGGACGCTTTTGGAAATAATCTTCATTATCAATGAAATAAACCTGTATACGTGTCTGCGGAATACTTGCCACCTTGATAATCAATGGATGGTCTGTATCGTCTATAATCAAGTTCATACCTGAAAGGCGAATGACTTCGTGTAACTGCCCTCTGCGTTCATTGATATTTCCCCATCTTGGCATGAAAGTACGGATTTCATATCCAGCTTCCTGCATGATGTGTGGCATTTCTGAGCCATATAATGACATCTCTGTCTTTGGCACGTAAGGCAAGATTTCTTGATTAACAAATAATACTTTTTTTCCCATTCTTTATGTTAGAATTTTTATTTCTGCAACTATTGCAAGCAAACGCAAAGAACGATAATTTTCAATGCGCAACTTACTTTCTGCAAAGGTACTAAAAAAAAACGAGACAACTCTTGCTTTCGATTGAAAACAAATAAAAAGTGTGGCATATTGAGATTATTTAATTAAAATCTCGTCTATTTAATTATTTTGTTGTTACTTTGCAGTGATAAAAAATTTAGTGACTAATGAAAGTTATTCAAAAGATTGTTGAACTTCAGAACGAACTGTTCTCTTGTCGTAAAGAAAACAAAACAATTGGATTAGTGCCTACGATGGGTGCTTTACATAATGGTCATGCATCACTTGTGAAACAAAGCGTTGAGGAGAATGATGTAACGGTCGTTTCTGTATTTCTTAATCCTACCCAGTTTAATGATAAGGGTGACTTAGAACGTTATCCTCGTACATTAGAAGCTGATTGTCAACTTCTTGAAACATGTGGAGCTGACTACGTCTTTGCTCCTTCAGTTGAGGAAATCTACCCCAAACCTGATAATCGTCAATTCGATTTCCCACCACAATCAACGGTGATGGAGGGTGCCAAACGTCCTGGTCATTTCAATGGTGTTTGTCAAGTTGTCAGCAGATTATTCTATATTGTTCATCCTGACAGAGCCTATTTTGGCGAGAAGGATTGGCAGCAGATTGCCGTTATCAAACGCCTTGTAGATTTTATTGGCATGAATGACAAACTTACGATTGTGGAATGCCCAATCGTTCGTGAAGATGATGGATTAGCAATGAGCTCCCGCAATATGTTGTTAACGTCTGACGAGCGGGCTATAGCACCGAAGATTTATGAGGCGTTAAGTAAGAGTGTTGAATTCTCTAAGACGCACAGCGTTGCTGAAACACATGATAAAGTTGTTACAGACATTAATGCTATTGATGGACTTGAGGTTGAATATTTTGATATTGTAGATGGCAACACGCTCCTCGAAGTGAATACATGGAAAGCGTATGTTGTAGGTTGTATTACGGTTTATTGTGGTCATACACCCATTCGTCTTATTGACCACATAAAGTATAGAGGATAAAAAGAAAAGATGCTGATAGAAGTATTAAAAAGTAAGTT
>ERZ772926.1770-NODE-1770-length-9942-cov-3.622535_pt1 | contig 9942 bp, 8 predicted proteins | sample MGYA00511136_ERZ772926 | MGnify/ENA primary metagenome ERZ772926 (study PRJEB29015, sample SAMEA2737917) | human oral metagenome | biome: human oral; feature: human-associated habitat; material: dental | place: China | collected 2153 ... | reverse complement strand
ACGAAACTGGAAGTTACCCCTTCAAACTGGAACCTCGGATTTCAACCGACCAAAAATAGATCTGCAAATCATATTCTCTCCCATTTCCCAGATAAGGCATGTTTCTTTATTTAGATTGTCTTCTCAATGCCTCAATCGCATTATTGATATTGACTACCGAAGTCTCCTTAGCCCACTCATCCCAGAAATCAATCGTCGCACTTCTTGGTTTCAGCTTTGGAGGCGCAATTCTAATTCTGCTCGGAAGAAGACTGGCATCGCCCACAATCAATGCTTCACCAATATCCAGAATTGGGAGCATCTCTGCATAATCACCTAAACTATCAGGAAGCAATCTCTTAACTACCGCCTGGTCATCAGCATTAGTCAAACGCATTGCAATAAAGTTGTTGCTCTGACTCAACACCGTTCGATTTACTTCTGACGGTCGTTGAGATATTACCACCAGTCCAATTCCATATTTACGCCCTTCCTTTGAAATTCGTTCAAAAGTAACCAGGCTGGCATCATCAATACTTTTCTCTGTATAAGCAGGGATATACAAATGAGCCTCATCACAGAAAATGGCTATTGGATGTCGCTCTCCAACTTGTGACCACTGCTGAACTGAGAAAACGGCTCTCGCAATCAAGGAGACTATCAGAGGAAGAATATCAGATGGAACCTCGGAGAAATCTATAATTTTGACACCCTTTTTTCCATTTCGTGCTGGTAGCATCAGTTTACAGCAAAGTTCAGCCATATAATCATATTTTAACAGCGATTCCTCTCGACTAAACATAAAGTTCAGCCGTTTATCTTTTCGCTTTGTCTCTAATCTTTGGATGAAACGGGTAAACTGACCATTATATGGTCCTTTTTTCTCTGCCCCCGCACGTGCTCCCGGTACCATTTCTTGGTCTAACGCTGTCAGACAGTCGATCATTTTATCCAAGCTATACGGAATAGGACTGTCTAACGTAATGTTAGCTTCCATTTCTTCTAAGCCCATACCATGTAAAAAGTCTTTTTTATGCTTAATTACTTGATTACTGAACATCATGGCCTGATTAGGTGCATTATTATCACTACGGTCTAACATTAGGGATAACATTTCTTCGTAAGTAAGTAACCAATATGGAAGAAATAGAATAGCTTCTGATATGCTATCATTAGGGCCTGCAACCTTTAAGTGTGTAAAGTTGTCTCCCTCCAATGTAGAGTACTCTCCGTGAATATCAAAAAGAAGTGCATCTGCTGATTTCAGCTCAGCTACTTGTTCAAGTATTTTGGCTACACACCAAGATTTTCCGGAGCCAGTACTGCCAACAATTACAGCATGACGTTGAAATAGTTTATTACCATTAATCCATGCAGTCGCATCTTCATCAATGGAATAATTTCCGATTTGAAGACAAATTTGATCTTGTCCTTCAGGAACAGAAGAGACTGTCTGCATAAATTGTTTCAATCTTTCGCCATTAATTAGGTAACATTCTGCATTAATGGTTGGAACTGTTGCCAAAGAGCGGCGGAAAACATTTTCTTTGAGACCTTCTTTATCCAAATGTGTTCCGATCAGCACTACTTTAATCACATTAAAGCTCAAATCTGGTGTTAGGTCTTCTGCAGAATCTGTAAATCCAGATTTTCGTATAATTTTAGATACCAATCCAATTAAGTGCTGACCTACTTTAGAGCTTTGAATAGTCACAAGGTGATTAACTTGTAGTCCTCTAAGCTTATCATCATTCTCAACTTTGATAATTGCTGTGGATGTATCTACGCTTTCTACAGTTCCCAGCAACTCATCTTGGTTATATTCAAATATGCCCATCACACTACCTCCTCACCATATTTTTAGAAATTCTTCAAGAGACCAATATTGTCCGTCATATGTCTCAGACCAACCATTGCTATAAACGGTAGTATGCTGATCATCTGCCCTTTCAAAGATTAAATACTTTCGTATTTTAGCTTCTATAATATGTTTTCGGCATGCCTCCGTCATAGTACGAGCAAGAATAATAATTGGTTTTCCTGTTGCTATTTGCGCCAACAGTTTCGGTTGAATATGTTCGTCATTAAATCCATATCCAATACACAGATATGCTCCTGCCTGGATAAATGCCTTGTCCGCTTCAGCAATGATAGAACGATACGGTTCTTTATGGGTGCTGCTATATTTTTCTTTTCCTGGTGGTACAACAAGAGGATAAAATCCTTCCGGGATTTTTCTTGACATTGGTATAGAAATGATTTTATCATTTCTATCAACAAACCAATCCAGTGAACCATGAACTTTCCAAATATCAACAGTTCGTTCCCTGCACCGTATGCGGCGCTGCTTAGTTACCGAACTTGGAATTTCTAATTTCCGCAAAATAGAACCTTCGAATCCAGTAATGGATGTGGCATCAATGCCATCCGTAGCATATTCAGGAAGTCTATCATAGTTTGTAGTAACAATAACTGCCTTATTTGGTGCAGGTGCGATCACCTTATTTAGCAATTCCACAAATTCTTTAGGCGGAGATAATTGGTTCGTGTCAAAGAATTCCGTATCATGGCAGTTTATGGTTTCCCAAGTCACTGTCCTGATATGTTCAATGGTTTCCGGTCTAAGTTGAACACTATCTATTGCCGCCTCAAGACCGCTTGCATCTATTGCTTGACATAAGTTTTCAAACTCTGGATCGTCTTTTACAACAGAGTCAGTCTCTATTGCTTCAGCCAGATTTCTCATGGAAGGTAGTCCGTACGGCATTGAAGCACCTGACCCTAATACAATTAGTGGACTGTTTTCCAAATAGCTTTGCGCCAAATTAGCACAACCATCCCAGTCCATATATTCTACCTCCTTTCGCCTTATCCTTTTCGATTTTTTCTTGAAAGTCTACGATCCCTCATTTTACTCCAAATGTTATGGAGTAGTTCTACCTCATGAGCTGAAAGTCCAAGCCCCTGATATAGCAGAATTTCATCCGTATACTGAAGAATATCATCAATTTTCCCTTCACGCTGCAATGCATCCATCTTGTCCAAATCAAGTTTATCAGCTGCCATCATGGGTATACGCATTTTGCGCATCTCGCCTGGCTCAAAGGTCAAAACACCACCGCCATAGCTTCGGCCCAACGTTTCACTAAGCGCCAGAGTATATGTGTTTAAGAACGCCCCAACAACTGTTCTGCCATCAACCCCTTCATGAAACCGGACCTTATGAAGTGTATCTGTCACAAGCGCATGTTTATTATTCAGGATCATCTTGGGGTAAAGATTAGCTTGTCGTACTAAAAACGCCTCTGCACGCCATGTATAAGAAACATGGTACCATCTTGGCCTAATCCGGCATTTATAATTTTTGTTATACTCTTGAGTTTCACCCCACTGGATATACTTTCGTTGAGATTTTGGCAATTCATCAATCGGTAGGTCTGCGGACTCAAAGAAATAGACTTTTTTGCCTGCTTTAACCTGATTTTCGTAGTCCTGTTCAGTCAACTCAAGACCTTTAATCTGATCTGTACGGCTAATAATGGAGACCACACTTTCCTGCAAATCAAATTTATCTACAGTTTCTTGGTTTATTACAAAAAAAGCATTTTCGCCACTCACCAAACCGACATTCACATCATAAAGATCTATTACATTTGTAATCTTACTGGATTTGTTAAGTCGATCAAGAAGGTTCAGCTCTTCGTTTGAAAGATAGTACTTTACCCACTTATCTTTGCTATGATCCAGTTTTTTCACTTCTGCTACTTCCAAACACGTTTGACCAGCAGAAATTAAAGACTCCAATCCATCTAACTCAACAATTCTAATGCCCTGTTTGCTCGATCTTCTTTCACCGAGAAGTAGAATGACTTCCTGCTGAATATCATCGAAAACCAACTTTTTAAATGTTACGAGAGTCAGGCTTTCAAAGTAATTGCTTAAAAACAGTCTTGCTTCAGCAGCATAATCCACCTGAAATAGTTCAGCCGGAATCACCATACCTACTCGACCATCTGGTTTCAACGCTTTGCAAGTAAGCACAAGGAAAGGCAACCAAATGTTCATAAGTCGATTCGGCTGGAAGCCATGTTTTGTCATCAGTTCAAACGCAACTTTCCGATACTCTTCTTCAAAATTTTGGTAACGAATGAAGGGCGGATTTCCTACAATGACATCAAACTCTTTTTCCCCATCAATGTACTTCTGATAGTAGGTAAAAAAGTCGCTCTGGACTACATTAGGCCCGTACTGACTGGCTTTACTTGCTTCAACTTTATCCAGTTCAACACCAGTAACATTGTGTTTAATGGACTGACCTGATGCCCCCATTTTGTGCAACCTATCTGCAATGGCGCTGATGAAACTTCCGTCTCCACAACTTGGTTCCAGAATTTCATCATTCTTCGTCCTGATTGCCCAAGTTGCAATAAACTCTGCTATCTTTTCAGGCGTATAGTATCCGCCTCTCAATTTGTTGTATCCTTCGATTGGTTTCATTCTTCATCCTCGTTTTCCTGAGCTTCCACTTGATATAATGCATCTATCAAAGTATTCAACTCATCGTTTACTGCATTTATAGAACGTTCAAACACAGTTCTCTCCGTAGTATTTCGTGCATAATTGGCCTGATTCTTTAGATTCATAATCGTACGTACATGTTCAACAATATTGTCATGCTTCTGCACATCTGACGGATTCCCATAGTCAATCCGATAAATTGGCAATGTCGCAATAAACTGTTTTCCATGTGAGTAATAATCTCCACGGAAAGTACTGGCTTTACTTTTCACTAAAAGTTCCATCAGCCAATGATTTAGGATTGCCTGTACATAGAAAATTGATTCTTGAGCATTTTGTTTCATCTGCAGGCCATAGAACGGCCCATTTCCTCCACCGGTAAAAACAACCAGTTCATCATCGTAGACATAATTGGAGGACAGCGAGAGTACGGGCCAGACCAAGTGCTCACCAGACATAAATCTTCTCAAGCTTTGGCTGCGGCCAAATGCATACCAATTCAACTCCGTTCGATTGGGCATATTACGCCTATCCAATGTCTGTTTATGACGCCTTAGGTACTCAAATGCGTGGGGGAATTGGTTCTCCATTTCCTCCATATCATAAAGCTTAGGTCTTCCGTCAACTTCTTTGTACGGAAAAATAATATAGCTATTTGCTGTAATCTTCTCGTAGCTTGTCAGTTTGGCATCATAGACACTTTTTCTTAAAATTCCTTTTTCGAGCTGAAACTCAGTGCCATTTTCTTCATGACTGTATACGAAATCTTCATCTTCCCGATCTACATGAATGATATAAATATTGTCAGCGCTTGTCTGTACTCCCACAAAAATATCAGCTAAATTCGCAAGAGGTTCGCAATTCTCCTCAGCTCTATGCAGTTGGTTAATAAGTGACTGCGGTAAAAAAGCCCAAGGCTGCCGAGACAAATAAGGGGCCTCATATGTAGTGCATTCCACAGTGTGCTCAAACAAGAACTGGTTTATATTCTGCACAAATCCAATCTGAAATTCATCATTCGGCTGCTTTGACATAATCAAAATGCAAGTATAAGTACTTCTGTTTTCAAAGACCTGATGTGTGCCGAAGTGCATAATTTTTTTAACATTTCTATGAGCTGAGAGAAGTCCTCTTAGTTCAGCACCAGATTGGATGTTCATGAATTTATGGGGAACAATATATCCTAAAACACCGTTATCTTTTAAAAGTGAAAGAGCTCTTTCAATAAACAAATAATACTTATCTAATGTCTCCGTAAGTGCAGTTACATATCCAGAGTGATTACTCTTGTAAAAAGCATATTCCTCCGGCGAATAATGAACCATGTTCTGCACTCGGATATAGGGAGGGTTGCCTATAATGGCATCAAACTTTCCTGCTGGAAACTCGTGGTTCCAATCAAACATCCGCAACTTGTTCATCAAATTAGGATTTTGATAAATTGTACGGTTGTAACGAGCATAGCTTGTGTCAACCAAACTGTTTCCAAGTTTGATATTCTCGTCCAAATTAGGCAAAATCCGGTTGTGCGTTCTTACATGGTACGCATCTAATTCTTCCGCTGAAGAATCCTCCAATACTTTTAACAGCAAACTGAATTTTGTCACTTCAATTGCCAGAGGATCAATATCTACACCAAAAATTAGATTCTTCAGAATATCTCTTTTCTGTTCATAAGAAAGAAATAGACTTTGTGTCCCAGGAAATTGATACAGGCTACCATTTTGCAGAGATTCTTCCAATTTATTTCGGCGTAAATATTCAATGTGAAAATTCACCACATACTCAAATGCAGACAGCAAAAAGTTGCCAGATCCACAACAAATATCAGCAATGTGATAATTTTCCACTTCTTCTGGTGTCTTCCCTGTATATAAACTGCTCAAGGTTTCATTCACGATAATATCGGTAATATTTTTCGGAGTATTAACAGTTCCTTGAGCATCTACCACTTCGGGTTTCTTAACAAAGACAACTTGACCGTTGGCCTCAATTTCCAGGGTTTCAGCTAAGAATAGTTCATAGATCTGACCGATAATATAGGGATCTACAACTCCAAATTCATAAGAATTATTCGGATAATACAGGCTCTGGAAAATATCAATGATGACGGCATCAGAAATAATCAGCCGATCTTCATCCAGCATCTCAAATAATCCAGAATCATATTTTTGGTCGGCAACTACAAACAGATCTTTTAACTCTTGATATGTCGTAATTCTCCTCAGTGATTCGTAATTTTCAAGATTTTTATCTTCACAAATACGCAAGAAAATAGATCTATTCAAAATTCTCTGGACAAAAATATTAAGAGTAACAGCATCGACATTGGGATTGTTCCTCACAACATCGCTACCTAATTGATTTCTCCATCCACGAATTTGATCCAGAAAATAAGCATCGAAAGGTTCTCTGCGCATTGCACCACGGACATTACCGAAGATTCGCTGGAAATCTCCGTTTAAGATCGACTCTTTCGAGAGCAACGAATAAATTTCCTCAAACTTATCTTCATACTCTGTGTAATGATAGTGTGCAATAAGTGCGGTGCAAATTTCATCGCCTTCAACTGGGCGTACTGTACAATCATATATAAATAAATCTGTGAAATTAGTAAGGACAGATACTTTAAGGTTTCCGCTCCATCCATAGCGTCGTAACTGGAAAGATGGTGCTCGGTCAGCAGTGATGTTTACAGAAGGTTTTTTCGTCTCTAAAAAGAAAAGTATTTCTGTTCCGACTTTGAAGGAATAATCAGGCTTTTTGCTCCTATGTGCACCATTTTCTTCAACCCAAACGGTAGCTTCGTGAGTAACTTCTCGTAAATGCTGAGGCAATCCTGCTTCATTTAAAACATCCCACCCCAGCAGTTGAAAGAACGGGTTCACGAAATCTACTCTCACTTGGGTTTCGTTATATGTCGCTTGCTGATACTGGTCAAAATTACTGTTGTATATACTAATCAAATTTCTTAATTGATTCTGGGCTGCAACCAATTTTGCATTAGGCATTGTTACCACCCTCTTTCTCGGGAACAAAGTCCAAAATATCATCTACTCCGCAGTTCAATGCTAAGCATATTTTTTCAATGCTTTCTGTTGAGATATACTCATCTCTTTTGAGACGAGTGATAATATTGGCACTTACACCTGCCATATCTTTCAACTGAACATTGGAAATTTTTTTATCTATCATCAAATGAAAAAGCTTATCGTAACAAACTGCCATAATGCGCCTCCCAAAATCAAATGTTTGAGTTGATTTTATCACGAATTAGTGATTTTATCAAGCATAAATGAAATTCAATGTATGATAACGTTCAATAAATTAATCGAAAAATCATCGTTGATACAGAAACAGTATGAATTACCTGCTGACTTCTTCTAACATGACAATCGGCTGTGCCATAGCCGTTCTTGTCGATAAATACGGAAATCCCATTGCCACGCCGGTTGACACGGAAAATTATTCATTTGAGGTAAATTGACAGCAAAATCACTACTGCCACTTTTTAAGCATAAATCAACTCAACATTCACAAACTCCGTTGCTCTGTTTCGAATATTGTTCATTGCCTCAACCCACGCCATTTGATCGACTGTTTTGAGTTTCTCAGTCACACCCTCACGCTCTGCCATCTGCTCTACGATCTTTTCAAAGCGTTCTTGTGCCTGTTCTTCTATATCTGCAAGATAACTATTCAGCCTGCCACTTGTAAGCAGAGTAATATAAACCGCTCTCTTATGTTCTTTCAAATAGCATTTATGTCTTTGTCCCCATACGCCGATAAATCTCTGTTCTTCCTCCGGCAAGGCAAGACAGGGGATAAGATAATCCACATGTCTGATATAAGTGCCGCCCATTTCTTCAAATATTGTTTTCTTCATTGTTCGTTCCACCTTTCTTATCGTTCTCTATCCATAGATCTCTTCTTGACTGATCGTTTCGGCTGCTGTCTGCCTTCCTGCTGATAGCGGTGCAGTTTTTCCAGTACGCTTGCTTTTTTTGGCTGTTCCAATGGATTTTCTTGTTTCTGCTCCATCTGATTTTTCCATGCCCTCAGTTCTTCATTGTATTCCGTAATTAGTGCTTCTGCTTTGTTATAGACCTTCTGAAAGGCTTGCACATTAGGATAACCTTCTCGTTTTACCCTCTGCTCCATACTCTTATGCAGACGCTTTTCCAAATCCTCTAACAATTCAATTTTCCCTTCCAAAGATTTTCGTTCTTTGCCTTTAAAGAACCCTCGCAGCTCTGACAGTTGCTTTTTCAAAGAAGAAATATCCTGCTGTGTGCGTTTTATCGCCCTTGACTGTCCTTGCAAGTCATACATGACCTTCTGCATATCTTTCCACTCTTGCAAATCAATCTTTGGTACAGGTTTCGGCGGCAGCTTAAATTTGAAAATCACTTCCTGTAAAAAGTCTTTTGCCCCTCGGATAATCTGTCGAAACATATCCGGCAGCCAACCGTGTGTCCTGATAGATTGCAGCGTTTCATCTGTGATTTTTTCCTGCTTGATCTTCAAAATATCTTCTTCAGGAACACCTTCGACTAATGCCACATCAACTGTCCGATTCCATTCCTGCCTTGCCGCATTGTCCGCCTTTATCTCCTCTGCTTTCGGATTGTTTTTTCCTATTTTCTTCGTTGTCAGATAAACACCGCCCTGTTTGAATACCGATAGTTTTTCTTATTCTTATTTTACATATCAGTTAATTGTATCCGCAAACAGTTCTTTCACTTCTTTGGTAAAGGCTTTGTTCTTAAACCATTCATCCTTTTTCGTGAAGATATGACTTTCATATACTTCCCCTTTAGGGATAATACTACATCTGGCTCTGATATTTCCCTGCTCGTCTAAAAGCTCTTTTTTCGTGCGTCTATGCTTTCCCTGCTCATCATAAGACATATTTCGGGTGGCAATCTTCACCTCGGGCTGTTCCAACATTTTCCGTTTGCTGAATACCAGATGAATATGATAATTCGTCTTTGTCTTGTTGTGATGAAGGGCTGCGCTGCACTCCACGCCATATCTTTTATGAAAAGTCCCCGTAAAAAGTCTTACCACAGCACCTGCCCTGTACTGAACAAAACTTTCGGGAAGTGCAATAATAAACTCACGCCCTTCGATACATTTCCCTGCCGATCCGCTCGCCTTAAAATCCAACTGATTTTCTCTTGCAAGATTTTTCCAAAGCTCAGGCGTTGCCCCTTCTGTCTGATAGGTCGCATAGAGATATTCCTGTCTTTTCGGATTGGAGATATAATCAATCCTTCCTATAATGGGTCAGTTTTCAAGACAAAAATCTGAGATTTTTATAATGAACTGATATCCATAGTTATGAGAGTATTGACGCCCTGGGTTACTGATGTTCAAGCGATATCCCCGGCTTCCTCGTAAAGCATTGCCGGGTAATACACAGAAGCAGGCGGTACATTCCCG
>ERZ772926.1767-NODE-1767-length-9958-cov-113.552257_pt1 | contig 9958 bp, 8 predicted proteins | sample MGYA00511136_ERZ772926 | MGnify/ENA primary metagenome ERZ772926 (study PRJEB29015, sample SAMEA2737917) | human oral metagenome | biome: human oral; feature: human-associated habitat; material: dental | place: China | collected 2153 ... | reverse complement strand
CGAATTCACAGCGTCGGGCGGCGTGGGATATATTGCAGGATTTCGAGCACGCTACACCGATGAATCGCTTACTTCAGGGTGATGTTGGCAGCGGCAAGACGGTAGTTGCAGGCATCGCGGCGCGCCAAGCGGCGAGCGCTGGCCATCAAACCGCATTGATGGCGCCGACGGAGATTTTAGCGGCGCAGCACGCCGAAACGCTGAGCACGCTTCTTTCACCGTTTGGCGTGACGGTCGGACTGCTTGTCGGCAGCGTGAAGGGTGCGGTACGCGCGGCGTTATATGCGCAGATTGCTAGCGGCGGCGTCGATGTGGTGGTTGGCACGCACGCGTTGTTTCAGGATAAAGTTGCGTTTCACAATCTCGGGTTCGTAATAATCGACGAACAGCATCGATTTGGCGTAGAGCAGCGCCAACGGTTACTTGGCAAGTCTGGCGTATTACCGCATTTGCTGGCAATGACGGCGACGCCAATTCCGCGCTCGCTTGCGCTCACAGTATACGGCGAGCTGGATGTGTCGGTGCTTAATGAACTCCCCGGTGGACGAAAGCCGATTAAGACAAAACTCGTCTCGCCGCCGTCGCGCGATAAAATCTATCAGCAGGTTGAGCGCGAACTGCAAGCTGGCCGTCAAGCGTATATCATCTGCGGATTGATCCGCGATAATCCCGAAAACGATCGCAAAAGCGTTGAAGCTGAGTACAAAAAACTTAAAAACAGTGTGTTTGGTCATCGTACGATCGGACTACTACACGGCAAAATGAAACCGAACGAGAAAGACCGCGTCATGCAGGATTTTAAAGATAAAAAATATGATATTTTAGTGAGTACGACGGTAGTTGAAGTTGGTGTGGACGTGCCAAATGCAACTGTCATGATGATTGAAGACGCGGAGCAATTTGGACTTAGCCAACTGCATCAGCTGCGCGGGCGTGTTGGACGCGGCAAGCGCCAAAGTTATTGTTATTTGATGATGAGTACAAATAATAAGCCGAGCGAGCGTTTACGCGAGATTGAGCGGTCAAACGACGGGTTTTACCTAGCAGAAGTTGATATGCGCCTGCGCGGTCCCGGTGAAATTTACGGACGCATGCAGCACGGTGCGCTCAACCTCCAAATCGCGACGCTTGCTGACACGAAGTTGATTACTCGTGCTCAAAAAGCGGCGCAGGCGTTTATTACGAGCGGCGAAAACTTGGCAGATTACCCAGATCTTGCGCGCGAAGTCCGCCGCAATCAACGCCTAACGACGCTTAACTAACATGGTATAATAAATAATTATGTACAGTGGTACGACATTTCGTTCCCATTCAGGCAATATCATGGGGGTTCATCAAAAGATCGACCGTATCGCGCGACGCAACATGCGAAAGTTCACGGGTATAGAGCATTCCTTCCCGACAACGCGCGAGATTCTACACTTTGAGGGTAATAACGGTCCGGACGGCATTAAACGTAAGAGCCCGAGCATTGACGAACCCTGGCACTACATTGACCCGGCGAATCCGAACGACCGGGCGCTTGCCGGTATGATTAACGATCACTATGTAAATTTAGTGCAGGCGCTTCGCGATACGAACCGGGTGCGCGCTGCGTTTGAAGCCGCCTGGATGGCGCACGCGATCACTGACGGTCTGACGCCAGCACATCACTACCCGCTCAGCGATAAGATTGAAGAACTGTGGGGTAAGCCGAAAGAAGAGCGCCTGTCGATTAAGGATAAGAATATTATTAAAGGTGAAAATCTGCGTGACACGATGGGGCGTAATTGGGAATATTGGGGTGCGAAAGGTGTGTTTGCGACACATTTGCTGTTTGAAATCGGCGTGGCAACAGCGATAAAAACGACGACGTTCGCTGACTCTGCGCCGAGTAAAGAATGGGTGAAGCGTGCGGACAACTTAGGGCTAGAGCGCATATTCTTGGAGGCAGTGCAGGAAGTTTACGCGTTAAATATGTATGAAACATTTTGGAAGCACGGGTGGACAGCGCGCCTCGCGAACCAAACGCGGCGCACGCTGATTCCGAAAATTTGTGCGGTCGTGATGTACGCATGGTATGCGGCGTATCGCGAGGCGGCTTCGTGACATCAATTCGCGTCATTGCCGGCAAATACGGCGGACGTAAGCTTGACGCACCGAAGTCAAACAATACGCGCACTAAACCGATGGGCGAACGTATTCGCAACGCGCTGTTCAATCGGATTGGCGGCGAAGTTCGCGGTGCATATGTGCTTGATGTATTTGCGGGAACGGGCGCGGTTGGATTTGAAGCGCTTAGCCGCGGCGCGGCGCATGTTACATTTATTGAGCGTGATAAAATTGCACAAAATATATTACGTAAAAATATGGTATCGCTTGATGTCGAGAGTGATGTTACGTTGGTTTGCTCATCTGTTAGCGTTTGGTTAGAATCTGGTCAAGCAGAAAATTATGACATTATTTTTGCTGATCCGCCATATCACGATACGCAGTTTTCCACAGTATCGAAACTTTTAAGTCTTCTCAAACCTGGGGCGCTTATGGTATTATCACATCCAGGAAGAGGTGAGTTTCCAAATCTAACTAAGGAAATTGTTGTGGTGGACAATCGTAGTTATGGTAATGCTTTTCTCACCTCTTTCCGCCGAGAGAGGTGATCTCTCTGCGCACGACAGTCATTTGTAATTTGACACAGCGTCGGGTTTGTTGTATTAAAAATACTACACTAAGAATAATGCAATGCTCAGTTTTTACGAAGTACCACTCTCTTAAGGACTATCTAATTGTGGCAGCGTCTGGAGTGGTGCTAGCGCTTGCGGCGCATATGTCAGTGTGGTGGTTGCAGCTGCCGGCGTTGTTTGCTGTGGCGCCAGTAATTGTGGTGCTGCAGCGAGCAGCAGCGCGGCATGCGTATTTTTTAGGGCTAACATTTTGCGCTTGCTGGTTATTGCCGACGACATATTGGTACTATCAGTTTATGACGCCTATTGTGGCGGTGTTGGCAAGCGTTGGTTTTATCTTTTTACTCGCAAATATTTGGTGGATAGTGTTGCTACGACGCTGGATTGGCGTAAAAGCGGTTAGCGTACTATTTGTTATTGTCTGGTGTAGCTTTACTTGGATACGACTGCATGCGCCAGTGATGAAAGACTGGTGGATTCCGCATCTCGGTTATACAGTTTGGCGCAACAATGGAATACTCATGCTAGGGCGCTGGGGCGGCGAAGCGGCGATTGAGTTTGCATTGCTAGCAATCGGCGTCGGGCTAGCCTGGTTGTGGTGTCGGCAAAAACGCATGCAATTTATTATAGCCAGCGGAGTAGTAGCTGTAGTTGTGGTGGCAGCAAATATAGTCGTTGCAAAACTGCCAGCCCAGCCGATGCCGCTAACTATAGCAGTTCAGTCTATGACTGAGGGCGGCGTCAACGCGCCGGCGACCAAAAACGACGTTAAGCGACTGGAGCAACTATCTCTCCAAGCGCTAAAATCACGCTACGCCAAACCAGGGGTAACGATAGTCTGGCCGGAGAATTCATTACCTGCGTCAAGTCGTGAACAGCTGCGTGATTTTACTCGAAATAATCATCTGCGGTTAGTTTACCATACGCAAGAAATTATCGGGGATCGACGCTACAAAAAGGTCGTCATATTAGACGAAGACGGCAAAGACGCGCTGGTGAATTATAAACAGCACATTGCGCCGGATGAAGAAGGCGTCGGGCGCGTTTCGGCGCAAAGTGTGCGTTTTGGAGGGCGAGTAGTTACTGCGTATGTTTGCTACGATTTGCATTATCCCGATGTTGTAAATCGCATGAAAGGCAGTGATACAGTTTATGCTCCGCTAGACGACGTTGTCTACGGCTATTTACAAAAACAATTTCATGCTGCTGACATAAGCTTACATGCCATACAAGCACAAACTACCATAGTAACCGCAAGTATTAACGGTCCGACAATGGCAGTCAATGCAAATGGCGTAATTGTCGATCAGTTGAAAAGTGATGGTGCTGGAGTGCTAGTAGTCGGGTGGTAGAAGCTCCAAATTAAAAGCGCTAATCCTTTAGGTGGGTTTTATCTTTTGGTGAGATTTTACGCCCAAACTCGAACCTATTTTGAGAGCAAGCCTAGACCCTAGCAAATACATCAGGGCAAAGCCCTGTTCGGTGGGTCGCCCGCGCCCCGACCCGCCGAAATAAAGCAAATAATTACGCAAGAGAAGTAGGCTAGTTGTTCGGTATCTTAAGATCGGGTATAATTCAATTATGAGCACGCATCACCTTAAACTAGCAACAGTTCCTTTTGATGCTATTGTTTCAGAGCAAAAAACCATCGAATCACGACTTTACGACGAAAAGCGCCAACAGATTAAAATAGGCGATAAGATTATTTTTACAAATCGAGAAAACCCAGACCAAACCGTAGCAGTTGAAGTGATTGGACTATTATGCTACAAAACTTTTAAGGATTTATTCTCTCACAACCACCCAGGCAAATTTGGTGGAGAAAGTGTGCAGTGGCTAGTTCTGAATAGAATCTTGTCCTTACACAGTCAGGCTACGTCAAAAATCGTAGCCGTCACAGGAAGGTGTATATCATGACTGAGTCGTCAGTCGATAACATCATCGTGCGCCCCGCAAGGGCGGACGACTTCGATTTCGTCGCGGATCTCATGGTTCAGGCGCTTAGCCCATTCTATGATGGCGACCACCATGCGCACGCGCGGCGTATCTTTGATACGCACATCGCAGGCGGGCATGATCAGGTTGGTCAGTTTTCTTCTGGGCAGCACATGTTCATCGCCGAGCAGGACGGCCAGCAGGTTGGCCTCATTCATGTGGTCGTCAAGAAGCAGGGGACAGTGAAGATCAGCCCGCTGATCGTCAGCACCAACTACCGTGGAAAGCTGGGGATCGGAAGTATGCTGCTCAAGCACGCTGAAGACTTCGCCCGCAGCCTCGGTGCTCGACAGATCTACTGCACCGTGGCAGCACCTAACAAGAAAGCGCTTGGATTCTTTCTGAAGAAAGGATTCTACATCACCGGGACGGCTCGCGACCACTACAAGATGGGTATCGACGAGCACATGCTGTACAAGCAGCTCGTGGATGAGGCGGGTTTCGACTCGCCGAACATCTCTGTGGTTCCGTTTGACGAGAGTCAGCACGCTGACGGCGCGCGAGCTCTCATCCTGTCGCAGATGAGTGACGATTTCAAAGGGGTGGAAGACAGCTGGGTTGACGCCCTCTTCGCCGGCTACCGCCGCAGGGAGTCTGGTGACGTCAACAACAAGTTCAAGATCATCTTCGTCGCTGAGTGTGACGGTAAGGTGGTCGGCGTCGCCGGGGCTACTCCTAAGAAGGGGCGGCCCATCAAGCTGATGCCTTTGGTGGCCTCATCGGAGGCGGCGTTTGAGGCGCTCGTTGTCGACCTGCAGGGGTTGTTGGAGGACTACGGTCACAAGCTGTACGTCCACTTGGTTCCCGAGCCGTGGCAGGTCGCCTGTCTCCAGCGTCATGGCTGGAGCCTGGAGGGCGTGTTCCCTGGTGGGTACGCGCCGAACAGCGTGGTGCAGCAGTGGGGGCTCAGCCTCCAGAAAGGAGATCCCGTTCGCAAGATGCGTATCAAGAAACCCTACTTTGATGCGATCATGTCTGGTCGCAAGACCCTGGAGGTGAGGGTCGGCTACAACAGCATCAAGCGCTTGAATAGTGGTGAGCTGTTGCAGCTTGAGACTGGACACTCTTCGGGTGTGGTGCGGATCAAGTCGATCCGCGTCTACGACAGCTTCGCTGACATGCTTTCGTCTGAGTCGTGGCGCGAAATCGTACCGCAGGTTGGTACCGAGGCGGAAGCTTTCAAGCTTCTCCGGGGTATCTATCCCGCAGGCAAGGAGCGCCTCGGCGTTCATGTCATCGAGATCGAGAAGGTGTAGGAACTATGAGGATTCACGCTCCCTGGAAGATTCTAAAATAGCGTGAGTGACTTGGGCTAGTGTCACGGCGACCCGCCGAACAGCGCTTTGCCCTGTGATGTATTTGCTAGAGTTTAGGCTTGCTCTCAAAATAGGTTCGAGCTTGGGCGTAAAATCTCACCATTTCAGAGTAAAAATCCAAATTGTCGCCTTTCTGGGCGATTTTTTGGTTTACATTTTTTTAATTCTTGCCACAGACAAAAACCACTTTCCGCCCCCTTTCGGAAAGTGGTTTTTTTGAGCTTGCGCTTGTAGGAGTTTGGGTGATGATTTTGTTATGGTATAATAAAAGAGCAACACAATCTATGGGTAAACTTTATTTTTGGCTTAAATAGCCGACTTGGAACAGTTTAGTTTATCTAGATTGTGTTGCACCAAGTCGGCTTTTTAAGTTAAGAGGTGAAAAAATGGAAAAATACATTTTGTATGCTCGCAAGTCAACCGATACGGAAGACAAGCAAGTTTTGAGCATTGAAGCTCAGTTGGTAGAACTGAGAAAATTTGCCAAAGATAATGACTTGGTGGTGATTGACGAACTCATAGAAAAACGCACTGCCAAAATGCCCGGTCGTCCAGTTTTTAATTCCATGATAAAACGTATTGAAAATGGCGAAGCCAATGGTATTTTGGCGTGGCATCCAGATCGCCTGGCTCGTAATTCGATAGATGGCGGGCAAATTATCTATTTGCTCGATCAAACCACACTCAATTATCTACAATTTCCAGTTTTCCAATTCGAAAATACCTTGCAGGGCAAATTTATGCTATCAATTATGTTTGGTCAGTCCAAGTATTATGTCGATAATTTGTCTGAAAACACCAAACGAGGTTTGCGAGCCAAAGTTAGAAACGGCGACTTTCCTAGCCAAGCTCCTTTTGGCTACTTAAACGATAGTCGCAGTAAAACTATTGTTTTAGACAAACGCTATGCACCACTTGTAAAAGAGATTTTTGAAAAATATGCTCGTGGCGACCAAACTATGAGTCAGTTGGCAGATTTCTTGCAAGACAATGGAGCAATTACCAGAACTGGCAAAGTCTTCAAAGACGATAAAGTGAAGTCTATTTTACAAAATCCCTTTTACTATGGGCTTTTTCTCTATAAAGGCGAATTTTACGAAGGTCGCCACCAGCCAATTATTTCCAAAGCTCTTTTTGATAAAGTCCAGCTAGTGATTGCTGAGCGTGGACACAAGAAACGAGCAAAAAAGCCAACCGTGCCGTTTTTGGGGCTGATGAAGTGTGCTGATTGTGGCATGAGTATTACTAGCGAAACTAAAACTAGAACTCAGAAAAAACGGCAATTTCCACCGCTGGACTTATTACCGCTGTTCTCGAAAGAAACGAGCCACAAAATGCACCAATCCGCCAATTAGAGAAAAAGATTTGTTGCCCCAGCTTTCGGCATTACTTGGCAAGTATGCAATGAGCGAAAAGATATTTGCTTTTATGAATGAGCGAATCGAGCAAGACGAGCAAGCCGAAATCGCTGGCAATGTTTCTTTACTGGACGATTTGCGAACGCAAATCGCAAAACTAACCAATAAACAGCAGATTTTGCTGGATAGTTACTTAGATCAGGACATTGATCGCCAAACTTTTCTGACTAAAAAGAGCGAGATTTTAAGCCAAAAGAAAACCCTAGAAGAAAGTTTGGTTAATTTACAAGTCAACCAAAATGCTTGGATAGAACCGATGAAAAAATGGCTAGAAACTGCAAAATCTATCTGTTATTTGTTAAAATCTGACGATTTTGATGGACAAAAAGTTGTTCTCGCAGAAATCTTTGGCTTGAACCTGTTTTTTACATAACAAAACCATTACCCAAACTCCTATAAGCGCAAGCTCAAAAAACCACTTCTAGAGCGGGGGCGGAAAGTGGTTTTTGTCTGTGGCAAGAATTAAAAAAATGTAAACCAAAAAATCGCCCATTCGGGCGACGATTTGGATTTTTACTCTGAAATGGTGCGGATGAAAGGACTTGAACCTTCACGCCGTGAGGCATATGCTCCTAAGGCATACGTGTCTACCAATTCCACCACATCCGCATGGTGCGCGTAAACGCGTAAAATCCAGTATAGCAAACAACGAGTGAAATTACGAGAGACCGCCATACAGCCTTGTGGCTCGTCAATAGTATTGGGTTTTTATCTAACTCTGCTTGTGTTAAAATAAGTCCAGACGTAAATGATTAGGGATAAGGGGTAATAATGAGCAAAGTCGCAACCTATTTGCGCGGACACTTGGCAGGCGAGGTAGATTTTCGCACGGATTTGCGTGCGGCGCGCGCCAGGGACGCGGGGATTTTGGCGATTGCTCCTGAAATGGTCGTGTCGCCGCGAAATACGAGCGATATTCGTAAAACGGCGCGATTTTCGTGGCAGCTGTCTGAGCGCGGACACGCGTTGCCGCTTGTAGCGCGTGGTGCCGGCTATGGCATTAATGGCGGTGCCGTCGGCCGCGGCGCACAAATCTCTCTCGCGGCACACATGAACACGATTTTTGAATATGATAGTAAACAGCGGTTGGCGCGTTTGCAGCCTGGCGTGACGATTCAGGCGCTTCAATCGGCGCTTGCCTTGCAGGGCACGGGAGTTCTGGCGCTTGATGGACTTGACCCGCGCGGCACAATTGGCGGCGCGATTGCCGACAATGCTGCGGGGTATCTGGCGGGCAAATATGGTTCGCTTGCGGCGAACGTGAGCCAGTTAGAGGTTGTGCTAGCGAACGGCGACGTGCTGCAGACTGGCAAAATTAGTAAACGCGAGCTCAGCCGCAAGAAAGGCCAGCAGGATTTAGAGGGCGATATTTACCGCGGTGTAGAAACAATTTTGGAAGATTACTCTGATGAAATCAGTACAATTCACGAGCGCGATCAAACTGGCTATAACAGTATTGCGCTTGTACGCGACCGCGACGGTAGCATCGACCTGACGCCACTCTTTATCGGTAGCCAGGGCACGCTTGGTATTATCAGCGAGATGATTTTGCGCGTTGATTTTCGCAGCCAGCATTTGGATACGGCGGCGCTTGTATTTGCTTCGGCAGACACAGCGCGTGACATGCTTGATGAGCTACGCCGGTTCGCGCCGGCGTTTGTGAAGTACTTTGATGCGACGCTCGTACGGCGGGCGGTACAGGTTGGTTATAAGGCGCCATGGTTTCAAGAGGTTGGCGGTAAAGCGCCGCAGGCGGTTATTTTTGTTGGGTTTGACGATTTTAACGCGCGTGCCCGTACGAAAGGAAAGAAAAAGCTTGAAAAATTATGCGGTAGCGTAGCTGACGTTTCGCTGGTATTGGACGATGATGCGCGCGCTTCGCTATTGACGTCCCTTGATATTACGCGCTATTCTACACTGCCAGATCGTGCAGGCGTTGGCGTGCCGCCATTGTTGTCCGATTGGTTCGTGCCGCCGGAACGGTTTGAGGATTTCACAAAAGCGCTGACGGCGCTTGCTAATAAGTTGCGCGTGGAGCTGCCAATTGCGGTAGACGGTTTGACTGAACTCGTGTCGGCATATCCGCTTGCGCCGATAGCGCAGGCGAGCGACCGGCAAAAACTCATGCGTTTGTTTGACGAAACAGCGCGGCTCGTTCATCAGTACGGCGGCGCAATCGTTGGTCAGCACAGCGAAGGACGGTTGCTAAGCCGATTTGCATACGAATGCATTGGTGCGCGGCGCGTTGACATGTACCGTGCGATCCGCAAGCTATTTGATCCGCTTGGTACGCTTAATCCTGGCGTTAAGCAGCTAAATGACGTACGCCAGCTTGCCGGCATGATTGATAGTACGCTTCGGTTTTAATTTAGCGGAGGATTTTCGTGGTTACTTATTCATAAAGATGCGCGTAGGCACTACTGTGTCTGTCCTCCGCTTATCCGCGACAAAGGCTAAAATATAAAAAACAGACGCATTGCGCCTGAGTTATAGCTATAAATCTCAATTTTGGTGCGCCTCGGCACACTCAATACGAACAATTGGGCGTCCTTGCTGCGGTTCCGTC
>ERZ772926.1766-NODE-1766-length-9963-cov-3.146145_pt1 | contig 9963 bp, 7 predicted proteins | sample MGYA00511136_ERZ772926 | MGnify/ENA primary metagenome ERZ772926 (study PRJEB29015, sample SAMEA2737917) | human oral metagenome | biome: human oral; feature: human-associated habitat; material: dental | place: China | collected 2153 ... | reverse complement strand
TTCGTTCACTTAGCAAGACGGTTCCCTATCGTAAGGCTCTTTATGTCAACTGCGGATTGGTTCAAGACTCGTTGAAATATACCTCTAACAGAGAGGAAGACAGTGCAAGATTTGCGGAAAAAGAAGCCGATGTTTTCCGCTGGCGCATGGCTTTGGATGCCTTGATTATATTCACGGATGTGGGATATAAGTTGGCATCGTTCCTCAGTATGAGCATGATTATCGGAAGCGTACTCATTGCACTTTATGTAACTTTTATCTTCGTTACCAAGCAGCCGGTCTCGGGATGGGCAAGTATCATGTGGTTACTATCTGTTGGGTTTGCGGGTACGTTTGCCCTGGCAGCTATTACCATCAAATACCTGGATGTGATTATCGGGCTGGTATTCAAGAAGAAAAGCTATACATTCAGTGCGATTGAAAAGATAACAAAGTAAACTGTTTGTGAATCAATGTGAGGTTTTACAATGCTACTGGCGGCTTCAAATATTGCATGGACTGCGGAGAATGATGCTTCCGTTTATCAGACACTCCGTTCATTGGGCTTTACGGGATTGGAGATTGCCCCTACTCGGATTTTTCCGAATGAACCCTATGCGGTGGAGCATTATGCGAATGCGATGATGTTTCGACAGAAAATAGAGCGTGAATATGGACTGCATGTCGTTTCCATGCAGTCCATCTGGTACGGTCGTCAGGAAAAACTTTTCGGCTCACTGGAGGAACGAGAAAGCCTCATGGAGTATACGAAACGAGCAATTGAATTTGCAGAAGTATTCCAATGCCCCAATTTGGTTTTCGGCTCACCTAAAAATCGTGTGAGAGGGACGGCAGATATTCAAATCGCCTATGAATTTTTCCATGTGTTAGGAGATTATGCAGCAGCGCATGGTACAGTTCTTGCGATTGAGCCGAATCCGGTGATTTATGAAACCGATTTCCTCACGCGAACGGATGAGGCAATTGCCTTTGTCGAGCAAATTAACTCAAAAGGGCTTGCCGTGAATCTGGATGTAGGAACAATGGTTGCGAATGGGGAGCCTGTGGAACTGTTGATGGGAAAGATAAAGTGGATTCATCATGTGCACATTAGTGAACCATTTCTGAATCCAATCAAGGAGCGGAGTGTGCATTCGGAATTGAGTGATACTCTGCGGCAGACAGGATATAAAGGCTGTGTATCATTAGAAGCAAAATGCTTCGCTGAGAGAGAAGCTCTGGAAGATGCTTTGAAATACATAAAGGCTAAATTTTGAAATATATTATTGTAACTCTACATTGCACCGCAATGTAGAGCATTGCTTAGTGTAAAATATTTCTCGGTGGGGGGTTGCAAAAAGGTAAAGAGACCTGTACCCTATAGTGTATGCTAACGAGGCAAATACAAAATAAGGAAGGTCTCTTATGGAAACCATTGTAACAGAAATCCTAGAAATAATAAAGGGTGCAAAGGATAGCATCTCGCGGGAAGAGCAAATCCGCAGCTACTTCGAGAAGCTGGCCTGTCGCGCAGTTAGCGAAGCGCTTGAACGGATCGACAAGGAATTGGCAGCTCAATACGCCGATAAAGGCTGGCATGTAGAACGTTTGGATTCACGCACCGTACAAGCAAGCTATGGAAGCATCCAAATACGTCGCCGACGGATGAAGAAAAAAGGCAAAGACGGCCTGTATCCCTTGGATAAGGAGTTGGGGATCCGCCCCTATCGCAGATATACCGCCTACATGGAGTATGTCATCGCTCAGATCGCCGCCAAGACCGTCTATCGCGTCACAGCAGCCGCTGTCAACCTGCTGACGTCGATCACGATGAGCCATCAACAAGTCTCCCGTGTAGTGAAGCAGGTAGGCGAAACCTATATCGCGTGGGAAATCCTGCAAGAAACCTGCGACCCTATGGAAAAAACCGAACTGGGTTGCCCGGAGGTTCTCTACATCGAGGGAGACGGACTGATGCTTCACGGACAAAAGAAAAAGCAGAAAGAACTCCACCGATTCCAGATTGCCGAAGGCGTGCAAGAAAATGGCAGCCGTCGTGAACTCGTAGGAACTCGCTATGTGGCAGACTTCAGCCATGGGAAAGCCAAGGACAGCCTCCTGCACTATCTGGGCTGCCACTATGACCTGAGCAACACCGTCGTATTGAGCAACAGTGACGGAGGCGCAGGTTACAACTGTGCCGTCTTCGAAGAAATCCTTGGGAAGGTCGGCAGGCACAAACATTTTCGAGATTGGTATCATGTGCAAAGGAAATGCAAGGAACACCTCCCGTGGGCAAACAGGGAACTGCGGAAGAAGCTGAACAGAGCCTTGAAAAAGCATGATCGCGAGAATCTGATGCTCGTGCTGGACACCTTGGAATCCATGGCCAAGGATGAACACCAAACGGAACAAGTGCAGCTTCTTCGAGGCTATCTGGAAAGGAACTGGACATACCTCGCCTCGTTGGAGCAACGGGGATTGGGTGAATACAGCAAGCTGCTGGGCACATGTGAAAGCAACCACAGGCTGTACAGCTACCGGATGAAGAAGCAAGGGAGGCGATGGAGTCAGGACGGCGGCGAAGCGATGGTGAAGATCATCACGGGATTGAAGAACGGCGACCTGCGCGAAGCCATGGCGGCAAAAGCGGAACTGTTCAATCCCAAGCCTGGCAGAGATTTTCGTGGAGCGGTACGTCGGGCATTGAAGAAAAGCAAGGGTTCTGTGCATGAAAGCGTCCGACATGGGAAGATTACAGTAAGCGCACCGATGAGCAGTGCGATTGGACAATTGTCCAAATGCTTTGCTTGAAGACAAAAACTGACCCTGCCGCGAAGGCAGACACTTCAAGGGTAAAAATTCCCCACCGAGAACATCTTGACACATACGTTGGGCAGTGGCAGGTTGATAAAATCCATTTTTTGTATTTCGCCGTAGTTCTCGGGAAATGGTCGCCTTGTTACGCCCAAGCTTTTTTGCAATTGCGGAAACAGAATTGTCTTGAGCATGAAAAAACATGTTCTTTTCACGCTCAACTAGTGTAAGATGATGGTAGTGACACATGGGTTGCTCCTTTCTTATGGTTGTCTTTGCAAACACCATTATACCAGAAGCACCCGTGTGTCATTCTTTTATTTCAACAATTGTTGCACTTAGATTGTACATTCGCCGGATAAATCACCACCTTTCCGGCTAAACGTTGGAACCGCGGGCAAGGAGTTCTCCTGATCTTAGTTGCCGACCGCACCCTCGCTCATCAGCATTCACCCGCGAGAGGCGGTGTTGCTGGTACTGCTCTCGCCCGGGGATGCAACATCTGTGTAAGCGGTATTTGACAACTAAGGCAGGCGTCAAGCTTTTTTGAGCAGTCGCGCAGGGTGCCGCAGGAGGCATAAGACGTTGCCTGTGCCACGAATCACTAGGGTGATTGTAGCATCAGGGACTCCGAATAGAAAGCGTTTTTTCGATTGCAGACAGGGCGGAAATCCTGTTGCAAATATATTATACGAGGAGGAAGCTTTGTGTCAAAGAGATTCCCACGGCGCGGTATAACACTTGCCAGGCAATTATCGACGAGTATCATCCAAAGCCTGTCGAGGACATGCAAAATGCTCTCAAAGAAATCTTTGGTTTCATCTTTGAAGTCATGCTGAATGGCGAGATGCAAAACCACCTCGGCTACGCTAGCAATGAGCGCGGAGAAAGGGACACTGAAAATCGCTGCAACGGATCCCCCCACAGTTCTTAAAATATCAACCGGTGAAGTAGTGTCCCTCCGTCTTCCAAGAGACCGCGAGGGAGTCGCTTTCCATTGCAAGTTGCCAGACCACATCCATAGAAGGGAAAGTGCTAGTAATGTATGCTAGATTGATGAACCTGCGAGATATTTTCTCTGCCATTGATGATATCTACGGTTTTACCCTCAACGCGTTGTGTGTTATACTAGCCATGGTGACCGATCTCCTTTGTAATGACTTTTTGCTAAATGCATTCTAAGGGAGAGTATACCTCCTTGGTCTCACATTTATTGTAACCCAACAACGGTAATTAACCATAGCTGCACTAGAATCCTCCGCAACATTGCAAAGCTTGTTTTTGTGACCGTGATAGGAGTGGGTGCTTTGGTTGAAATTGTTTAATTTAGGGAGATATCATTATGGCGAGAGCTGATTTGTTAAAGAAGCTATTTAGCTGTTTCGTATCAGAGGATCGAGAAGGCTTTCTTAAGATCGCGAATGATATTATTAGTGATGAGCGAAAAAAGAATCATGGGATTCTGGCGGATGAACTTGAAATGATTTTAAATAATAAATCAGTATTTCCCGTAAAGCGTATTTCTAGGTTCTGTTCCGGTAAGGAAGAAAGCGGCACCTCGTTATTTGAAATTATCTATTCTGATAAAATGCTCTCCGATGTTGTCCTTACCGAGGAAAATAGGCAGACAGTTGAACAAAGCATACGGGAGTTTCTAAATTGGGATGTTTTAATAAGTAATGGGGTATACCCTTCCTATCGACTCTTGTTTTACGGACCTCCCGGCTGCGGGAAAACGTTAACAGCCCATGCGATCGCCTCTGAAATAGGGATACCGCTTTTGTATGTTCGATTTGATGCGATCGTTTCGTCTTATTTAGGAGAGACAGCAGGGAATATCCGCAAGGTTTTTGATTTCGTTGGAAAGGATCATTATGTAATACTATTTGACGAATTCGATGCCATTGCACGTAGTCGTAATGATCAATATGAGCATGGAGAAATAAAGCGAGTTGTAAACACCTTTTTGCAGCAATTAGATAATTTTAAGGGGCGGTCACTTATTATTGCTGCAACTAATTTTGAAAAATCGCTTGATTATGCGGTATGGCGCAGATTTGACAGCACCTTACAATTTTGTATGCCGGATAATGACGAGAGAACTCGACTGTTTAATTTGAGACTAAAGCAGTTTAAAGGCCCTGAGCACATTATTGAGGGACTGTCATCGCAGATGGAGTCTTTCTCACATGCTGATATAGAACATGTGGCATTTTCAGTTATAAAACAGTGTATACTTGATGGCCGACGCATATATACAAAGAGAGATATAGAACAAGCTGTTTTGCAGCAGAAAAAACTTGTATCTCTACGTAGGACAGAATATTAGGGGGAAGATTATATATGGCTGACCACATTGAAATTTCCAAGGAAGATATAAGTCAATGGGAGTATAAGTTTCGACCATTTCCCGGGGCACCTGCGCCACCTATTCGTAATGTAAGGGCACATGGTCAGTCTCTCGGAAGACATCTATCAGATGTAATTCGAGAGGTTGCAGACATGCGCATTAATATGGGAGTGGAATCTGACAAGCTATTGGTGTTTGAATTAGCAGGAGAGGGGATGGAGCTTGATATTGAGCAGCTTCTTAAATTGAAACTATCTGTTGTCGAAGAAATAACAAACGCTGATGGTTCATCGAAAATCGTTGTTCAATTTGAAAATCGCTCTGATATTGATACTTTTGAACATGAGCGCAAATTATATGAGAGTGATAGTATGGAGAAAGGTATACTCACTCCAACACAACGCAAAGAGGTATTTTCTTGTATTGAGGGAATTCGTAAGGTTTCTCCGGAAGATAGAACCGGAAAACGCTTGTCAGTTGTCATAGCCGAAAATAGACTGCCGGACGGGATGTTTTTTGTTGATATAGATGTTTGGCACAATGGTAATTCTGCAAATAAGTTTGTTGCTGAAACGGTCGTTAAAAGTGCCTTGGGGACGGGAGAGAGCTGCTTAATGGGGGATCTTTTTGCGTTGCCCAATTTACTTTTAGGTAGAGTTAAAGTTAATCGCTATACGTTAGAAGTATTGCGTGAACTAGACCTTATAGCTATGGTGGATTTACCGATTGGTGTGGTGCTTGATGAACAATGTGAACTATATGCAAAAAATTTTATTCCTAGACTTAATGATAAATTAGATGACCAAGCGCCGCTTGCTTGTGTTATAGATTCCGGTGTTTTTTCAGGTAATCCTTTATTATCCTCCGTGATTGTGGGGGAAGAAGATTTTGATCTGACGGAGAATACGCCATCAGATACAAGTGGACATGGAACAGGTGTTGCCGGAATTGTAGTATATGGAGACTTTCATAATTATGATCGAGAGAATCGTATTTTTGTTCCGCTTGTTAGAATATGCAATGGAAAAGTGATGCACCGCGACACATCATACGATCAAACGGTATATCGATCTGATAAACGACCGGAACAAATCATTGGTGAGACGATAAGATATTTTCATAAGGAATATCATTGTCGAATATTTAATCTATCTTCAGGTGATATTGAGCGTGTGTATAGTGGTGGTAGGCAGATGGCATGGGCTGCAGTGTTGGATGAAATAGCACGGGAATTAGATGTTGTTATTGTCATCAGTGCTGGAAACGTAGCATACCCGGAGATTCCTACATTTATGGATAGAGAAGATTTAATGGCGAAATGCCGGGATCAATTGTTGTCCGGTAAGCATCAATTAATTGATCCGGCTACTTCTGCGTTGGGCGTTACTGTAGGATCGATCACTAGATATGCCGAACCGGAGGGGGAGCCATCTAGACCCACGCCGATTTCAGTAGGAAATGAGGATTATCCGTCTGTATTTACCCGCGTTGGGGAAGGTGTTGGCGGAGCAGTAAAACCGGAGTTTGTTGATTATGGAGGTAATTTAGCATTAACTCAACTCTATACGAATTTTCCCAGATGGCGGAGTAATCGTGCTTTAAACGAACCCACACTGAATAATACAATCGACCGGGTATTCAAGGGGTGGCAAGGAACTAGTTTTGCGGCACCGCATGTTACACATATTGCCGCACGCATAGAAAGGGCATTGCAGATTCAAATGGGTGAAGCCCCATCTGCGAATTTGATCCGGGCAATGTTGGCTAGTTCTGCTAAATACCGTGCATATCAATGGCTGATGAATGCCGCACCGCTCAATCATATGGGGAATAACCAACATCAAAGGTGGCGGTTACGGTTAAGCGGCTATGGAAAAGTCGATGATTCTACCCTATTTACCGATCGCAATCATGTCACTCTTTTTGCAGAAGACGAGTTGGATTTACGTAAAATTCATATTTATAAAATTCCCGTACCACGAGAGTTTTTGTCATTGAAGACAACAAAAAGAATTGCCATTGGCTTTGCGTATAATCCACCGACTTATTTAAATCGTAAAGCATATATAGCGAATAGGTTGTGGTTTGAGGTCTTTCGTCGTATTGATATTGAGGCTCTACTCCAACAAAAGGGAAAGGGTGGAGCTAATCGAGAAAATAACGCTGAGAAAATGATTGAAGATTTTAGCAGACAACATGGCGCGCAATTTTTCCCTGGATTTACAGAGATAAGAAATTCGACCTTGCAACAAAGAGTGTGGGAGAAACGCGAGCGTGGCGGAGGGGATCTACTCTGGGAAGATAATGACCCATATATTTATATATTAGTTACAGGGAAAGAAAAATTTAAACACCCTCATGTGTCAGTGGCACAGCCATATGCTCTATCGATAACATTTTCGTATGAGAATGAAGTGGACATACAACTGAGAGAAAAACTTGTCGAACAAGTGAGGATTAAACAACGTGAACGTGTTAGAACAAGAGTGCAAATTTGAGTGCGCCGGAAAAAAGGGGGGGATTAAGCTGCTTTCGTACTTACAGTTTATTATACACTCCCATACACAGTTCTCTTGAGGCAGGGGGAGCTCGTCTGTTCGGTGCGAAGTCCCATATGGGTATTATGGCTGGGAATTTGACTCAGGCAGTGAATATACATTGAGTGAAATGGTGAATGCTATGTATGGATTACCGCGAGAACACTGGCGAACGATTTATCGGATATTGGAGCGGCAGGAAGAGCTTCAGTGGGTAAAGCTCTTTGGCTCCAGAGCACGGGGGGATTACCGTTGCACTTCGGATGTTGATTTGGCCTTTGCAGGAGCCGCGGGGGTGCGTGAGCGCCTGTTAGGTGCGTTCGAACGGAGTGGATTGCCGTATACTTTTGATGTTATTGACTATGGACGGCAGGCAAATGAACGCTTGCAGCGGACCGTGGATATCGAGGGAAAACTGATTTTTACTGCAGAGATGGGGAAACGTAGGATGACAAAGGTTCAGATTCATTTGAAGTGGGAGGATTATCATCGGGCTCTGCATCGGTTGCAGCGGGTTTTGGAAATGGAATCGGATGTCGACGGTATATATTTGGATGCCACGATTCAACGTTTTGAGTTTTGCTTTGAGCTTGCGTGGAAGTTGATGAAGGCCGTGCTCTCTTATGACGGAATTGAGGTGAGCAGCCCGCGCGGCAGCATTCGCGAGGCATGGAAACTGGGAATCATCGGTGACGCGGAAATGTGGCTGGATATGCTAGAAAAGAGAAATCTATCTGCGCATACATACAGTGAGGTAACGGCAGAAGAAATTTATCAAGCAATACGGGAGACATATATAGAGTTGCTGCTGAGACTGGATGCATATGCAGAAACGCTACCAAGTTGAGTGATAGGAATTCTATAGGAAATCATGCATGTCAACCCTATAACCCAACCAAGGAGAAATCACATGCAAATCATCTTGCTTTCCGGCGGAGCGGGGAAGAGGCTTTGGCCTTTGTCCAATGATCTTTATTCCAAGCAGTTTTTGCGCTTGCTGCGGCGGGCGGATGGGATGCGGGAGTCTATGATCCAGCGCGTTTGCCGGCAGGTGCGGGAGGTGGCGCCTGATGTGCCTGTGACGATTGCGACGGCACGCGAGCAGACTTCGCTCATTCGCCGCCAGTTGGGCATGCAGGTCGATATTTCCATCGAGCCGTGCCGCCGCGATACGTTGCCTGCCATCGCACTCGTCTGTGCGTATCTTCACGAGGTGCGCGGCGTGCCGCTTGAGGAGGCGGTCGCCATTTGCCCGGCCGATCCTTATGTCGAGCCGGATTATTTTCGCGCCGTCACGGAGCTTCTCGCGGCAGCCGAGCGCGAAGGGGCGGCGCGGCTCTTTCTCATGGGCATCGAGCCGACGTATCCGAGCGAAAAATATGGCTACATCCTGCCTGTGAGCAAGGCGGCGGAGAGCAGGGTGAAGTCTTTTCGTGAAAAGCCGGAGAAGGCTGCCGCGGCGGAGTACATTGCGCAGGGAGCGCTTTGGAACAGCGGCGTATTCGCCTTTCGTCTCGGCTATGCATTGGAAAAGGCGCAGGAGATTTTTTCCTTTCACAGCTATGAGGAGCTTTTCCGCCGCTACGAGGATCTGCCGAAGATCAGCTTCGATTATGCCGTGGTCGAAAAGGAGCCGAGCATCGCCGTCCGGCGCTACGGCGGCACGTGGCTGGATGTCGGCACATGGAATACGCTCGCGGAGGTGATGCCGGAGAAGACGATCGGCCGCATCACCTTGGATGAGGCTTGCACAAACGTCCATGCGGTCAGCACGCTCTCGATACCCGTCCTCTGCATGGGGCTCCATGATGCCGTCGTCGCCGCGAGCCCCGAGGGCATCCTCATCGCGGATAAGCATCGTGCCAGCGCCATGAAGCCGTACGTGGAAAAGCTCCATACACCCGTCATGTACGCGGAGAAGTCGTGGGGGGAGTTCCACATCGTCGATGCGGAGGCGAAAAGCCTCACGATCAAGATCACGCTGAGTCCCGGGCACTCCCTCACCTACCACATGCATGAGCGGCGCGACGAGACGTGGACGGTCATCGAAGGCCGCGGCTGGGTCAAACTTGACGGTAACGAGTTTGCCGTATCCGAAGGGCAGACCATCCGCCTGCCGCGCGGCTCTTTCCATACCATCCGCGCCGAAACGCTGTTGAAGGTCATGGAGGTACAGGTCGGGGAAGATATTGATGTGGATGACAAAATCGTGTGGCGCTGAGTGCTTGATGTTGTATAAATAAAGTTGACAACTTCTTCGCAAGGAATAGATGTATAATG
>ERZ772926.1764-NODE-1764-length-9963-cov-10.881611_pt1 | contig 9963 bp, 18 predicted proteins | sample MGYA00511136_ERZ772926 | MGnify/ENA primary metagenome ERZ772926 (study PRJEB29015, sample SAMEA2737917) | human oral metagenome | biome: human oral; feature: human-associated habitat; material: dental | place: China | collected 2153 ... | reverse complement strand
TGATCGTGCGGCGGATCATCGGGACGCGGAAGAAGTTCTTCTTCGCCTCCTCGACACCCTTGGAGATGGCCTGAGGAACTTCCTTGGCCTTTCCGTAGCCGACGCCCACCGTGCCTTCGCCGTCACCCACGACAACCAGGGCGGTGAAGGAGAAACGACGTCCACCCTTCACGACCTTGGACACGCGGTTGATGGTGACAACGCGCTCGATGTATTCGTTCTTGTCATTGCCACGACGGTTGTCGCGGTCGTTGCCGCGTCCGTTGCGGCGGTCGCGACGCTCGCCGTCGCCCGAACGCTCAGAGCCTTCCTGACCGTTCCTGCTTCGCTGCGGTGCAGCCATCAGTTGATCTCTCTTTCCTTCGATCCGGTCACAGCTCGAGGCCGCCCTCACGGGCGGCTTCGGCGACGGCCGCGACGCGGCCGAAGTACTTGTTGCCACCACGGTCGAAGACGACGGCGGTAATGCCGGCAGCCTTCGCACGCTCCGCAACCAGGGCGCCGACCTTGCGGGCCTTTTCGGTCTTCGTGCCTTCCTCCTTGACGAGGGCGGCTTCGATGTCCGAAGCGGAGACCAGGGTGTGACCGATGGTGTCGTCGATCACCTGGGCAACAATGTGGCGGTTCGAACGGGTCACGACCAGGCGGGGACGCGCAGGCGTGCCGTTGACCTTCTTGCGCAGGCGAAGGTGACGACGCTTGCGAGCGACGAACTTGCCCTTGCCCTTGACTGTGTACGCCATCACTTACCAGCCTTTCCGACCTTGCGACGGATCGTTTCACCCACGTAGTGGATGCCCTTGCCCTTGTAGGGCTCCGGCTTCTTCAGCTTGCGGATGCGAGCCGCCGTTTCACCGACGAGCTGCTTGTCGATGCCGTGGACCGTGAACTTGGTCTGTGATTCGACGGTGAACTCGATGCCCTCAGCGGGCTCAATGATGACGGGGTGCGAGAAGCCGAGGGCGAACTCAAGGTTCTTACCCTTGGCGACCACGCGGTAACCGGTGCCCGTAATCTCGAGGGACTTCTTGTAACCCTCGGTCACGCCGACGATCATGTTCGCAATGAGGGTTCGGGTCAGGCCGTGGAGGGAACGCGAGGCGCGTTCGTCATCCGGGCGGGACACGAGGATTTGGCCCTCTTCGAGTGCGACCGTAATCGGCGCGGGGATGGTGTGGGACAGTTCGCCCTTCTTGCCCTTCACTGTGACGAGAGGACCGTCAATGGTGACGTCCACGCCCGCCGGAACGGTGATGGGGGTTTTACCGATACGCGACATTGTTCAGCCTCCTGTTCACCAGATGTAGGCGAGGACTTCCCCACCCACACCCTTGTCGGCTGCCTGGCGGTCGGTCAGCAGGCCAGAGGACGTGGACAGGATCGCCACGCCGAGGCCGCCGCGGACCTTGGGCAGGTTGGTGGACTTGGCATACACGCGCAGACCGGGCTTAGAAACGCGCTGCAGACCTTTGATTGCCGATTCGCGGTGCGAACCGTACTTGAGGGTCAGGGTGAGGGTCTTGCCCACGCGGGCGTCCTCGACGGAGGTCGAGGCGAGGTAGCCCTCCTCGACCAGCATGTTCGCGATCGCGTTCTTGAGCTTCGAGTACGGCATGGAGACCGTGTCGTGGTGCGCGCGGTTCGCATTGCGCAGACGCGTCAGCATGTCTGCGATGGGATCGGTCATTGTCATTGGGGATTGACCCCTTCCTCGTCGCGGTTTCTCCTAAGTCCGGGACCTGCGACGTCAGATTCTTACCAGCTGCTCTTGGTGACGCCGGGGAGTTCGCCACGCAGGGCGAGCTCGCGCAGGCACACGCGGCACAGGCCGAACTTGCGGTACACGGAGCGGGGACGGCCGCAGCGGTTGCACCGGGTGTAGCCGCGAACGCCGAACTTCGGGGCGCGGGCGGCCTTGATCTTCAGGGACGTCTTCGCCATGAGATCAGTCCTCCTTGAAGGGGAAGCCGAGGTGACGCAGAAGGGCGCGGCCCTCTTCGTCCGTGTTGGCCGAGGTCACGACCGTGATGTCCATGCCGCGAACGCGGTCGATGGAGTCCTGATCGATCTCGTGGAACATGGACTGTTCCGTGAGACCGAAGGTGTAGTTGCCGTGGCCGTCGAACTGCTTGGCCGAGAGGCCGCGGAAGTCACGGATTCGGGGCAGAGCGGTCGAGAGGAGACGATCGAGGAACTCCCACATGCGGTCGCCGCGAAGCGTGACGTGCGCACCAATGGGCTGGCCTTCGCGGAGCTTGAACTGCGCGATGGACTTCTTCGCCTTGGTGGTCACGGGCTTCTGGCCGGTGATCACGGTGAGGTCGCGGATCGCGCCCTCGAGGGCCTTCGAATCGCGAGCGGCCTCGCCGACGCCCATGTTGACGACGATCTTGGTGAGGCCACCGACCTGCATGATGTTCTCGTGCTTGAACTCTGCACGAAGAGCATCACGGATTTCGGAGAGGTACTTTTCCTTGAGACGCGGGGCCATGCTCAGATCTCCTTGCCCTGCTCGATGCCGCGGGCCACGCCACCGCGCGTCACGCGGACGCGGACCTTGCGGGTGCGGCCATCGCGCTCGACGACGTCCTCACGGAAGCCGACGCGCACGCGCTGCTTGGTGTCGGGGTCGACGAGGGCGACCTTGGCGAGCGAGATCGGGGCCTCAACGGTCTCGATGCCGCCGGCCTGGTTCTGGCCCTGACGAACGTGACGGGTCTTGAGGTTGACGCCCTCGACGAGGACGGTGCCATCGGCAGGGAAAACCTTGATGACGCGTCCCTGCTTGCCTTTATCGCCGGGCTTGAGGGGCTCGAGGCCCTCGGCGGCGCGACGCGCATTACGCTCGGCGAGCTTCTTCTCGTCGGACGAGCGGCCACGCACGACCTCGACGAGATCGCCCTTACGGATCTTGGCTGCCATCAGATCACCTCCGGGGCGAGCGAGACGATTCGCATGAACTTCTTGTCGCGCAGTTCGCGGCCCACGGGGCCGAAGATGCGCGTGCCACGGGGTTCACCGTTCGCGTTGATGATGACGGCCGCGTTCTCGTCGAAACGGATGTAGGAGCCGTCTGCACGACGGGTCTCCTTGCGGGCGCGGACGACGACTGCCTTGACGACGTCGCCCTTCTTGACGGAACCGCCGGGGATGGCGTCCTTGACAGTGGCGACGATGGTGTCGCCGATTCCCGCGTAGCGGCGAGAAGAACCACCGAGCACACGGATGGTCAGGATTTCCTTGGCCCCCGTGTTGTCGGCGACCTTCAGTCGCGACTCCTGCTGGATCATTTTCTATTGACTCCTGTCGTCGAGCCGGTTCTCTTGGGAGCATTACTTCCCGCGAGCCTTGCCGAACGTGCATTGAACTGTTGCGCATCGGATTCCGACAACAGCGCGAACGCACCACAGACAGGTGTCATGATGTTGCTCGCTCGCACTATCGACGTGGGCACAGTGCACCCGCGTCATGCAACCCTCCAACAATACCCCCTCACTCAGCCGCACGGAAATGCGGATTCGGATGATTTGACACACGAATTCGGGGCAAAATGGGCGTTTTTTGGCCCGAGCACGAGGTCGGAGTGGTGTGTGAGCCTGTCGGGGTCCTTGTGTGGGTGGATTGCAGGTTCTCACACCATTGGGCTTGGGGACCTCCATTCAGGGTCCTTGTGTGGGTGGATTGGAGTGTTTCCACCGGCGGCCACTGCCAATCCGGGAGTCAGGGTCCTTGTGTGGGTGGCTTGGAGTGTTAGGGGAGCTTGTCAAGGTGCTTGTGTAAGCGGGTAGGTGGGTTCGGGGCTCTGAAGCGCCGCGCTGCTTTCCATTTCTCAGCACTTTGAGTCCCGAACACGATCTCGGCGCAAGCCCCGCGCTAGAACCGACGCCAACATCGCAAGCAGGGGAGCAAACCCCTCCCCTACACCGACTCCAACACCCTCGTAAAGACCCGAAACACAATCTCGACGCAACCCCCACCCCCAAATCAACGCCGAAATCACAAGCAGGGGCGACAACCCATTCCCCACACTCCCTTCAACACCCTCATAAAGACCCGAAACACAATCTCGACGCAACCCCCGTCCCCGAACCGATGCCGAGATCACAACCAGGGGAGAAAACCCACCCCCTCCACCAACTCCGACACCCACGTAACGACCCGAAACACAATCTCGACGTAAGCCCCGCCCTCGAAACAGCACCGAGATCACCGAACGGGTCGGGTTCTTTCGCAAGTGCGCCGCATCATCGCTTTCTTCTCAAGGGCACGCCCCACCATCTCGCCCTTTCCCCAGCGAATACGAAACGGGCCCGGCTCCCACTGGGGGAACCGGGCCCGAGGCTTCGATTCGCTCAGCTCATGCGAGCTGAGTCAGATCACTTGGCCTTCTCGATGATCTCGACGACGCGCCAGCGCTTGGTGGCCGACAGCGGACGAGTCTCCATGATGAGGACAAGATCGCCGACGCCGCACTCATTGTGCTCGTCGTGGACCTTGACCTTCTTGTTCTTGCGCATGACCTTGCCGTAGAGGGCGTGCTTGACACGATCCTCAATCTGGACGACGACGGTCTTATCCATCTTGTCGCTGACGACGTAGCCACGACGGACCTTGCGGTCGTTACGAGTGGTGCTCTCTGCCATGCCACTCACTCCTCGGTGCTCGGCGCGGTGCGGTAGCCGAGCTCCCGCTCACGCGCGATCGTGTAGATACGGGCGATGTCGCGGCGCACGGTCTTCATGCGGCCGTGATCCTCGAGGGAGCCCACGGCCTGCGCGAAACGCAGGTTGAAGAGCTCGGCCTTGGCCTTCTCGAGTTCCTTGGACAGCTGGGCGTCGTCCATGGCATCAAGGTCGGAGGTGGTCAGAGCCTTTTCCGCCATCAGATGTCACCACCCTCTCGGACCACGAAACGGGTCTTCATCGGAAGCTTGTGCTGGGCACGGCGCATGGCCTCGCGGGCGAGGTTCTCATCGACACCGCCCAGCTCGAACAGGATTCGACCGGGCTTGACGGGAGCAACCCACCATTCCACGGCGCCCTTACCGGAACCCATACGGGTTTCAGCGGGCTTCTTCGTCAGCGGACGGTCCGGGAAGATGTTGATCCACACCTTGCCGCCGCGCTTGATGTGACGCGTCATCGCGATACGGGCCGCCTCAATCTGGCGGTTCGTCACGTACGCGCCAGTCAGCGCCTGGATGCCGTAATCGCCGAAGGCCAGCTCGGTACCGCCGGAAGCATTACCGGTGCGGTGCGCACGGTGCTGTCGGCGCCACTTAGTACGACGGGGAATGAGCATTCGACTCAGGCCTCCGATCCGTTTTCAGTAGCTGCGGGCGCCGCTGCGGGTGCCTGCTGCTGAGCGGTCTCCTGGTTTTGGCGGCCACCGCGGCGCGGGCCGCGACGATCGCCGCGGCGTCCACCGCGATTGGCCTGCTCGGCCTGCTGACGAGCGAACTCGCGCTCGGTGATATCGCCCTTGTAAATCCACACCTTGACGCCAATGCGACCAAAGGTCGTGCGCGCCTCGTGGAATCCGAAGTCGATGTTCGCGCGGAGGGTGTGCAGCGGAACGCGACCCTCCCGGTAGAACTCGGAACGCGACATCTCAGCGCCGCCGAGGCGACCCGAAACCTGCACGCGGATGCCCTTCGCTCCGGCGCGCTGCGCGGACTGAATGCCCTTACGCATGGCGCGACGGAAGGAAACGCGAGCAGCGAGCTGTTCGGCGATGCCCTGCGCGACGAGCTGCGCATCCATATCGGGGTTCTTCACCTCGAGGATGTTGAGCTGAACCTGCTTGCCGGTGAGCTTCTCCAGATCCTGGCGAAGTCGATCCGCCTCGGCGCCGCGGCGGCCGATGACGATGCCCGGACGCGCGGTGTGCAGGTCGACGCGGACGCGATCGCGCGTGCGCTCAATGTCGACCTTCGAGATGCCTGCGCGCTCGAGGTTTTCGGTGAGGTTCTTACGGATCGCGACGTCCTCGGCGACGTAGTCGGCGTAGCGCTGACCCTTGGTCGTCGAGTCGGAGAACCAGCGGGAGCGGTGATCCGTGGTGATACCCAGGCGGAACCCGGTGGGGTTGACCTTCTGGCCCATGTCAGCGGTCTCCCTTCTTCTTGTCTTCCTTGGTGCCGACCACGATGGTGATGTGGCTTGTGCGCTTCAGGATGCGGCCTGCGCGCCCCTGAGCGCGCGGACGGAACCGCTTCATGGTCGGTCCTTCATCGACGTACGCTTCGAGGATCTCGAGTTCGGCCTCGTTGAAGGTTTCGCCGACCTGTTCGGCCTTGACCTTCGCGTTGGCGACGGCGCTCAGGAGCACCTTGCGGACATCGACGGCGACGGCCTGCGGTGCGAACCGCAGGATATCGGCGGCCTCCAGGGCGGCCTTGCCACGAACCTCGTTCACGACACGGCGGGCCTTCTGGGGCGTGACGCGGACATAACGCGCCTGCGCCTTGGCTTCCATTGAATCTGCCTCTTCTTCCCAGGGCCGGCTCAGCGCCGGCGTCCCTTTCGATCGTCCTTGTCGTGGCTGCGGAAAGTGCGCGTGGGAGCGAACTCACCGAGCTTGTGGCCCACCATCGATTCGGTGACGAAGACGGGGACGTGCTTACGACCGTCGTGCACTGCAAAGGTCAGGCCCAGGAAGTCCGGGGTGATGACCGAGCGACGCGACCAGGTCTTGATGACGTTCTTCGAACCGGATTCGTTCGCGGCGTCAACCTTCTTGAGGAGGTGATCGTCGACGAAGGGACCCTTCTTCAAACTGCGCGGCATTCTAATCGACTCCTACTCAGCGGTTCTTGCCGGTCTTGCGACGGCGAACGATCAGGCGATCGCTGTCCTTGTTCGGACGGCGGGTACGGCCCTCGGGCTTGCCCCACGGGCTGACCGGGTGACGGCCACCGGAGGTACGGCCCTCGCCACCGCCGTGCGGGTGGTCGACCGGGTTCATGACGACGCCGCGGACGTGGGGGCGCTTGCCCTTCCAGCGCATGCGACCGGCCTTGCCCCAGTTGATGTTCGACTGCTCGGCATTGCCGACCTCGCCCACCGTCGCACGGCAGGTGATTTCGACGTTGCGGATTTCGCCGGAGGGCATGCGCAGCTGCGCGAAGCGCCCTTCCTTGGCGACGAGCTGGACGGAGGAGCCAGCGGAGCGGGCGATCTTCGCGCCGCCACCGGGCTTGAGTTCGACCGCGTGCACGACGGTACCCAGGGGGATGTTGCGCAGCGGCAGGTTGTTGCCCGGCTTGATGTCCGCGCCGACGCCAGCCTCGATGCGATCGCCTTGGGAGAGCTTCGCGGGAGCGAGGATGTAGCGCTTCTCGCCGTCCGCGTAGTGCAGAAGGGCGATGCGGGCGGTACGGTTCGGGTCGTATTCGATGTGCGCGACGACGGCGGGGACGCCGTCCTTGTCGTGACGACGGAAGTCGATGACTCGGTACTGGCGCTTGTGGCCGCCGCCGCGGTGGCGGGCGGTCACACGACCGTTCGAGTTGCGCCCGCCGGTCTTGTGGAGCGGGCGGAGCAGCGACTTCTCGGGCTCGGAGCGGGTGATCTCAACGAAATCGGAGACCGACGCGCCGCGACGACCGGGGGTCGTGGGCTTGTACTTGCGGATTCCCATTCTTGTCCTCTACCTCTCCGGGCTCAGGCCTGATCGCCGAAGATGTCGATGGCTCCCTCGCGCAGGGTGACGATCGCACGCTTCACGTCCTTGCGCTTGCCCTGACCCGTGCGGGTCCGGTAGGTCTTGCCCTTACGGTTCTGAGTGGCAACCTGGCCGACCTTGACTCCGAAGATCGCTTCGATGGCGATCTTGATCTCGGTCTTGTTGGCGCGCGGGTCGACCTCGAAGGTGTACTTGCCTTCATCCATGAGGATGGAGGACTTCTCGGTGACGACCGGCTTCAGGATGATGTCGCGGGGGTTCTTGCCCGCCTCGAGGGTGCTCACTTGGTCTCCTCCTTGGTGCCGAGGAAGGACTCGAGGGCGGCCTGCGTGAACACAATGTCATCGGCGTCGAGGACGTCGTAGGTGTTGAGCTGGTCGACCCAGAGAACGTGGACCTCGGGAACGTTGCGCAGGCTGAGGGCGGTGATCTCATCATTGCGCTCGAGGACGACGAGGGCCTGGCGGTCCTCGACGATGGCGCGCAGCGCTGCGAGAGCGATCTTCGTCTTCGGGGTCTCACCTTCGATGAGAGCCGTGACGACGTGGATACGGCCATTGCGCGCGCGGTCGGACAGAGCGGAGCGCAGGGCGCCCTGCTTCATCTTCTTGGGGGTGCGCTGGTCGTAGTCGCGCGGCTGCGGGCCGTGGACGATGCCGCCGCCGGTGAAGTGCGGGGCGCGGATCGAGCCCTGACGGGCGTTACCGGTGCCCTTCTGACGGAACGGCTTCTTGCCGCCGCCAGAAACCATGCCGCGCGTCTTCGTGGCGTGCGTGCCCTGGCGGGCGGCGGCCAGCTGTGCGACGACGACCTGGTGCATAAGCGGGATATTGGTGGGGACGTCGAAGATCTCTGCAGGGAGTTCGACCGATGCGGCCTTCTTACCCTGGAGATCGAGAACGTCGAGAGTCTGGACCTCAGACATTTCACGCACCCTTCACGGAGGAGCGAACCAGGACCACGCCGTTCTTGGGACCCGGGATGGCGCCGCTGATGAGCAGCAGGCCCTTCTCGGCGTCCACGGCCTGAATCTTCAGGTTCTGGACGGTACGGCGGACGTTCCCCATGCGGCCGGCCATGCGCAGGCCCTTGAAGATGCGTCCGGGGGTTGCGCAGGCGCCGATCGAACCGGGCTTGCGGTGATTGCGGTGCGCGCCGTGGCTGGCGGAAACGCCGGCGAAGCCGTGGCGCTTCATGACGCCCGCGAAGCCCTTGCCCTTGGTGTTGCCAGAGACGTCGACAGCCTGACCGGCTTCGAACACGGTGGCTTGGAGTTCCTGGCCGAGCTCGTAGTTGTCGGCGGCGGAGGTGCGGACTTCGGCGAGGTGACGGCGCGGTTCAACGCCTGCCTTCGCGAAGTGTCCGGCCATGGGCTTGGTGACCTTGCGAGCGGGGATTTCACCGAATCCGAGCTGGACGGCGCTGTATCCGTCGACCTCTTCGGTGCGGACCTGGGTCACGACGTTGGTGCCGACCTGCACGACAGTGAGGGGCACGAGACGGCCGTCGGCATCCCAGACCTGGGTCATGCCGAGTTTGCGGCCGAGCAGCGCCTGAACCGGCGCAGCTGCGTGCTGCTTGTTGTCAGTAGTCATTGCAGATGTCCTCAGAGCTTGATCTCGATGTTGACGTCCGCGGGCAGATCGAGACGCATGAGCGAGTCGACGGCCTTCGGGGTCGGGTCGATGATGTCGATGAGCCGCTTGTGGGTGCGCATTTCGAAGTGCTCGCGGCTGTCCTTGTACTTGTGGGGTGAGCGAATGACGCAGAAGACGTTCTTCTCGGTCGGGAGCGGCACAGGGCCGACAACCGTCGCTCCGGTGCGCGTCACTTCGTCGACAAGCTTCTTGGCCGCACTGTCAATGACCTCATGGTCGTATGACTTGAGCCGGATGCGGATTTTCTGTCCAGCCATGCCGTCGTTACCTCTTTTCTACCTCGGCGATCGCCGGTCCCCGCATCCGGGCGTGTCGCGCCTGCCGCAGCGATCCCAAGCCCATATTGCAGATTTCGACGAACCCTTGTGAAACGCCGGGCGATGTCCTTCCCGGCGAAGTTCCTGGCCCGGTCCTGCCGGGCAACTTGTTTAGTTTGCCAGAATTCGCACTGCCGCGGCAAGTCGGCCTGCTCAACAGTGGCAGGCGTGACATCCAGACCCGGCCCGCTCAGGGCCGCAGATGCAGGGAGGCGATGTCCGACTCCGTGCCCAGAAGGACGTCGAAACGGCTGCGATCGCCCCGGTGATGGGCGATGAAGGTTTCGACGGGCACCCCGTCC
>ERZ772926.1761-NODE-1761-length-9977-cov-7.963415_pt1 | contig 9977 bp, 2 predicted proteins | sample MGYA00511136_ERZ772926 | MGnify/ENA primary metagenome ERZ772926 (study PRJEB29015, sample SAMEA2737917) | human oral metagenome | biome: human oral; feature: human-associated habitat; material: dental | place: China | collected 2153 ... | reverse complement strand
TTATTGAAAAAAATAATATAACAAGTCTTATGATAACACATAATATGCAAGATGCGATAACTTATGGAAATAGGCTTATTATGCTTCATGCAGGAGAAGTAATTTTTGACATAAAAGGTGAAGAAAAGAAAAAACTGACGGTGGAAAAACTGCTTGAAATGTTTAGAACAAAAGATGCAAAATTATCTGATAAGGATATATTTTGAACATAGAATAGTATTAAAACATAATCTAAGGAACTGGATGATAAAATCAAAAGTTTTTGGATTATGTTTTTTTTATTATTCATAATTGTTTTGTATAAAAAACATTATTTATACTAAATCCCATTTAAATAACGAAATTATTAAAAACCTTTCTAATAAAGGGTATAAATCTAATATTTTCAAATAATTAAAATATAATTTTCTTTTTTCAAATAGATTCTAGTATAAATAACCCGTCGGAGAATTTTTCTGTGCTGGTAAAACTATCTGAACATAGCGAGTTTTTTGTGAGTACAGAAAAAATGTCGTAGACTAACCATAGGTTATTGCGTAGCAATCTTGCCAAATATTTTGATTATCAGGATAAACCTTTACTGCAAGATAAGGTTTTGCGGCAATGAGCAATCCTACGAAAATAAAAAGAAAAAAACATAATAATATGAAAAAATAAAGAATAAAATTTCTTTGAAAAAAATTAAAAATAATTAATAAAAAATGTATTGACAATTTTTGAAAATATGTTAAAATGCTATAATAAATTATTTTTTTGAAATAATATATTTCAAATTTTTGTATTGAAAACTTAGAATATAGTATTTAAGTAAAATGGAAAATTGTAATAAAGTATATTTTAAAAGCTGAAATTCCCTTAAAATCACTAAAATCACACTTTTTTTAAATTTTTTTCAATATCTATGCTTAAATATTATAAATATCAAAACTTTTCATGATTTCTTATGAATAGTAATTTTGAATATGTTTTTACAATACAAATTATAAAAATATTTTTTAATAAAGAAAAGGAGAAAAAGAGTTAATGAAAAACAATCTTAGAAAAATTTCACAAGAACTACGTGCATTTGCAAAAAGAACAAAAGATTTTAAATATACAAACTCTGCATTAATTACATTTTTAATGACAGGGATGCTTTTTACGTCAAATAATATATTTGCAGAAAATGCGGATACAGGAATTAAAAATCAAGTTAATCAAATAAATACGTCTATAAATCAAATACGAACTGATTTTAAAAGAGCTAGAAAGGAAAACAATAAATTAATTAAAGATACGAATTTGGAATTGACTCAGTTAATGGAACAAGGAGATCATGTAACAAAATCACCTTGGAGCAGCTGGCAATATGGAATGAATTATTTTTATAATGACTGGCATGGAACTTTCAAAGGTAAAGGAAATAAAATTGACAACGTCATTTACAAAAGAGATCAGACTTTAAACAAATATATCGCAAAACCAATAAGTGAGGGAAGTGCGAATAACACAACGACATTAGGATTTGCCTACGAGCCAAACGCAGCAATCCCTATAAGTGCGTCAATCACACCAAAATCAATAACAAAAACTAATCCAAATATCCAAAAGAATGTGGCGATTGCAAGTTTGCCGTCGTTTGAGCCTAGAACGGTGAATGATCCATTAGAACCAGCAGCTCCAAAAGTTCCAGATATTAATATTCCAACTTTTAATGTTAATGTTACTTCTAATGGAAATAGTGAATCTAATGTGGCTGATGGAGATGGTAGTAATTCAACAATACAACAAGTTATAATAAATAGCGGGAATTTTTTTGTTAGCAGAACTGGAGATAATTGGAATTATCATTATGATAGTTATAGTGGAAAAAGTATGTGGAATAATGCTAATACAGATAATCCTGCTTATTCAGCATCTTCGAATTGGTCTAGTTGGACTAGAGGAAATACCTCTAGAAATAATAAACGTGGATTTCAAGCTGTTATAGGAAGTACTGGAACAGGTTCTACAATGATAAGTAATGGTAAATTTATTTATACTAGAAATGAAACTGGATCTTCAAGATTAGGAGAATTTGTTCATTTAGATGTTCACGGAGCTTCTCCAATTTTATCTGCAAGTGATTTATCAACAGCTACTTCAGGACTTGGATCACAAGCTACAGATGTTCAAACTGCATACAATGATGCTGCTACAATTACAGGAGCAACTTCTACACCAGCAACTCATATGCATACTTGGATTAATAGTGGGAAAATAATATTAGAAGGATCAGATGTTTCTTTAACGAATACATATACACATAATGGTGATAATACTTGGAAACAGGCTTCGATAAATACTGGAACAGTAATATTCCAGCCTTCAATTAATAATAGTACAGTTTATAATAGTACAACTGCTGGTTTTGTAATTTCAAATGACTCAAGAAATTATACTAGTGGGGCTGCTGGAGGCAAAACTAATCATAATGTTCTATATAATAGTGGTACTATTAAAAGTTATAATCAAGGGAATGCCATGTTTGTAACAGATTCTGAAACTGTAAAACCAGTAACAATAGTAAATAAAGGGACATTAGAATCTTATGGAGAGAGTTCAGCAGGAGTATTTATAAAAAGAAAAGCAAATGTTTATTTTGAGTTTGATAAGCCAATAGTTATGCATGGAGACAAAAGTATAGGGTTCTACAATTTAGGGGAAACAAATATAGAAAACTTAAATGCGTATAAAGCTGCAGAAGGAAATCTTAAAATTGATATAGGAGCTGATGGAGTAGGAAATAAAAGATTTACTAATACTTCATATACAGGGTATGAAACACAAGGAACAAATGTTAGTGCATATTCAAATAAAGGAATAGATTTAAATCCAAGTGATAACTATATAGAAAATGGAGTTGAACTAGAAAATGAAAATATTCAAAGTTCTTTTGGGATACTATCAAACGAAGCTATTAATTTAACAAGCCATCAAATAAGAATATATGACAAAACAGAAGGAAATGTTGGGGTAATGCCACATAAAAATGTCCTACTTACTTTAGGAAATGGGAATATAGAACTTAATGGTGGAGAAACTAATATTGGTATTTATGTTACAGACAACTATACAGATTCTAGTAAAGCAACAGTTACTACAGCAGGAGCTGTAAAATCAACAGGAGATATTAAATTAGAAGGCGGAAAAGGAAACTTGGCAATTTATGCTAAAGGTTCAACTCGTCCTGCAGGAGTTAATGAAACGGTAATAGTAAGAAAAGTAATATCTAATAACACTAAAAATTCGGTTGCTATTTATGCAGCGGATGACGGAGTTTCAGGAAATTCAACGGTAGGTTCTGTAGTAAAAGTAACAAATGGTGTTACTATTAATGGAGCAACAGTTTCAGCAAATCCAACAATAGCAGGTGGAGAAAGTGCAGGAGCTGTTTATGCAACTGGAGAACAAACATCAGTAAATATTGATATGCCGACCATTGCACCAGCGACAACACCTGTCACTCCAGCAAATCCTAATATTACAATAACAGGAACAGAAATTGTAACTATTGATCCTACAACAAAAGCAGCAACTGGAACGGGTAGTTATACAGGATTTGGATTATATGCTGGAAAAGGAGCACAAATTAGTGCTAAAAATAACAATATTAAAGTTGTAAATGGTGGGACTGCGATTGCCTCAGTAGGAAAATCTGGAGCAACACCTGCTGTAAATTCTAGAATTGATTTATCAGGAACTGCTACTAATGCAGGAGGTACAGTAGAATACGATGGTAAAGGATACGCATTATTTTCATCTGAAGGTGGAGAAATTGATTTATCTTACGGAACTTTAACATTAAGAGGAAGTTCAACTGGATATTCAAGAGATGTAACAGCAGCAACACAGCCAATTACTTTGACAGACACAAAAATTAATGTATTTTCAAATGATGTAATTGTAGCAAATTTAACAGGAGTAACTAAATTTAATACAAATGGTTCATACATTAATGGTAATGCAGCTAATACAATAGGAACATATATACCAATAACAAAAATTACTAATGTAGAAGGTACAACAACTTATGATGGATATAAATATACTGTATTTGATGGAATAACAGTAGATGTTGACAGTAATATTGATAAAGGAGATACTACAGGAGGAGCTACACCATCAGATAGTTATATTTTCACAAGAAGAATTCAATTGCAAAATTCAAATATAAACGTACTTTCAGGAAATACTGTAAAAGCTCATTTAAATACAACAGAACTTAATTCAATAAATCCTGACTTAAACGTGCCAGTTGGGCTTGATATAAGTGCGAGTGGAAAATCTACAAGCAGAGCTACAACAGGAGTAAATGTTGCAAATGGTGCTACAATCACTGTAGACAGAACGGATAGTGGAAATGGTGGAGTAGGTGCGTATGTAAACTATGGAACTATCTCTAATGATGGAAAAATTGAAGTTGAAAAGACAACACCAAATGATTTTGCAGTAGGACTTTATGCTACAAATGGAACACAAGTGGATAATAAAACTAATGGAACTATTGAAGTTGGTGGTAAAGACAGTATTGGTATTCTTGGGCTTTCTTATAGAATAGACAGTGCTGGTAATGTTGTCTATGAGAAGTTTGGAACAGTTGGTGGTCCAGCAGCACTTATAAATAAACTTGGTTATGTAGATGTTACAAATAGTGGTAAAATTACACTTGATGGAGAAAATGCTTTAGGAATTTATACTAAAAATAATAGTTTGAATGCCACTGGAACAAATGCAGATTATGCTAGAATAGGGAATGGTTACACTCTATCTTCAAATAAAGGTGAAATTACAATGTCAGGTAAAAACGCTATTGGTATGATTACCGAAGGTGGAGAAATTACAAATGACACAGCAGGTAAAATTACAATAAGCGGGCAAGAAGGTGTGGCAATGTATGGAACTTATGCCACAGGTGCGGCAATGACAGCGCCGACAGATAGATTAAGTTCCACTCTTATAAATAAAGGAACACTTGAACTTGCTGATACAACAGGAACTACACCAATAATTGGTATGTTTACAAATGATGCTGATACAACAATAGAAACATCTGGAACTTTAAATATTGGTAAGAAATCTTATGGTATTTATGGAGCCTCAAATGATGTAACTATGTCAAATGGAACGATTAATGTTGGAGAAGATGGGGTAGGTATTTTTGCAACTGGTTCATCTGATAATAGAACAATTACAGCTTCAACAGTAGATTTACGAGGTGGAACAATTAATGTTGGTAATAATCAGGCAGTAGGGGTATTTATTGCAGATGATGCTACAAATCCTTTGAAAACAACAGTTAAAAATACAGGAACTAATATGACTGTTGGAACAAATGCGTTCGGTTATGTTGTAGATTCTACGACAGGAACTGATTTATTGCTTGGTACAGCAACAAATAAATTAACAGCTTCACTTGGACCAGATTCAGTTTATGCTTATTCAAATGATAAAAACGGATATGTTTACAGTAATACTGATATTACAACTACTGGTGGAAAATCATATGGACTGTATACTGCTGGAAAAACTGAAAATTATGGAAATATTGATTTAACTGGTGGAAATGGGAATGTTGGTATTTATTCGACAGGAAGAAGCTTGGCTGGATTAGGTGCAACTAACTATGGAACAATAACAGTTGGTGGAACTGACTTGGTTGCTAAAGAATATGGTATCGGTATGGCAACAGGATACTACAATGAAACAACTGGAGCGATTTCAAACGAAGGGCTTATTGAAAATAGAGGAACTATTAATGTAGGTAAAGATAATTCAATAGGTATGTATGCTGTAGGAGCAGGTTCAAAGGCTATTAATCACGGTACAATTGATATTTCTGGTAAAAATGCAACTGGTATGTATATTGACCAAGGAGCTGAAGGGGTAAACTATGGAACTATTAAATCTACTGGAACAGCTTCAGGAATTAAAGGAGTTGCGACAGTAAATGGTGGATATATTAAGAACTACGGTACTATCTCGATTACTTCTCCTGGAGGAATAGGAATATACCAAGATGCATTGTCAGCATTAAGTCAAAAGAATGAGCCAACAGCTGGTACAGGAACAGTAAGTGGAACAAAAGCGGCTGTGTATTCTGCGACTTCTACAGATCAGAAGTATATTGTAACGCCAAAAGGGAAACTATTAATTCAAAATCCTCCAAAAGCACCAAGATTAACAATTAATGATAGAGAAGTAACACTTACAGGAGTAGATACAAATATAGCAAGTCCGACACCTGCATATGTAACAGCAGGTTCGACAACACTTGATTTATCATTGCCATTGTATGCAAATACAGTTTCAAACACTCAAGTAACGGAAGTTGGAATGTATGTTGATACTTCAGGAGTAAACTATACAAATCCTATTCAAGGATTAAGTAACTTAGTTGGACTTGAAAATATTAATCTTATTATTGGTACAGAAGCTGCTAAATATACTGACGCAAAAGCAATTGAAATTGGTGAAAACATTTTGAAACCATATAATGATGCTATATCTTCATTGACTACAACAGGAACAACATTAAATATTAATTCAGCAGGACTTACTTGGCTTGCACAGCCTTTACAAGGAACAAGTAAACCAATTGAAACATTGTATATGATAAAGATACCTTATACATTCTTTACAAGTGCAAAAGATGAAAATACATACAATTTCCTTGATGGATTGGAACAAAGATACGGTGTTGAACCTCTAGGATCAAGAGAAAGATTAATCTTTGACAAACTTAATGGACTTGGTAAAGGTGAAACTCATATCTTCACACAGGCTGTGGATGAAATGAAAGGACACCAATATGCAAATACTCAGCAAAGAATCAATGCAACTGGAAATACATTGGATAAAGAATTTAGATATTTAAGAGACGAATGGAGAAATCCTTCTAAACAAAATAACAAGATTAAAGCATTTGGTACGAGAGATGAGTACAGCACTGATACAGCAGGAATTATTGATTATAGAAGCAATGCCTACGGTGTAGCTTATGTTCATGAAGATGAAAAAGTTAGAATGGGTAATTCAATTGGATGGTATGCAGGAGCTGTAACAAATAGATTCAAGTTTAAAGATATTGGACATTCAACAGAAGATCAAACAATGGTAAAACTTGGAGTATTTAAAACATTGTCACCTAAAGGGGATTATAATGGTGCATTGCAATGGACAATTTCAGGAGATGTATTTGCTGGAGTTAATAATATGAAACGTAGATTCTGGGTAGTTGACGATACTTTTGAGGCTAAATCAACTTACCATTCTTATGGAGCGGCTATTAAAAATGAGTTAGGCTATGACATAAGAATGAGTGAAAGAACACATTTACGTCCATACGGAGCATTAAAAATGGAATATGGCAAATTTAATGAGATAAAAGAGAAAACAGGACAAATGAGATTAGAAGTTAAAGGAAACGACTACTTCTCAGTAAAACCTGAAGTTGGAATGGAATTTAAATACGTTCAGCCACTTGCAGTAAAAACAAACTTGACAGTAGGGTTAACAGCAGCTTACGAAAACGAAATTGGAAAACTTCAAGAAGGAAATCAAGCAAGAGTAGGATATACAACTGCTGGATGGTATAACTTGGAGAAAGAAAAAGAAGACAGACGTGGAAACGGTAAGTTTGATTTAAATATCGGAGTAGATAACACAAGATTTGGTATTACGGTAAATGCTGGATACGATACTAAAGGTAACAATGTAAGAGGTGGAATTGGATTTAGAGCTATTTACTAATATTCTTCTAGTTTAAGAAAGAAAAATTTGAAAAAAGAGAGCAGTAATGAAATTTTACTGTTCTTTTTTATTCTTTTAATTTTTTTCATTTGAACTCCGTTGATAAAAAAGTAGCTAAAAACGTGTATGATTTAAAAATTCTAAATGAGGAACTGTTTGATTTTTTCAGAATCAGATTTTTGTATAGGACTTATCGGGGACATTACAAATTTTATGGACTTGGAGAGCATTACTCAAAGGCTATGACAGTTTTACTTAGACCCTGAGTTTATAAGATTTCTAATATCTTAATTTTAAATGATTCGAGTATATATAGAAAAACAAAGAAAAAAAATAACTTTAAAAAAAGAATACTGGTATATAATATTTGAACATACAAATTTATAAGGAGAAAAAATGAAAAAAATTACAAGTAAAATTTTTAAGAGTATTATACTTATGTCGTTAATCGCTATAAGTAGTATTGTTATGGCGATAGAGCCTGAAAAAAGAAGCATGCAGGAAATTTATCAGGCTGCATTGAAAGAAGGGGGAGTAGTTACAGTTTATGCAGGAGGGGATGTTCAATCTCAGGCTGCTGGAATCAAAGAAGGTTTTGAAAAAGCTTTTCCAGGAATGAAACTTAATGTGATAGTAGATTATAGTAAAGTTCATGACGGACGATTAGATTTTCAAGTTGCTACAAAAAAAATTATACCTGATGTTGTTCAATTTCAAACTTTACATGATTTTCCAAGATGGAAACAAGAAGGAATTTTGATGAACTATAAACCAATTAGCTGGGACAAGGTGTATAAAGACTTTAAGGATCCAGACGGAGCTTGGACTGCAGGGCTTATAATCACGTTTCATAGTGTAAGTAATAAAGATAAGTTAGGAAATATCAAAACACCAAAAGAAGCTAAAGACTTTTTGGATCCTAAATTAAAAGGGAAATTAATTTCTGCTTATCCAAATGATGATGCTGCTGTATTATTCTGGTATAAACAGAATATTGACAAGTATGGTTGGAAATGGATGGAAGATTTAATGAAGCAAAATCCTAAATTTGTAAGAGGATCACATGTTCCAAAAAATGAAGTGAAAGATAAAAATACTCAATATACTACAACTTTAGGAACTTCAAGAGATGCAAGTTCACAAAGTTCAACATTTGACTTGCCTGAAAAAGATGGATTTATGGCATGGGCTCAAAGAGTTGCAATTTTGAAAAGTACGAAACATCCTGAATCTGCAAAATTATATTTAAACTGGTTAATTGAGAATCAAGGAAGCCCTTGGGGAGTTCGTACTGATAAAATGCCTCCAAAAGGTTATAAACAGATATGGGAATATAAAAATTCAAATATGAAGGAATTTGAAAAATTTATGATGGATAGAGCTGGAGTAGAAAGCTTTAAAGCTCAGATAAGACTGTTTGTAGGAGATGTAAAAGGAGAACCTACACCAGGTGAATTGGGATTATATCCTGATAAACCATTATCTAAATAAATTGTTAATAATAAAAATTGTCTTTGAAAATAAGGCAATTTTTTTGTAGTTGAGAAAAGAGATGAAATATGTTATCATTAAAGAACAAAAAATGTAAGAAATGGGGAAAATTATGGAACAGACAGTGTTTTCTGTAAGTGAGATAAATAGGGAAGTGAAGATGTTTTTGGAGGGGACAAGGACATTTAAGAATATTTTTATTGAAGGGGAGCTTTCCAATATTACGTATTATCGGTCTGGGCATTTGTATTTTACGTTGAAGGATTCAAGTGCGAGTGTTAAATGCGCTATTTTTCGGTATAAATATAGAAATGTTCCTGAAGATCTGAAGGAAGGAGATTCGGTAAAAATTCGGGGAAATGTGACACTTTATGAAGCTAACGGAAGTTATCAGATTGTGGCGGATTTTCTTGAAAAAAGCAATTCTTTGGGATTACTTTATGAAAAAATGGAAATGCTTAAAAAGTTATATTTTGAAAAGGGATATTTTTCTGATGAAATAAAGAAAAAATTGCCACAATTACCAATAAATGTTGGAGTTGTGACAGCTGATACAGGGGCTGCAATTAGAGATATTATAAATACTACACATAAAAGATTTCCAAATGTGAATATTTACCTTTATCCTGCAAAAGTTCAAGGAGAAGGGGCTGCACATGAAGTTTCGGCAGGAATTGAGTTTTTTAACAGGATGAATGAAGAAAAGCAGCTTGAAA
>ERZ772926.1759-NODE-1759-length-9990-cov-4.919678_pt1 | contig 9990 bp, 8 predicted proteins | sample MGYA00511136_ERZ772926 | MGnify/ENA primary metagenome ERZ772926 (study PRJEB29015, sample SAMEA2737917) | human oral metagenome | biome: human oral; feature: human-associated habitat; material: dental | place: China | collected 2153 ... | reverse complement strand
GTGTGTTCACAGTAATCATTGGAATGTGTTCCGCCTTTTTCAGACGACCTTTTAAATGGAAACGGGCTATTATAGTGAAATGCCCGCCGCCCTGCCACCATACCGCTACCGTCCGAACGGCAAACGCAAAACAGCCCGACTGCTTTCACAATCGGGCTGTTTGATTGGTGCCGGCACCAAGAGTCGAACTCGGGACCCCCTGATTACAAGTCAGGTGCTCTACCAACTGAGCTATACCGGCAAAGAAGCCGAATTATGCCGTTAACTGCCCCGCTTGGCAAGAGCTTGTTGCCCACAAAGTAAATTTTTATAAAAAATATCTGATTTAAAAAATAATAATAATTAAGGAGTTGTTACTAAAATTTGTAACAACTCCTTTTAAATTATTTATCCTTTTCTATTTTTCTATCAATATAACACCATAACTTATAAACAAATACTCCCCAAATTAAGAATAAAGTAATTAAAAACCATATAGAGAATTTTGTCTTAAAAATACTATTATTTATATATTTTTCAAAATTAGGTATATCTGTATAATAGTAAGCTCCTGCTCCAAAATCAAATTTACTTATAAGCCCCATATTCTTATACATTACTATAATTACTGATACTACTATAGAAAATATAAATAAGTACCACAAATATTTTAAAATAATTTTTAGATTTTTCATAACATTTCCTTTATTAAATTTTTAAAGTTGGTATTTCAAAAATTACTCCTGAAAGAAGAACCCAAGCAGCTATAAAAGTAAATACCAATAACAGAAAATGTAGAAGAAACAAGAGAAAAACAAGGATTAAAAGATAGTAAAATATCTTTTAAAATTGAAGAAAAATCTGAAGAAGGATCAAAAATAAGGATTGGATTTAGGATATATCATGAAAAAATTTCTGAAAAAAAAGTAAGAAAAGATGAAATTATAAGTTATGGAAAAGGTTTAATTGAAAATAATAATGATATAGAAAAATATAATCTTGCAAAAATAAATTTTAAATCAACTATTATAATGGATAATAATGAAGAATATGAAATGGATATAAATATAGATAAAGTAGGAATGGAAAGAAAAGAATTTGGTCTTTTTAAAGAAGAAAATGAAAAAAAGGTGAAAATACTTAAAAAATATTTGCAAAATTAATAAAAATAGTATATAAATATAATTAATATAACCTTCTTTTTCATTGAGGGCATTTCAATAAAGAACTGCGAATCTCGTCAGGTTCGGAAGAAAGCAGCGATAAGTAGTTGCCTTTATGTGAATAAGTGCCTTCAATGAAGGAGAAGGTATTTTGTTAGGAGAATAAAGTTTATGTATCAATCATTATATAGGAGATATAGACCACAAAATTTTGATGAAATTGCAGGGCAGGAATTTGTACTGCGGGCAATCAAAAACTCTTTACGGGAAAATAAACTTTCGCACGCATATTTATTTACAGGACCGCGTGGAGTTGGGAAAACCACTATTGCCAGATTAATTGCAAAGGGCGTGAATTGTCTGAACAGTGAAAATGTTACAGATAATCCTTGTGGCGAATGTGAAAACTGTCGTGAAATTTCTCAAGGGATTTCTATGGATATGATTGAGATAGATGCGGCTTCCAATCGTGGAATTGATGAAATTCGGGAATTAAAGGAAAAAATAAATTATCAGCCTGTAAAAGGAAGAAAAAAAATATACATAATTGATGAAGTCCATATGCTTACAAAAGAGGCTTTTAATGCACTTTTAAAAACTCTGGAAGAACCGCCTTCGCACGTTATTTTTATTCTTGCGACTACAGAAATTGATAAAATCCCTGATACAGTCATTTCACGATGCCAAAGGTACGATTTTTTGCCAATTGATAAAAAAGATATAAAGAAATTGCTGAAAAATGTGGCGAAAAAGGAAAAAATCACGATTGATGAGGCAAGTCTGGATCTGATTTACAGAAAATCAGAGGGAAGTGCGAGGGACAGTTTTTCCATTTTTGAGCAAGTTGTATCGAATTTTAATAATGAAGAAATTGATATCACGAAGACTCAGAATGCTTTGGGAGTTGTACCTGATGTCATTTTGGAAGAATTTTTGAATTTAATAAAAGACGGGAATAAGGAAAAATTAGTTGACTTTATTGATAAAATTTGGGAAGAAGGGCTTATTATTGAAACTTTTTTAAAGGATTTTTCTTATTATCTGAAAGAGCAGTTTAAGAAAAAGACTGATTTACCAGTAAATTTCCTGCTGGATACAATTAGTGCAATCTTTTTCACGCTTAATGAGTTTAAATATGAAGAAGATAAACGGCTGCTTGGCTATGTCCTAATTCACGAACTTTATAAAACTCAGCGAAAAAATTTAAGGCAAAACAACATTTCAGAAGAACCAGTTTCCTCAGTAAATTCGGCTTTTAGTAAATCTGATATGAATGAAATGTCAAATATGATTTATGAAAAAGTTATGAATCAGATTTCAATAAATCCAAAAATTGAGAAAGCTGCTTTTAATTCAAAAGAAAATGCTGAAATTACAGAAAAAACTGAAAATGAAAAAATTGCCAAAAATTACGATATTTCAATTTTTTCTGAAAAATGGAGAAAAATTCTAAATGAAATAAAAAAGGAAAGTGTAATGCTGGCAGCACTTGCAGTTGAAAGCTATCCTGCGAAAATCGAAAATGGGATACTTTACATAAAATTTCCAAACGACCAGAAATTTCACAGTGAACAAATTCTACTGCCAGAGAAAAAGCCAAAAGTTGAAAAAATTATTAATACACTTTGTAATACCGATGTTACAATTCAAACTCTTCTTGAAGATGAAAGTTCACAAAATCAGGAAGATAAATTCTTGCAAAAGGCTATAAATTTTTTTGATGGAGAAATTTTAGAAAGAAAATAACATTAAAATATCAAATAAACTTAATGAAAGAAAGGAATGATAGATATGAAAATTAAAGTGATTTTGAAGGAAACTATAAAAGGTGTAGGGAAAAAAGATGAAATTGTAGAAGTGAAAGATGGATATGCAAATAACTTTTTATTGAACAAAAATAAAGCCATACTTGCAACTCCTGAAAATATTAACAAATTAAAGGCAAGAAATGAAAAAATTAAAAAAAATCACGATAAAGATGTGAAAAATGCAAATGAATTAAAGGAACAGCTGGCTTCAAAAGAAATTGTGCTAAAAGTGAAAGCTGGAGAAAATAATAAAGTTTTTGGTTCAATTGGAGCAAAGGAAATTGTGGAAGCATTGAAAGAGCAGTTGAATATTACAATTGACAAGAAAAAAGTTTCCGCAAGTGCAAAATTGAAGGAAATTGGAGTGCATAATGTAGAACTAAAGCTTCATTCTGAAGTAAAAGCAGTATTAAAGGTTAGAGTGGAAGCTAAATAGTTTTCATAAACCTGAACTATAAAATGGAAAGAGAGAAATAAAAATGGCATTGTATAATTCAGAAGATGAAGAAGACAGAGGCAGTCCCTTTAGCATAAAAGCGGAAGAAGCATTACTTGGGTCAATTTTTATAAATCCCAATGTTATGGGAGATATTGTTGACGTTATAACGGCAGAAGATTTTTATAAAAACAATTATAAATTAATTTTTTCTGAAATGGTAAAAGCCTACAACAATGGCAAAATCATTGATGTCCTGTTAATAATTGAGTCCTTGAAAAAAAATGAAGTAATGGAGGAAGTTGGAGGCGAGGACATTATTTATGATTTAACGGAAGTAGTGCCGACCGCAGCAAATGCAGTTAATTATGCTCAAATTATAAAAGAAAAGTCAATACAGCGACAATTAATCACCATTGGAGAAAAAATTGTAAAAATGGCTATGCGTGGTTATGAAAATATCGATGCCATGCTTGACAAGTCTGAAAGTATGATTTTTAAAATAGCAGAATCCAAACAGAAAAAAGATATTGTCCCTTTGGCAGATTTAGTTCAAGTTAAAATCTCACATCTGGATAACTATACAGAAAATAAAGGAAAGATAACTGGAATTTCTTCAGGATTCAGCAGATTTGACAATATAACAAGCGGATTTCATGGTTCTGACTTATTGATTCTCGCGGCACGTCCAGCTATGGGAAAAACCGCTTTTGCCTTAAATCTGGCAACAAATGTGGCAAAGCAGGGAAAAAGCGTACTCGTTTACAGTCTGGAAATGGGAAATGAACAACTTTTTGACAGACTTATAGCAAGTGAGTCTAAAATACGTTTAAAATCTCTAAAAGACAGCACACTGACATCTGAAGAACTAATAAGTATGGGAAACGGTCTTGGACGGCTTTCTGAACTTCCAATCTATATTTCAGATTCATCAAGTGTAACTATGCTGGATATAAAAGCTACGGCAAGAAGATTAAAATCTGAAGGAAAACTCGATTTTATGCTAATTGACTACCTTCAGTTAATAAGTCCTGCAGAAAATTCAAGAAAAAGCCGTGAACAGGAAATATCTGAAATTTCGCGTTCTTTAAAAATATTGGCAAAAGAGCTTAACATACCCATTGTAACACTTTCGCAGTTATCTCGTGGAGTAGAACAGAGAGTGGATAAAAGACCAATTTTGTCAGATTTGCGGGAATCAGGAGCTATCGAGCAAGATGCGGATATGGTAATGTTTCTATACCGTGAAAAATATTATAATAAGGACACTGCTACAGAAGTAGACAATGTAAATATTCCAAGTAAATATACACAAAATTCTGAAGAAACACAAAAAGAAGATAAAAGCGAGATGGAAAAAGTTGAATTAATTATAGGAAAACATAGAAGCGGACCGACTGGAACGATAGAATTGGGATTTAGACCAAGCTATCAGCAATTTGTAAATGTTGTAGATGACGAATTTGCACCGTCGCCAGAATAAAATTAATACAAACAATAAAATATTTTAAAACTGAACTCAAAAATTAAGTTATTTACTCAAATTTTGAGTTTATTTAAACTTTACACAAAATAAAAATATTAAGGAGAGAAAATTCAAGAATGGAAACAAAAAAAAGAGTAGAATTATTGGCACCAGCTGGAAATATGGAAAAGTTAAAAACAGCTTTTCATTTTGGAGCTGATGCCTGTTTTGTTGGAGGAAGCGCCTTCAACTTGAGAGGAATGTCTTCAAACTTTAAAAATAAAGAATTAAAGGAAGCCGTGGACTATGTTCACAGTTTGGGTAAAAAAATATATGTTACACTAAATATTTTTGCACATAATACAGAAATTGAATATATGCCAAGATTTATAAAAAAACTGGATGAATTTGGTGTGGATGCGGTAATTGTGGCTGATCTAGGAGTTTTCCAGATGGTTAGGCAACATGCTCCAAATATGAAAATTCACGTAAGTACTCAAGCAAATAATACAAACTGGATGAGTGTAAAAACTTGGAAGGATATGGGAGCAAAAAGGGTTATTTTAGCTAGAGAAATGTCGTTAAAAGAAATAAAAACTATTCGTGAAAAAGTACCTGATGTGGAAATTGAAGTATTTATTCATGGAGCAATGTGTATGGCTTATTCAGGAAGATGTCTATTAAGTAATTACTTTACAAATCGTGATGCAAATCGTGGAATCTGTGCACAGGATTGCCGTTGGAACTATAAAGTGATTGCAGAAGGGCATGAGGAAACTGGGGCTCATGATATTGTAGAAAATGAAGAAGGAACATATATGTTTAATGCTAAAGACTTATGTTCTATCGAATTTATTGACAAAGTACTTGAAACTGGTGTGGATTCGTTAAAAATTGAAGGAAGAATGAAAAGTATTTACTACAACTCAACTGTTGTGAAACAGTATAAGAGAGCATTGGACAATTATTATTCTGGAAATTACGAATATAATCCAGACTGGCTAAAAGAGCTTAAAACTATTAGTCATAGACAATATTCAAACGGATTTTATTTAGGCCCGACTTCTGAGAAGGATCAGAACTATGAAACAGGTCTTTCTTACAGCCAAACTTACAGACTTGTTGCAAATGTCCTTGAAAAAGTTGACACAAATAAATACAAAATTCAAATAAGAAATAAAGTTTACGCAACAGAAACTTTAGAGCTGGTACGTCCAATCGGAGATGCTATTAAATTTAAAGTAGAAAACTTTTTAAATACAAAAAATGACGAATTTCAGGAATACGTAAACCCAAATACAATCGCTATTATCGAGACCGATGTGGAAATGGGACCAATGGATTTAATCAGAATAAAATTACCTGAAGGACAGTCTGACAGCGATATGGATACTTCAGAATTTTAATAAATATAAACTTAATTTTAATTATAATTTTAACAAAAAAAAAGTAAAATATTTAAAAATCTGGAATTTTTAATATTAAATAAACCTCTTGTTTATTAAAAATTATAAGAAAAAAAAGATAAAATACTATACAAATTTTGAAAAATGAGTTATAATTATCTATGAGAATAAAATAACTTTTATTCTGTTATAAATTAAAAATTTTGATAAAATGAAAAATCAATGGAATTGGAGATAATTATGAGAGAAAAAATATTAGTAATTGAAGATGATCCTAAAATTTCGAGATTACTTGAAATCGAATTAAAATTTGAAGGGTTTGATGTATTTTTTGCATATGATGGTAAGGAAGGATTGAATATGGCTAAATATGGCTCATATGATATTATTCTTCTAGATGTAATGCTTCCTAAAATGAGCGGAATGGAAGTTTGTAAAAGAATAAGAGAAACTTCACAAGTACCTATTATTATGCTTACTGCGAAAGATGAAATTAGTGATAAAGTAGTTGGATTTGATTATGGAGCTGACGACTATATGACAAAACCGTTCTCAAATGAAGAATTACTTGCCAGAATAAAAGCTCTTCTTAGAAGAACTAAAAAATCTGTTGTTCATAAAGGGATTTTTGAATTTGAAGATTTGACAATCAATTATTCAACTTATGAAGTATTCAGAGATTATGGAAAAAATTTGAGAGAACTAACTCTATCAAATACATTGTCAGATGCAAAAAATATTATAAGAGAAGCCTATATGTCTAAGGTAGTTTCTGATGTATGTAGTGAAGGTTATAAGATAGATGAAATAGCTATGGTAGTTGGAGCATTTCATGTGGAAGGTATAGAAAGTGGAAATTTTATCTTAACTGAAAAAGAAGTTAAACAATTACCAAAAGTGGAAGTTAAAAAGACATTGATGCCATATTCTTACTATAAATTATCAACTTATTCTAACTATGGAGCAGGAAATAAAGCACCAGCTTATTATGAATTTTTATGGAAAGGTTTTAATAAAGGAGATATATTCTATCCAACTTTTATATATCTTACTAAGATAGCAGAATATCAAAGAAAAATTGGAAATATGGTTTCGTCTGCACAGATTATAGAAGCAGTACAGTTAGCAATTTCTTTGGCAAATATCCACGATAGCAAAATACCTACCCTTAAAGATATACAAGATGCAGCTATCACTTGTATGGCACATGGTAGTTATGCAGAGCTAGTTATGGCTATGGCTAATGTAGAAGTTGGAAAAAAGATAGGTAAAATTCCACAGGAAGCTATACAAACTTCTATACAATCTGATTTCTATAATCTATTAAAAGAATTGAAACTTGAAAAATATCAATCTTTAAGTGCAACAGAATTGAGATTAGATTTAAGAGAAAAATTAAGAGTACAATCTGAAAAAGCAGCCTTAATAGATTTGAATAGGTCATACTTTTTTCATAAATTAAGAGTTTTAAAAATTTCTTTTGCAAAGCTGATTGAAAAAAATCAAGAGAATACAACTTGGGCTGAGGATTGGGTTTTACAATGGAGTCCTGAAACAGAAATAGAAATTGTAGAAACTATTTTAAAAGGAGATACAATAGAATTTGCAACTGCTTTTGAATTGATGCAAAGGATAAATAATTCAACTACCTTATCTCAAATGGCAGAAGTAGTAAAAGATGCTTTTTATTGTGGTATGCCTAAGGCACTTGAAAAAGCATTTCAAGCTCTACAAAATTGTATAAGTGGTGATATACCTGTTGATGAAATTGCTAGAACTATGTCTACTCTTTCTTTAATGCTTCGTTATGGAGATATTAGAAAATTAAATATGGAAGTTCTTATTCCTATACTTGAACAACTATTTTTAAGAGTATGTTTGATGTTACCTAGTGAATCAACTTGTGATAATGAAGCTGCAACAAAACTTTCTGAAAGTATAATAATACTCCATAATGTAGTTGAAAATCATGATTTCTTAGATAGAGAAAGGTGGTATAATATCCTTTTAGAAATTGCTAAAAGAGATGATTTGAATACAAAAATTTCAGGGCTTGCTATGGCGATATTATTGGAAGCAGGAAAAGTGGATAATGATACACTTGGGCAAGAAGTGGAGAGAAGATTGTCAAAAGGTATACCAGCAGAGCTTGGTGCGACTTGGTTTGAAGGACTATCAATGAAAAATCACTATACTTTAATTGCAAGGCTAGGACTTTGGGAAAAGTTACAAAACTATATTTCTGATTTAGATGAAGAAGAATTTAAAAGAGCTCTATTATTTTTAAGAAGAGCTTTTGCAGATTTTACATCTAATGAAAAGCATGATATAGCAGAAAATATTGCAGAAATATGGGGCTTAAATAAGTATGAAGTGAGTGCTGTTGTAAATAAAGACTTAGAAAAAGATGAAAAAGAAATAGTTTCAAAGCTTGAAGAATTTGATTTTGATGATATTTAAGGAGAATTATGAATATTAAAGAAGATATAAAGCGGTGGAGGTTAATTCTTGGAAAAGATACAGAAGAAGATTTTACTTCTATGGATTCAGAAGCAATTTCAAGTTTTAGTGAAGAAGATTGGTTAATGGATAGAGCCTTAGATGCAATTTATAACCCAACAGGAAAATTTATGGGTGGAGAGGCTGGAGCAGGTGCTGGAAAAGGACCATCTAATCCACAAATTAGTAAATGGCTTGGAGATATTAGAAATCTATTTGATAAAGAATTAGTAAAGATTATTCAAACTGATGCTATGGATAGATGTGGTTTAAAGCAATTAATCTTTGAACCTGAAATACTAGAACAAGTTGAACCTGATATAAATTTGGCTTCTACAATTATGTTATTAAAAGAGCAAATTCCACAAAAAAGTAAGGAAAGTGTAAGAGCTTTTATTAAAAAAATTGTAGAAGAAATTAATAAATTATTAGAAAGTGATATAAAAAGAGCAGTAAGGGCAGCACTGAATAAAAGGCAACATTCTCCTATTCCCTCTGCCTCATCACTAGATTTTAAAACAACTATACAAAGGGGAATTAAAAATTATAATAAGGAATTAAAAAAAATTATTCCTGAACATTACTATTTTTTTGAAAGAGCTAGTACTAACCCCACAAGTAAATTCACAATTATTTTAGATATAGACCAAAGTGGTTCTATGGGAGAAACAGTTATCTATTCTTCTGTAATGGCTTGTATATTAGCAAGTATGGCTTCTTTAAAAACTCGTATTGTTGCTTTTGATACAGAGATTGTAGATTTAACAGAAAAATCAGATGATCCTGTTGATTTGTTATATGGTTTTCAATTAGGTGGAGGAACTGATATTAATAAATCTATAAAATATTGTATGAAATATATTGAAAATCCTAAAAAGACAATATTTTTCTTAATATCAGACCTTATGGAAGGTGGAAACCGTGGAGGAATGTTAAGAAACTTAGAGGATATGAAAGAGGCAGGAGTAACTGTTGTATGTCTTCTAGCAATTTCAGGAGATGGACAACCTTACTATGATGCACAGATGGCTGGGAAAATAGCTTCTATGGGTATACCTTGCTTTGCATGTAATCCAGAAAAATTACCACTTTTACTTGAAAGAGTTTTGAAAAATTTAGATTTAAGTTCTTTTCAAGAAGAATTTAAGAAGAAATAATATTTTAGGAAATGCTTTTTCGGACAGCTTAGACTCAATCCGTAAAAAAGCATTCGAGGCATATAAGAAGCATTTGG
>ERZ772926.1753-NODE-1753-length-10012-cov-3.095009_pt1 | contig 10012 bp, 6 predicted proteins | sample MGYA00511136_ERZ772926 | MGnify/ENA primary metagenome ERZ772926 (study PRJEB29015, sample SAMEA2737917) | human oral metagenome | biome: human oral; feature: human-associated habitat; material: dental | place: China | collected 2153 ... | reverse complement strand
AGCAATTTTGTCATTGAGTTCTTTTGTGGAGCCCTCAGCAACAGCCTTTTCCTCGTTCAAAGTCGAAATCTTCGCCTCCAACTCTTCGTTTTTCTTCTGTTCGTTGGCAAGGTCACTGTTAGCAGTTTCGAGAGCGGACTTAAGACTCTCGATGTTTACCTGCAATTCCTCATTACTTTTTGGCTCTGCTGATGCTTTCTCTGCAAGTAAAGTCTTACGGGCATCACAGAGTTCTTTGTAATTTTCAGGATACTTTGCAAAGAGGTCCAAACGGTTCGCATTCTCATTGAGAGCGTCCATAGCAATCTCATCAGTAAGATTTGCATTGGTGAAGACCTGCCCATTGAGAGCGTGGAGAAGAACACCATTCAACAGTATGAATTTCTTTTCTTTTGGCATAATTCCTTCTTTTTTTAGTTTTGAATAAATTAATATATAGGCGTCTCTGTAGCAATTACTGCAAGAAGTATTCTTGATTTGTTCTCCAAACAGAAACGCATACGTATCTTTAATAAAAAGCCTGTCAGTAGATGAGAAGCCGTCGTCATAACGCCCTCTCATCTCTAACAGTACAGCCATTGTTTCACTAAATGTTAACATTGGCAGAGTTCTTTAACCTCCAGGTACAACACTTGGGGTGGTACCACTCAATGAAGCCAGCACCTTTCGGGTTTTATCTTCATCTGTATCCCAAAGGAACAAGCCAGATGATGGAGCCTGCTGTTCCTGCAAGGTAACACTCCAACCGCCATCGGTATCATCCGAGTTCAGATCCCGTGTAGATGCCGTCAGTTTAAGTCCTTGTTCGAAGCCATAAACTTCAAAAAGATTCTTACTGCCTGCACCAGCAAACTTATTTTCAAGGACAACAACGAATTTACCATTCGCCAACTTGTCAATGATGTCATGAGATACTTCTGGACCACTGTTGAGGATTACGAACGCAACGGTCTTATTCCATTTTGTCCTATAAGTACCTACAGCAGCTTCGATAGTCGTACCATTGAAAGGTGAGCCTTCCGGTACGATAATCTTGTATCCCTTTGCACCAGTGGCGAGAGCGAGAGCTGTAATCGAGTTCCCTGTGCGATTGCACTTGCCTTTGACTACATCGGCATAATTCATGATGTAGCCAGTAGTCTGGAGACCTTTCTCAGACATGTTTGTGCAATCGAACTCGATATCCTTAACTAATTTGAAATCGCATTCAGCCATTTTACAAAAGTTTTATTGGTTAGTAAGCGGCTTGGATCAGTGCGTCTTCACCTACGAGGGTACCAAGTGTAGAACTTGCGTAGATGAAATTCTTACGTTCCTTGTCGCTAAATGTGAGGCTCAAAGATGCAATCTTGTCGTCGTCCTCAGTTCCAACGAACAAGTTGTTAGGAGAGCAAACAAGAGCACGATGAGGATTGTTAATCTTGGTACCATTGTCCTCGTACTTCTTGATCATGCGATCCCAAACATCAAGCACAATCATCTTCACGCCATCATACTCTGTGAGCTTGATACCTGAAGCAATCTGTTTAACACTCATAGTATACTTACCATACTTGTCTACGAGGTCATTACGCAACGCCTTGAACAGAGAGTTGGTTGTCATGATACAAGCCTTCTTGTCGTCAAAGATGCGAGAATCAGCATCAGAAAGCAAGTCGTCAAAGAGCTGTACAGCATAACCTGAAGCTTTGGCTGCCTGTTTCTGAGCATCGTATGAAGACTCCGTATTGGCTGTAACTTTTGTTCTCTGCTTTTCATTAGCTGTACAGATAGCAAACAACTGCTTCCACAATCCGTCATTAGCAGTAAAGAGCTTAGTATTAACACCTGTGGTAATAATACCACCGCCAGCAATATCTTTTGCGGCAGTGTCACCGAACCATGTGAGACGCCAATACATGTTGTTAAGAGCCTGCTTCAAAAGAGGAATAAGAACGAGGTCCCAATATGGGGTGTCCTGCAAGTCTGCACGATCTGTGCCTCCCTTTAATCCATTCTTTCCAATGGTTTCCTCGATTTCCTTATAGCAAAGCTCCAATGGAACTTCCCACTCACCCATTTTCCAAGTCTTCTCTACACCTGTAATAGAGACTTTTTCGTAATGAACGTCACAGCCTGAAGACTTGTAGCCGACATCCTGAATCTTGTCAACATAACCAAGTTTCTTTCCATCTTCTTGCTTTGACTTAGTTGTTACAACGGTATCGAGATCCGGGTCCTGGAAAGTGGATGTGAACATCAACTCACGAAGATCGGTAATCGCACCGTTGTCTACGGTAAATTGTTCCCAATTAATCATATTGTATTCCTAATTAAATTAAACATTGGTTGATTAGATGATTATTCCATCTTACGGTTACGCTTCTTCGCGTTAGCTTCCTTTGCTTCACGAATCATTCGCTGCGTCTTGGTTTCTTTACCATCACCCTGCCCTGGAGTCTTGTGAGCTACGAACGTACGATTTTTAGTAGTAAAGGTAGACTTCATAGAAGTAATCTTATCAAGCCATTTCTTTCCGCCAGCCTTAGCAATGAGGGTGAGAATCTCTCGCTGTTCGTCAGTTGTCTGATTACCCTTTAAGGCAGAAATCTCGTCGTCCTTAGAAGCGATTTGTTTCTTGAAATCATCAATCTGAGCCTGCAGGTTGTCGATGACTGCTTGCTGCTGATCTGGGGTAAGGTCTCCACCCTCATCTCCTGGCTCTGAAGGTTCACTATCGTCAACCCGTGTGATGTCGGTAATGACTCCATCCTGCACAATAACGTGAGAACCATCATCCATTACGTAGTCTCCGTCTGGATAAGCGATATCGCCTACCTGTGGGTCTCCATCTTCTCTCTCGACAGTAAATCCATCGCCAGAAGAAGATGTGATGTACTGATCGATGATCTTAATGTCGTTGATGTCTTCAATCTTTTCAACGCCAAACAGCGAGCACACACGCTGTACAGCGTTGGCATCGCACTCAATCTTTCCTTTTGTCATTTCTTTGTTGTTTTTAAATTTGAACTGTTTCTTGCTGTCATTCATTTCAGGGAGTATGGACCCGATAAAACCGAGTGCCATTGCTGTCTGCATATCTATGTAAATATCCTTATCCATCAACTCACTAAGGAGTTTTCTATCAGAACCTGTACGGCTCACGTAAAGATCAAGAAGTTTTCCTGTCTCTACTCGAAGCTGCGAAGCGAGATTTCTCATTTTATCCGCTTGCTGCTCCAGCTCTTCAAATGTCAATCGTTCGCTCCTTACTTCATAACCTGCAAGGGCTGGGTTGTGAATACACATGCTCGCATTGCGATATGCGTATCGCCTTTCTAAAGGTGCCGTCAATAGAATTATCGTGGCAATAGATGAGCATTTACCCTCGACAGTTGCTGATATTTTCTTATCTGTCTGGCGCAAAGCGTCATAAATGGACCACCCCTCAACACAGTCTCCACCGTCACAGTGGAGACGGATATCAATATCAGGGTCGTCTGGAGACAAATTACTAATGAAGTCGCGAATGTCTGAAAATGTAGTTGAATCAGTGCCTGCTTCCTGCAAAACGAGCTTCTCCTGGTCATCAACTATGTCATTATAGATTTTAAGTACGGCCATAAAACAATAATTTTGTACCAAAATTACAATAACAGCTATACGAAAACAGAAATACGCAAATAAAACAACTGAAAGAGTATTTCAGTAAATACTTGCATGATTGATTAAAAAGAATTATTTTTGCCAAATAAAATAAAAAACATTTATAATTATGAGAAAACTGATAGCTTCATTATTGTTACTTGCTTCCTTGCCGATGGTAGCACAAGAAATCGTCATTGATGACGTACAGAATGGTGTTCGTTCAACTGCTACTGACTTTACGGTATGCCGCAGTGTAACCGACAAAATGGTTCTTTCTGTTGGGATAAACTCTATTATTTCCGAAGAAAAGAAAGATACGACTCTGTATTTAAGCACGAAAATAACCTTTACAAAGCCTTTGGAAATAAACAAAGGGGGAACAATTCTCCTCAAACTCTCTGACGATAGCGTTATGGAACTTCATGCTGCTACTGCTTCATCTGGAACAGTGAGGGATGTCCATTCTGTAAATGGCTTTACATATAGCGACTACAGCATTACGCCATCATTTAAGATTTTGCCAGAACAATTAAACGATATCATTAAGAAGGGCGTAAAGAAAATCAGAATAGAAATTTCTCCATCATTCTACGATAAGGAATTCAAGAAAGATAAAGTTGGTGAGGCGTTGTCTGTCAAAAGAGAACTATTAATGAAAGCCATTGCTAAACCTAAATCAATGAAAGAAGGATTCTAAAAAGAAGGCGGGCCGACACCTTACATGATGTCAGTCCGCCTTAAAAATGAACTAAACAAGAATATTATTTCAGATCTGTTCCCAGCCTTTTAATGAGAGCATACACTGTTCTGTCTGTTATATTGTATTCATCCGACAGAACGGACGTTACATAAGCAACTTTTTCACCTCTTGCTATCATTTCTTTTGCTTTGTTAAATAGTGGAACAAATTCCACATCACGTGCGAGAATATGGTTGTCATTCATAAATTTTACAACAGCCTCATATTTTTCTAAGAATTCAGCTACTATCATAATGTATCGATATTATTAATTATTTCTACTCTTCTCTGACCCTCGTTGATATCTTCCACCGCTACAACTGGGGCAGGAATATTCTCTACACCTTGCACGATTCTATCGGCAAATTCTCCCTGTTGAGAAACGTGGTCATTTATTCTGCTTGCTTCGAATGGTGCATTTCCTCCAATATCTCCAAATGCAGAGGTTATCGGATAGAAGTCCGACCTTTCCGAACTGATGGTTCCATTTGCCAGTCCAAATAGCTCTCGCTGATCACCTTGCGTGAAAGCTCCGGTCTTACCTGTCAATTGCTTGTGCATATTCGACTGTTGTCTTTCGTTGAGGACCATTTCGCCATCATTGACACGTATGGTGACCTGATCCATGCCATTCTTTGTTCCATGCCCATTAACAACACCTCCAGATGCAAACTTTGCTGAGTTTACAGTGGATATGGCTGTCGCAACATTGGCAATCACAGTTGCTACCGTAGTGGCTATAGCTGCAAGGTTAGCAGGGAAAGGAAGAGACGATGCTGAGGCAATACCTGAAGAAATGGCTCTACCTGTATCAATGGCAATCTGTGCAAGAGTCATTATTTTGCTAATCTTTGCAAAAGCCGTATTGCTTTCTCCGATTGCAGCTGTGAGCTTTATAAGAGAATTAGTCACTGTAGCTTCTGCATCGAGTTTTGCTTTTGAACACTCTGCTTCGTAATCATCAATAGCCTTCTTACTTTCAGCATATTTCTGTCTTGCAGCAAGGAGCTCTGCTTGATACTCTTCTTCTGTCTGAGTTTCCATCTGCCCCCTTTCCTGTAATTGCTCAAGATATTCCTCGTCCGCATCTCTTCTAACTTCAAGAATTGCTTCCTGCTCTTCTCTCGTTCGATCTATTTTAAGACTCATCTCGGCTATCTCGTTCTCTACAATCTTCTGCTGCTTCTGCATCTGTTCATTCTGATAAGCATCCTCCGCTTGTGCATCTTCCTGTCGTTGCCTTTCAGTAATATCGGCTTTCTGCTTATTATAATTATCAAGGAGTGCAAGCTCTATATCCTTGCGTTGATTTATTGCATCAAGTTCGAGCTGCGTCTGTCCTTCAAGCTGAGCCTCCTTATAGCTATTTTCTATAGCTGAGATATGCTTCTGCTGCTCCTCTATCTTTTCATCGATTTCGTCGTACTGCTTTCGATAGTTTTCGTCACGCTGTTGCTTTTCAAGTCTGTACCGCTCTTCTGTTCCCTTGTGAGAGTTCTTGATACGCAATTCAAGTTCCTTAGCATCTTCTTCTATTAATTTGTTATATCGCTCCATATACAGAGCTTCGAGCTTCTCGTCTTTTTCTTTTTCAAGTGCAAGTATCTTGTTATTGATAGCTTCTTTCGCATTTACCGTGAGTTTTTTATCCTCGTCCAGTTTCTTTCTAAGGTCTCCAATCTGCTTTCTATATTGCACAAGAACCTCTGCTCGTTGTCGCTCAAGGTTATCTGAGATTAGCTTAGTTAGCGCTTCCTGACCCTCTTGAACAATACGATTCATTTCCTCTTGATGACGCTTCTCTTCGTTTTCTTTTTGCTTATTATCAGTCTTTTTGGTTTTAGTTTTCTTCTTGTCTTTCTTCTTAGTGGGCTTTCCACCACCTCCTCCACCTCCAGTGCTTGGTCCAGATGTTGTGGCTACCTCTTGTTTGGGTTTTGCTTTAGGCTTTGGCTTCGACTGCCCATTCTGTTTTTTCGGAGGATTTTGCAGAGATTTTGCTTCACTCTTTACTGTTTTAACAACATTACTAACACCATTCTTAACGTTGTCCCATGTCTTCTTATAATAATTCTGCACAGCACTTGTAACTTGTGAGATGCCATTTTTCATTGCCGTGAAATCTAAAGTGAATAAGCCTTTGAGAGCAGTACCAACTCCACTTATAACACCTATCAGAGCTCCAAATGAATTTGCAATGTTCTTTACAACAATCTTTATTACTTCCCACGCTGCCGTAAATGACACTTTCATATATGAAATTGCAGACCTCACCAGCATAGAGTTATTATATAGATTAACCATCCATTTTATCGCTCCAGCAATAGCATTGACTAATAGTTGTAAACCTGTTTTTATAAGATTTCCAATCGTAGCCTTAAACGATCTGAACTCCTCGCTGCTTGAAGTCAGCATCTCGTCAAGCTGCATAAACAACTCTAAAGCAAGAGATATGATAGCCGTAAGAATAAACGTCTTCATTGCTGCATTTGCAGTTCTTACAAACCCCTGTACTGCAACCTTAGCAGTAATCATTCCTTTTTGCCATGCAGACCCAGAAGCGTATGCTGCTGCTGTTTCTGTAGCTTTTATTTCGGCAGTCTTGGCTTTATGGAGAGCTTTTTCAGTTTCTCCGAGATGAGCTTTCTGTATTGTTAGCTTGTTTTCTATGAGTCCTCTTTCCTCTGCTGACGCCGTTTCAAGTTGTCTTTTAAGAGTTTCCACATTTCTGCGTTGTGTTACTTCCTGCTGTGCGAGAGTATTCATATTTGCCGTTGCACGTTCAGCATTTGCAATCACAGAGGAACTTGATAAAGTTGCAGATTCTCTGATATGCTGCACAATCTTCACAAGGGAGAAAGCTGCAAGGATAGAACCTACGACATGAGCAAGTTCTTCGAAATTGTCGCGCACATAAGTTATTCCTGCCGTAATAGCATCAAGTGGTCCTGTCATATTCCCAGAGGCACTATCAAATATAGTAATCAACAAACTTTCGAAAGCTGACTTAAGAGAGTCAATTGAGACCGTTACGTTAGAGTAGCTTTGCTGGAACATTCTATCCGTAGTACCGGCAGCATCAGAAACTGTTACAAGTTTTTTCTCCAGTCCATCGAGGCTATTCAAAAGCGTTAATGCTGATGGAGCTGCAAGTCGCCCGAAGACATCACCAAGGTCACGCATCGAAGTCTTAGATTCCATGATACCACTTTCCTTCAACTTTATAAGCGTTTTGGTAAGTCCTTCTGTCCTCACGGTGTTCTGATCGATATGTATTCCATACTTATCAAAGACTGCAATTTGAGCCTTTGTAGGCGAGGTCAGACCCATGATTATCTGTTTGAGCATTGTACCGGCCTGTGCGCCTTTTACATTATTATCGGCAAGAACGCCAAGAGCTGCATTCGTTTCTTCAAATGAAATACCCAAAGCATACGATATAGGAGCTGTATTCTGCATCGCCTCATTCAGTCCAAGTATATTCGTAGCAGAGTTAGCTGCTGTTTTCGACATCACGTCACTTACCCTATTTGCCTGATCTACTCCCAGATGGAATGAATTTAGCATGTTCGTGGTTATATCAGCTGCATCACCCAGTCCTATGACATTTGCTTGTGCAAGGTGAAGTGTACTCTCCAAAATAGAGGTGGCATCAGACGCCGAAAGTCCATTTCTTGTCAGATTCTCCATAGCCTCTCCAGCTTCCGAAGCCGTATATCGGGTAGAACCTCCAAGACGAAGTGCCTCTTCACGCATCATCTTGAATTCTTCAGTAGTGGCATTTGTTACAGCTTGAACTTTTGCCATTTGATCATTGAAAGCACGACCCACTTCCATTACCTGTTGTGAAAGTCCGGCAAAGCTCATTCCTCCAAAAACACCTGCAATAATTCCACCAAGATTTCGTACACGAACACCAAGCGCGTCAAGAGAATTTGCTGCTTCTTTGTAGTTTCCTACATTCCGATAGAATCGCTGAGTAGCAAACTCCGCCTCTTTCAGTTCTGTTGTTACAGAGTTTATTTTATTTTTCAATTCCGTTCCATGAGCACTTGACCGTTCAGCCTTACTGAGGTTGTCGTACTCTTGTGTCAAAGAAGCCAATCGAGCTCTCAGTTGCACTAAAGAACCATTCTGCTCTTGCTGTGCCTTCATCTGATTTGTCATTTGCCTTGTAAGCATCATACTTGCATTCTGCTGCATACGGATATACTGCTGCGAAGCTGACAAAGACTTGTTATACTCCTCTCTGCTTATCAATCCGTCTTTCAACTGCTGCTTGAGTGACTTCTCCGCCTCTCGTGCGTCTTGAATATTTCTCTGATACTCGGACATCTTCTTGATGGCATCGTCATACTTGACTTTAATCTCGAGTATCTTAGTTACCGCTTCATTACTCATTGTTGTTTGCTTTAATTAGACTGTTTGGTATTTTCAGAAGCTGAACTGTACATTTACCGTCAGACTTCCTTTTTATGCTCTGTATTCCGAAATAGCTTCCATATTGTCGGAGATACACAGGAACACTCATATCAAGGTTCCCAAGGGTGAATTCGTCAAGCTCCATATTGTCAGTTACCACATACGGGTGCTTAAGCATTTCCGAAAAGACCTTATACCGAGTATCCATAAGTCCTCCTTTACTTCGGAAGGACAACTCTTCAAATGTAAGATAATCAAGTGAAGAATGTTCTGTTGTATCGGTTGTATTTTCAACAGCTTCATTCTTGTGTCGAACTCCTATTCGTGGTTTGCATTCTTTGAAAACAAATCCCTCGACCTCCTTTGCATAAGAGGCATACTGTAGATGACCCGTACCCTTTAGTTTGACGTAATTAATAACCTTTCCTGATTCATAGAGAGGAACTTTAGCCATGCCTCGATCTGTATCGCATCCCTCAAATGGTAGAGTAAACACATCATTTTCCGTATTCAGATATGGGTCCTTGATTTCAAAGCTACCAGAATACTTCGGATTGTCTTCGTTATCTGATTTCCACCGAAGTTTGTTCACTTGCGCCCAGTCACTAAGCACAAAATCTATTGATGACGGCATGGCATAGTCATTCGTTAAAAAGTTCGACCAATCAACCGCTTTGCCAACATTGTCTATCAGATCTCTGTAGAGAACAAGCCTCAACTTACCGTTATAAATGATAGGGTATCCTCCAACAACATAGAACACACCTTTAAGGAAGTCTATGGGCTTCATTTCAGGAAAATTCGGTTCAAAATATATAGGAGTAGCATTCTGCAAGTACTCCACCTCCTGTGTTTCTTTCTGATATGGGTGTCCTTCCTTGATACATGGAATAACTTCAATATAACTTTCATAAATCGAAGGTTCTTGATCAGTCTTCTTACTCTTCAGGTAGATTTTCTGACCACTTTCATCCATACATGGAACTGTAGCATCACCTATATAGGCTCTCTCTGCTCCGTCAATCCAGACGCGACGGCCTTGTCGTATTTCTATTACGTCCTCCCATTTATACTCACCTATATGAAGACCCTCCCAATCAGAACCACGGAAGTAGTGGTAGTCGTCATTGGCAGGGTCTGCCCATATCGAGTCGAAGACTGCCTGATTAGTGTTAGCACGGGCTGCTGTAAGGAAGTTCTGATAAGAAGCAAACTGTTGTTCTT
>ERZ772926.1751-NODE-1751-length-10015-cov-5.490161_pt1 | contig 10015 bp, 14 predicted proteins | sample MGYA00511136_ERZ772926 | MGnify/ENA primary metagenome ERZ772926 (study PRJEB29015, sample SAMEA2737917) | human oral metagenome | biome: human oral; feature: human-associated habitat; material: dental | place: China | collected 2153 ... | reverse complement strand
ATGATCCTGATCCCGAAGATGACGGCGCTCTTTATGGAGGGACTGATCCCCATCTCGGAGGCCGCCAAGAAGCTAACGAAGGAAAAGTTCAAGGGGCGCAAGTTCCTCATCGGTCTGGATGCCGCCGTCGTTGTCGGAAACTCGACGGTCATTACGACGGCGCTGCTCGTCATCCCCCTGACCATCCTCATGGCGGCAATCCTGCCGGGCAACCGCGTGCTCCCGTTCGCGGATCTCGCCGTCGTGCCGTTCCGCGTGGCGATGGTCGTGGCCCTGTGCCGTGGGAATCTGTTCCGCAGTCTGGTCATCAGTCTGATCTGCATGGCGGCAATCCTGCTCGCGGGCACGGCGACCTCCCCTGTGCTGACACAGCTCGCGACGACAACGGGCATCGACCTGTCGGCAAGCGGCGGCATCTCATCTTTTGCTGCAACGAGTCTGACGGTCAGCTATCTGGTCTTTACAGCATTCACCGAGAATCCGATGGTCTCTGTCCCGCTCCTGCTCGCCGTACTCATCGGCGTCTGGGTCTATATGGAACGTCGTATGAAACAGACGGCAGCGCAGGAGACAGAGGTCGAAGATAAATCTGCATAAGGCGGGGAGGAAAGAGCTATGAAAATCAGTTCGTTTACAGTCTATCGTGTGAAGCCCCGATGGATTTTCATTAAACTGGTGACGGACGAAGGCATCGAGGGCTGGGGTGAGATGATCTCCGGCACGAAGACGGAAACGGTCGTCGCAGGTGCCACAGAGCTGGCACAGACGCTCATCGGGCGCGATCCCTTTGCAATTGAAACGCTGTGGCAGGAGCTGTATAACTCGTTCTTCCGCGGCGGTCCGATCAATGCGACGATTGTATCCGGCATCGAAACGGCGCTCTGGGATATCAAGGGCAAGGCGCTGAACGTTCCCATCTATGAGCTGCTGGGCGGACGCGCGCGTGACCGCATCAAGGTCTACTCGTGGATCGGCGGTGACCGCCCCGACGATGTGGTGCGCGAAGCGCTGGACAGACCTCAACGGCGTCTGGGCAGTCCCCGGCAAGAACTACGGACAGGAGATCATCGTCATCCGCGACCGCGCACGGCTGCCCGATGGCTCCGATGCATCTCTGCACGCTGCGAACGCACACATCATGCAGGCAGGCGATGCTGAGGGCTACATCTATCGCGGGCTCGTCTATCTGCATCGCAGTGCCTACGTCGAGGCGCTTGCCGACTTCACCGCCGCACAGAAGCGAAACACAAAACGTACCGAGCCCTACCTCGGCATCGCGCTCGCCCATGCAGGCGCAGGAAATATCAAAGAGGCACGACGAGCCTACGAAGTCTATCTGAAAATCGCCCCCGACGATGCCGCCGCCCTCCATAATTACGGTCTGGTTCTCCTCGCAGAGAACAATCCCGCAAAGGCAGCTGCAGCCCTGCGCGATGCCATCCGCCGCGCGCCAACAAACGCAAACAGCTACAGTGCACTCGCCGTCGCCCTCATCCGTACAAAGGACTATACAGGCGCATGGAACACCCTCGCAAACGGTGCAGCCATGGCCCCCGCAAACACGGACATCCTCATCAACCAGATCCTTATGCAGGCGTGCCTCAAGGATGTGGGCGACAAGAAACACAAGAAAAAATAAAGGAATCACTGATAAAATGAAGTTCCTCAGATTTGTGCAGATTTTTTCCGAACAAGAAGACAAAACGGACGCATAGGATGAAGTTCGGGTGTAAAAGATGCCCAAAGATAGTGCGGATGAATTTATCAGTGCTTCCTAAACGGAGTCTGTGAAGAAAAGTCTGTAAATCGGGTCTTCTAAGATGTGTACAAGTGTTAATCAGGCAATCTGTTCGGATACATAATCGCCAGTTCGCCTCGGATTTTCCCCAGTTCTTTATCTGCCTTCAGTAGCGTTGCAGATACCTGGTTGATAGGATCAGCAGGAGTGTTCGTTGAAGCAACAATTGTGACTAACATTATTATTGTTGAAACAGCAAGTGATAAAGAAAACCGGAAAGAGAACCCATGAAATATGCTATTTATCTTTATTTCCTTTGGGCAGCTGGGAAACCAGCATATTTCTATTACTATAAGAAATTTGAAAGAAAATACCGTTATCGGAAATGGTATGTATTCAGCCATTGGTTTTCCTGCTTCATGCTTTCCGTTTCATGCTTCTGTATGGCGCTGGTTTTCGAGGCTTGGTGGGAAGGGATCGAGCGTACAAAATTCCTTTGGATGGGGCCTGCGATATTCACCTTTATATTGGGAGCAGTTTTCTTCTTTGAGGCAAAAATTGCCTCAAAGAAGAAAAGTTTCGTTGTGGAGAACACCCCTTGGAAGCACTGCCTTATTATCGCGATAGATACTGGATACGGCTGAGAGGTATATTGGGATTATTGGGTGCCAGCTTTCTGGGCGGAGGTGTGTTCTTTACGTTAGGTATCCCGTAATCAGTATAGGGATATACAAGTAACGGAGACAAGCATCGCCACCACCGAAAACAAATTCAGCTCTGCAAGCATCAGCTGAAAAAATAAATTTCATCATCCCAAATGAATGGGGACAATATTTATATCGTATTCTTTCCCCATAAGGGATATGGTCGATGGCACATAGGAGCTTGATGATCTTTATCTTCAGGCATGGCAAGATATAAAGGGTGAAATCGTTGATTTATTTGATTCTAGGTGTTTTTCAAACCAAGATTTTTTCTCATTACTCAGGTCAGATATGTACTATATCGTATCTGGTAAATTCAGTTTAAAATCGCCCCACGAAAACAGAAAGGATAATCTGAATACACCTTATTTAGAAGTCATTGTAACAGACAGCGTATATATAGATATCTCTTCTGTTGATGACAAGATATTATTCGCCTTGTATACGAATGCCGTGAAGCAAGGATATGAGGATATTGAAACAGATGAGGAATTCCATTAATTATAGAAAACCGAGCGAATTTACAGCCCTTACTATGGACAGCAGAAATTCAAGGAACTGTTTCCTTGTCGGAGGATTGACCTATGGTGATAGATCGTATCAAAAAGATAGTTCTCCGCGGAGGCAAGCTGTGCGGCGCTTTATTAAGTGTATGGATCCTTTATCAGATTCTATTCGGATTTAAATATTGGCTGAATACATGGTTTGCTCCAATTAATTCACCATTTGCTTTTGAAGGATACATAGAGGCCTTTGATAAAAGCCAAATAGTTATTTATCGTAAAGATAAACATTCTGAATTATGGGATATGCATTTGGAGGAATGGACAAGGTATGGCGGAGCGAGTAAAGTACGTGTCCTTGACGAAGAAGTCTACACATGGGAAAAGGATATGGGGTTGTTCTATGAGGAAAACAAGTTTTATGTGTATGGAAGCGTGGGGTTCTATATAATCCAATCTGAGCCGTTTCATGTTACGCTCCTGATTAATCCGGAGGTCGATCTAACCTCTCCGGACTACAAATATTTATCAAAAGCACTGGCAAAATATAGTGACGATGAATTAACCATTCTTCACAGTGAAACAGAGTTGGAGGAGAGAGATCTCCTCTTTTACGAACGAATCTTGGCATATCCCGTAATGTTGCACCAATTTGCTCATCCTCTGCCGTTGAAAAGGGAAGGCACGATTGATTATCGAAAACTGTTGTTATATTATTTTGATTAGACATGACCTAGCAGACTAAAAGGATTCCCTTGCATACCCCACCAAAGGCAATGCTGACAGTACCACAAAAGCTGCCGTCGCACCGGGATCGACATCCGTGAGAATCCGATACAGGACATCTCTGCCCTCAGCAGAGATACTGCAAACGCACTCAACGAAAGAGGAGTATCAGGAAAAAAACAAAGCACAGGAAGAAAATGAACAAGCAGAAAGAGAAGCACTTATAAGAGAGGGAAAATCCTCCGATGAAATTGCCGATTTCTTCAACAATAAGCGCTACCCAAATCATGTTACGCTTAACGGGGATGCGTATTATCGTCTGGGAGAAACAATTATCCGCCCTTATCCGACACGCCAGTTTTGGGACTTTGCAGCCGGAATAGCCTACTCAACCGACGAGAATATGTCGTTCGGCGTTATGAGAGAGTTATATAAAGGCATAACAGGACATTCCCCTTATTCCGCTAACACAAGCGCTTATCATTTGGGCAGATTGACGGGGGACGTTGCCTCCATGTATCGGGGATTACAAGAAATCGCTTTTGGTATGGGAACAATGGGCGGAGGAATTGCTGCAGGAGCTACTGGTGCAGGTGCAGTAACAACGCCAGCACTTACAGCAGCTGGAGCAGCGGCAATAGCTCATGGTGGAACAAGTGTCCTTCAAGGTTGGGGAAATACCAGAAATGATTTCAATTCTCTCTTGTTTAATAATACCAGAACCTCCGTTGAAAAAATATTTTTGGGTTGGATAAGACATCTTTAATGAAAGCATCTGATTTAAGGGCATATGCAAAAAACAAGGATGGCATCGAGAGCAAACAGAAAACGGCCCAGAAATCTGGAAGGATGAAAACAATATAAAACGTATCACGATAAAAAAAGGAAGCCCACGAACGCCAGGCAGCAAGACTCCTCATGTGGAAATACGAAATGCTCAGGGGGAACGAATAGATTCTAATGGAAATCTCGTTACTAGAAAAAGTCCACAGAATCACACTCCCATAGACTATGATCTTTTAGATTAACACAAATACATTAGAGGAGCGATTTGAATGAATAAATTAGATTGGTACGATTTTTCTGTAGGATACCTTATCCAAGCACACTACGATGTTGTAAAAGCAAGACTTATAATAAACATTGATGTGCCACGAACAATTGATCATCCAAGACATCAAACAGCAAGAAGCTTTGAAGAAACTTTTTGCAATGTTAATCTAGTATTTAAAGAAGTGAGATATTTCAAAAATATTGTAAGTTCCAATATGACATCAGATCCAAACGAAGATGCGGGCGATACTGAACATATTATATGTGCATCTGCACCAGAAAACTTATTAAAAAAATTAGGATTTGGAGATAAGAAAATTCAATTAGACTACGGAGATGGCACAAATGTCAGCCTTGCATGGAAAAAAGAACCTTTAATGTACACTAAATTTGAGACAGCAGAAACTATTTTTTATATAATTTTTCGTGAGTTGGACATAGTAGAACTATGACAATACGACGTAGGAGCAGAAAAACAGCGTCTACAATACCAAAGGACTAGCGCCGAATCTCTCCATGCCCGTCAAGGGGGATGCAAGCAGCACAACAAAAGCTGCCATCGCACCGGGAACCATCGACATCCGTGAGAATCCCACGCAGGACATCTCTGCCCTCAGCCGTGACACAGCGAACTCGCTCAACGAACTCGGTAAAATCTTCGACAAGGCGAAAATCGAGGAACAGCAGGAGCTTGCTGCCCTATTTGGTGAAGAGGCGTTCCGTCTCCTGCACAATATGAAGGATGACGGTAGCGGACGCAAGATTGCCGCGCACGCCATCATCGGCGGAATCATGAGCCAGATTACGGGTGCTGGCTTTGCTTCGGGTGCCATCGGTGCAGGACTCAACGAGGCACTGATCAACAGCCTCAAAGGACTGGACCCCGGCACCGCCCAGATCGTCAGCGCCATTATCGGCGCGGCTGCAGCGAAAGTCGCGGGTGGGAATGCACAGGCAGGTGCGAGTGCCGCAGCAAGCGGGACGAAGTGGAATCTTCTGCTCGACGATCATGCTCGCAAAGTGAGGCAAGGAGTATATCAAGATTTTTTAGAGTCCTTTGACAGAGAGTATCTTCAACAACAAAATGAAGGAAATCCATATTCTGAAGGCGAGGTGCTAGAGGCACTCAATAATTTATATGATTATCAAAAACTCTCTGGCACAATTAGTATGACGCCGCTCGCAAAAGAATTATTAGATGTTTTCTTAGATCAGAATTTCTCAGGACATGGTATCACCAATGTCGATTATACGGAACACGGACTTCCTTTTATAGAATTCGGATATAATTCTTTTGTGAATGAAAAATTGAGAAATGCAGCATTCAACAAGAGATTGGTTACAAATGCTATAAAAAACAATTATGTAAAAATGTAGTGATTCCTACAGATGTAGATAGTTATAGCTTCTATGCAAATAGACCAGACAATGCTCTTGGACTAGGGCGTGCCTCTGCCATTGTCACGTTTAAATTCAATCATAATGTTGTTGAAGCAAAAATAACGATTGTCGATAATTGGGATCACAGCAAGTTTGAGGCAGCTATGGGATCTTTCCTCAAAGATGCCTATATTGTCCAGCAATCTGGAGTTCGGTCTACATTTGCTTATAAAACAACATATGATATTGATTACGATATAACAGAACTCTTTCATGAATAAGGGGGGATTATACCGATGAAAGCGTTCTCTATCATAAAAATATTTGTTGTTACGGTCTTAGTTCTTTACATATCGTTGCTTTCTTATTCATATATTACTCCCGTCTATTTAATGGAATCCACCAATATAGCAGGATTTCGTTACCAAATGTATTTTCGTGATCGGGTTTTAGCTGATACTTACGAAGATGTCGCCATAGAGATGCATTGTTATGCCTATGAATATAATTTTCCATATCTATATTCTTATGGAGAGTCAGGGTATACGAAAATATGTGTCATTCCTCTATTTACAAGGGTCGAAAAAATCGTAAACTATGCAAGTGATCATCGGGTATCATGGGACATGCATAGCAATTTAATAAGCAATTTAGTGCATTTACAGGAAGCATATGGATCGAGCTTGTTTTTGATAGAGGATGTGGATGATATTTCCATAGAAGATAAAAAAATCTTTTCAGAGCTGAGAAAACGCGGGGAGATCAAAAAAAATTGGGATCTCGAAAGTGCAAGAAAAAAGCATGAAGAGGGGATAATTAACGAACTAGATAAAATATCAAACTCAATAGAAGAAAGTCTAAAAAAACAGGAGTCCCTCTATTAGGGAGAAAATATGTGTCAACGCCTTCTTTGAAAGTATATGGTGATTCTACTTGATAACACTCAACCGTCCCTCAACACTCCTCCTCATTCCCCTTCTCTCCTTCTCTGCTCCTCCTGCTGTCGCCGCCCCTGCGCAGCAGGAACAGCTCGACCTGTTACGGGCACAGGAGGCGGAGCGGCAGGAGCGACTCGGTGAGGAGCGTGTGGAGACGATTGTCGCCCCTCCCCCGTCTGTGGTCTTGGCATAAAAGATGACCGCTATATCAAGAAAAGGGGATGGAGTATTGATTCTATAAAAGATGTTATTAAACGTCCCCATACAACTAGAAAAGCGTTTAATAAATCAACAGGAAATCAGGCTACAGTCTATTATAATAAACAAGGAGATTATGTAGTAATAGACGACACAACTAAAGAGCTAATACAAACTAGTAAGTATGGCGATAAAAATTGGATTCCAGACAGTACAATCCAAAATCTCTATAAGCCGCATGATTAAGGTATAAATATGGAGGTTTTTTATGATTAAGCTCTTGGAAGAAAAATACCAGAAGAAAATTATCATCTACGATGGCATGTATCTATTTTTCAATAGTGTTGCAAAAGATTTTATTAGCACCTGCAAAAATCATAATATACATATAGATTCCCTAGATGCATTTTCTATTACAGGAAGAGGAATTCAACCCGCAATAAGCAACAGTATAATGTTTTCTAAAACAAGTAACTGTTGGGATGAAGCAATATTATTCTTATCAAAAGAGGAAAATTTAGATTTTTTATATGAGATATGGTATGCAGGATATTAATTGGAGTATAACAATTCATTATGACGATATATTCAAGAAGGTTCGTTGTAAATGGATATCCGTCTGCGGAAACGGAACTCACACAGCTTTCTAAACGATGTTGAGCTGCCCATTCAAGCGATGCACCAGACCTCGATGGAGGTTGGTTTTGCTGAGAGGCTTTATCTGCAGCGCAATACGCTCTATTTTCGTCTGGCACACCGTTTTGGTCGCGGAATGGTTGGAGGCACAGAAAGAGAAGCCCTATGATGACGCGCCAAAGACGCTCTATCGGATGTGGCTGCTCGATGTGGACTTCGTGCATCCGTTTGAGTTCAGTCATCGCCCCGCAATATTTACAACATCCTTTCACGGGCAGTATACGATGATGGGCGCAGCAGTTGGACTCCGTGGCTCGATTGATACCGTCTCCTATGATGTCTTTGCGGGGGCGATGCCCATAAGAAAACCCGAGGGATTCCACACATCGGATGTGACGAGCGGATTCTCCCTCGGGGTAAAGTTCTAAATAAGTCTGGTAGAGGGGCATCGCCCCTCTTTTATTGTTTTATCAACATAAAGTTTAAGCTATATCTGCTCATCTAGGGTGTCAAAATCAAAACTTACGAAAATGCTCGTGAAACCAGTTCCCGTATAGCTTCTGTTTCATATAAACACAAAAAGAGTTCCTGCCGCAGCAGGAACTCCAGTGTATCGTATGTAACTCAGCTCTCGATCAGCTTCAAGAGACCCGGCTGCTCGATGTGCCACTTATCCTTGCGCAGGGAGAAGAGGGCAGGCATATCGACGACGAGTTTATCGTAGCTCTTGCCCGTCTCATACCGCGTGGCGAAGGTCTCCTTCATCCCCGCCTCATCGTGCATCTTCTGATCGTAGGGGAACATGGGGCTCGGGATAACAGCGAAGTCATTCGGCTGACCGGGGATGTCATACGCCCAGAACGTCGCCTCGTTGATATCCTCAACGCTCTCGAACTTCGGCATGGTCTTCCCGTTCTCCGTCGCCGCATGATCCGAGCAGATGAGGAGGTGCAGCGCATACTTGTCGATGAGCGGTTGACAGAGCTCCGCTCCTCGCTCGGGTGAGAAGGTCTCACGCAGCGCATGATAGTCGTCCAAGAGATCCTGCCAGATCGGCTTGCTCTCAAGCAGGGCATCGAGGTCGATCTCATCTTCCTCCGGCTCAGGTTCCGGTGCAGGCGCAGGCTCCGGTTCAGGTTCCGGCTCTGGTTCAGGCACGGGCGGGGGAGGTGCCGCTGCCGGGAGCAATCTCAGCTCCTCCATATCTGCGGCGAGCTGCTTCGCCTGTTCCTCAAGCGCCTGAAGGCGCGCATCAAATCCCTGTACCTGCTCTTTTAGTCCGGCAACTTGGATCGCCGTCTGGCTGTCCTTTGCAACAGATGCCTGAATTTCCGCCGAAAGACGCTCTGCCTCTGTGCGCAGCCACGAAACATGTCCCTCGATGACATCAACCGTACCGCCCGTCTGCCGCCATGCATAGTGCGTCGCAACACCGGCAATCGCAACACTCGCCACGACGAGGACGAAGGAAAGCAACGTCATCACATCTGCCATCATGGGGTGAATGAACCCCACCGCCTGTGCGGCGCTTGCCGCTGCCTCAGTTTCCATCGATCATCAACCCTTTCCACCCTCTCTACTCGTAAGGAATTACGTTAAACACATATCCTTATAAATTCTCTGTCCCATCCCTAAAATCCTGCTAAAGAGCTGCCCCACAGACAGAAAAAGAGCCGCCCCGCGCGAAGCGACTCTTTCGTTTGAAATCAGGCTGCCACGTAATGAATCAGCACGCGCCGACGAGTGCAGCACCGAGGTTCTTGCTGCCCTCGATCCCCTCATCATCCGGCTCATTCTCGACAATGAAGGTATCCACGAGCTTTGCGCCCGCGTCCTTCGTACGCTCGGACCACGTCTCCATCCATGCGCCGGCGCCCCAGCCCCACGAGCCGAAGAGCACGACCGGCTTGCCGGAGAGTTTGCCGCTTTCGACCGCCTCTGCGAAGAACGGCTCATACGAGCCCTCCTCCAGCTCCTCAGCGCCCATCGAGGGACAGCCGAGTGCGAGCCCGTCATAGCCGTCGATCTGATCCACGGAGAAGCTGTCTACCTCGAAGCACTCAACGTCAGCGCCCGCACCCTGCGCACCCTCGACGACAGCCTCTGCCATCTTCTGCGTATTGCCCGTGCCGGACCAGT
>ERZ772926.1750-NODE-1750-length-10018-cov-52.550738_pt1 | contig 10018 bp, 10 predicted proteins | sample MGYA00511136_ERZ772926 | MGnify/ENA primary metagenome ERZ772926 (study PRJEB29015, sample SAMEA2737917) | human oral metagenome | biome: human oral; feature: human-associated habitat; material: dental | place: China | collected 2153 ... | reverse complement strand
AAGCAACGATAGTTGCTAAAATAATTGTAAAAATAGACATATTCTTCTCCTTAAATTTCTATCTCTTCTAAGCCAGATATCAACTTTTCTAACAAGCGACTGAACTCTTCTCGCTCTCCTTTTGTAAGTACACTCTCCATCTGACTCTTTACGTTTATATGGTGTTGGGGAGAGTTTGTTATTAGTTGTTCTCTCGCAAAGTCTGTCACTTCCACCAAAACCTCCCTCTGATTTTCAGGATTCCGACGTCGGTTAACCAAACCTTCCTTTTCCAAAATTTTAAAGTGCCGGGTCAAGGCCGCCTGGTCGATTTGCAACTTCTCCTGAACGGCAATCTGGTTGCAGGGTGACTGCTGCAGTAAAAACTGCAAGATTTGATAGCGGGTCAAACTAATTCCCAACTGTTTCTCAAAAAGTTGAGTGATCATCTGATCTGTTAAATGGAGCTGGTACAGTAAGTCGTTAATTTTTTTCATTTCTACCTCCTTGCGTACACTTGATTTATCAACTATTGACTTATCAAGTATATTACAGAAAGATTAAAAACGCAACTATTTTGCTTACTCACGAAAAATAGCCTCTTGGTTTCAATCCCAAAAGGCTATTATTTCTATATTCTAGATAAAATCCAGCACTAACCTACCAAATCTGCTCGAAGAATTTCTCCCTCTTTATCAATGACAACTTCGATGGCATGGCCTGCAAAAATTTCCTCGCTATCATCATAGTAGAGGGTCAATTCCCCGTCTTCGTTGATCGATAGTTCACTCAAGGAAAGAGAGTTGGTAAAATACTCTTCTGTTAACTCCACATCATTTTCATCTGAATCTATCCAGTCTTGAGCTGTTTCCCACAGTTCTTTGACAATATAGTCTTTAATCCGAGTATCTTGAACTTGGAAAGTCCCCATAAATTTCTTTAGATCATCAAAAGAACTTGGAGGGAGACTTTCATCTGCACTCGCAGCAAAGATAGCATGAATCTTACCACCCTCGTAAGTGATAAATCCTTCAAACCAAGAATAGGCTCTGTTTAAGGTGAATTCGCCAATATCGTCTTGAATGATGACCGGTTTTTGATAGGTTTCAATCAAGGTCTCTAACCTAGAGTCTGAGGATTGGTCATCTAGGTATTCCAGCAAGTGGTAGCAGTTATTAGCTACTTCTGACATATATGGCTCTAACTCCATGAAGGGGCGTTTTTGACATTTAATATGATGAATTTTGTAGGGTTCAAAACTAAAGCCCCATCTCTTTTCTTCAAATTCCTCAGGAGTCAGGACCCATTCCAAACGTCCTTCAAGTTCAGAGAATTCCTGAGTTGCGACATTGACGCTAGCTTTAAAATGAACGGACGGCATTTTACAACCATCTTTTAAAGAAGCGGCCCCAGTTACATTTTGGAGGGTAAAAATCAAGAATTCGACAATTTCACCACAAAATTCCTCTTCAAAATCATCTCTTGTTTTCTCAAATGGAGATTTTAATCGATTTGTCATTCACTTCATCCTTTCCCTCTATGCTTAAAATCGTTAGTATAGTTTTGTATTCGCTTACATTTTAACATGTTTTAGATTTTATTTCACTTATTAATACTATTTTACACAAAAAGAAGCTACACTTTTAAATGTATAGCTTCTTATCATTCTTAATTCATAGATACGTGAACGTGGTCATAGTGGTTTTCGGTCACACTACCACGGTCTGGCATTTGATTCCAAGTGTAGGCAGGTCCATATTTACTATCGTATGGAGCGTAGAAACGTTGTTTCCAGATGATGTAGTTGATACCACGGCTAGCCATATTTTGAACTGCATATTCTGCAATTTGATCTCCGAGTGTTGAACTCACTGGAACCATAAAGTCGATGGCCAAACCTTTACCATGGTCCCCACTGTCACCAGGACGGTAACCACTAAAAGATGTAATCCCAAACAAGTTGGCGATTTCTTCTTTAAAGGCTGCAGTTTGTGGTTGAAGACCTGCATTCTCAGACTTGGTTACAGCAAGTCCTGCATAATCAGGAGCCGCTGGAGCAGCATACGTTCTTGAAGGAGTTTGGCTTTGCTCTGCTTGATAAGTCGAAGTTGCAGTGTCAGAAGTTGCTGTTGTTTCTTCTGTTGCACTTGTTCCTCTTGTATCAGCAGGTGTTTCAGTTGCTGGCGCAGCTGCTACTGGTCCTTCTGCTGGAGTCGCTGCTTGAGGAGCTTCTTCTTCAACCGGACTAGTGGTTTCAGCTACTGGTGCTTCCGCTGGAGTCGTTTCAGCTGTTTCTTCAGCTACAGGTGTTTCTGTAGATGGTGTCTCTTCAGCAACTGTCGCTGTCTCAGAAACTTCTGAACTTTGCGCTACTTCTGTTGGTTTTTCAGTCTCTGTTGCAGTTGGAGCATCCTCAATTGGTTGAGAAAGGTCTTCTACTTGAACTGTTTTTTCATCGACTGTCACTTGATTCGTCGTCAAATCAGCTGTCGCAGTCGTAACTTCTTCACTAGCGTCTGCTTGAGGAGTTTGGATTTCAACTTCCGTTACCTCTTCTGCCTCATTTACAGTTGTAGTGAGGACAGTATCTGGGAAAATCAAGTCCATATTGGTGATTTTGTTCAAATTTGCAAGAACTGTGACATCTACACCCAAGGCTTCTGCAATGGTGCTCAAGGTATCACCATACTGTACTGTATAGCTTGTTTTGTTGTCCGTTTTAGTCAAATCGTTTTGGATTTGCTCAACACTACGTGCAGTCCAAAGGACTTCTTCTGCTTGAGTTGCCAATACTGGGACAAATGACAAGGCTACTGTTGAGGCTAAAATAATTCTTTTCTTCATTCTTTCCTATTCCTTTCAAATAAATACCTGTCTATCATATCACAAAAAAAGCAGAAAAAAAGCCCTCTCGGGCCTATTTAATAGAACTGTCTATTCCTTGTAACAAACTCGATTACTTGAAATAGTTTGTTAGGTCTCTGTCACAAAACTGACATAATCTTCTCGTTACTTACTCTCAAAAATATGAGGAATATCTGCTAGTGCTTGAATCATGTGATTGCCTTCAAAAGAAGATTCTAAAAAGTTGATGCTTTGAATACCGCTATTCTGGGCAAATTCCACATCCAAAGTTCTATCCCCTATATAATAAGTCTTCTCAGGATTCAGCTGATACTTGTCTAGCAAATAGGTAGCCACTTCTGGACTTGGTTTTCGTGCAAAACCGCTCTGCCCCGTCAAAATCTCTGTAAAATACTCAGCTAAACCCAAATCACGTAAGATTGTAAAGGCATTATCCCCCTTGTGAGTGTAAACGAACTGTTGAATGCCTTGTTCAGCAGCCCAAGCTAGCACCTCACGTGCATCAGGCATCAACACAACTTGTGCATTCTTTTCTGCCAAACTTTGCCCCCGCACCTGATTGAGAACCGCCGCATCCAAATCTCTTTCCTCTGCCACTTGCTCCAGCAAATCCTGCACCGAAAATTTGAGGATAAACTCTCTCACTTTCTCCTTATCATAAGGAATAGCAAACTGGCCAAAGGTCTCCTCAATCCCTGACAAAATCGCTTCGTAAGAGTCCAATAAAGTCCCGTCTAAATCCCAAATAAAAGCTGTTTTTTGCATTTTCTATCCTTTCAACATCATATAACGTTGGTAACGGTAGCGTAGAAATAACCAACGAAAACCATTATCCAAAAGAGTTCCGGCCCAAATACCAGGCAAGCCCCAACCAAGAACAATCCCCATCAGATATCCTGTTCCAATGCGGATACACCACATTCCTATACTTGTCGCATAAAAGGGAAGCCGAGCATTCCCCAAACCCTGCCAAACTGCTGTATAGATGACTGTTCCTGTCGTCATAGGAGTACCAAGTAGTGAAAAAAGTGTCACTAGAACACTAGCCTCCACCGCTAGAGGATTAGTCGTATAGAGATGAGTTAATGGTACACCCAAGGCATAGATACTAAAGGTCAAAGGCAACATGAGAAACAGAGAAAGCCAAAAGGTCTGCTTGCTCAAATCATCTACTCTTTCCCAGTTATCCTCTCCAACTGCTCGAGCCACCTGCACGACCGTTGCCGTAGCCACGCCAAAGGCAGGCATATAGTTAAACTGGGTTAAAACCTCCCCGATTGCATTTCCCGCTACTGCCTCCGTCCCAAAAGAAACAACCAAAGCAATGATCACTACATCCCCAGCCCGCATCATAAGCCGCTCTCCAGCTGCTGGCAAAGCCAAGGTCAGTAAGTCTTTATCCAGTCCAAAAGTCGGTTTCGTATAAGGCAGTTTTAATTGTGACCACAAAATCACAAGACCAACCAAGCGAGACAGAATAGTTCCCCAAGCAACGCCAGCTATCCCCATATCAAGAACAAAAATAGCTAGGCTTGAAAAGAGAATATTCAAGGCATTGGATAAAAAACTAACATATAGGGGCAGACGTGGATTATGTGTTGCACGAATCAAAGCCCCCAAACTCGTCATCAAGCCCAAGAGAACAATCGAACCACCCACTAAAGAAAGGTAAAGTCCTCCGCTTTCGGCCACAGCCTGCTCAGTCCCCAAAAGTCCTATCATCTCTTGCCCAGCAAAGATGGACAAGGCCCCTAAAATCACGCTCAGCAGTAGGGTTATTTTCAGCGCTTCAGTCACGTGATAAGCCAACTTGGACCGATCTTTCTGCCCCAAACTTTTTGAAATAACACTAGAAATCGCTGCCCCCAGAGCAATAAAAATAGCCTGATAAATCGTGATAATATTACCAGCTACTGAAACACCTGAAATAGCGATTAAGCCCAAGTGAGCAACCAAATAACTGTCCACCATTCCCATGAGCATCTGCAAAAAGTTTTCACCCATAGCTGGCAAGGCAATGTTTAAGATTTGTTTGTAAGATATCATACTAAATATTTATTTTCTTTCATAATGGGAATTAAAAATAAGACTATTATTATAATAGTCTCATTGTCTACTCATCGATATCAATCACTTCTATATCATCATTTTCTTTCAACATAGCAACAACATTAATTAATGGCAGCCTATATTGAGGATATATATTACTTTTTCCACTAATATCACTTACTAAACTTCTTAAATAAGGAAATAGTATAGCAATTGCATTTGTCGTTAATAACGATTTTGCTTCCTCACTCTTTATATTCCCTTCATATTCAAAAATACCCATCAAAGATACTCGAATAATAAAGGGACATTCAGAATTATCTTCTCTCCCACAAATTACCGATAAACTTACTGCCGCATTTGTCTGAGAAATCTGAACTTTGGACTTTATATTGAAATCAACATCCAATTTTTCTGCATCAAAATCATAATTAGAATTTTGCTCATAGTGCAACTCTGTAACCATGTAGTTGTTAAAAGTAATTTTAGCTCTATAATCATCCATCACGCAACCTCTCCTAAACTATTATTAATAGAAATAGTAGAGAAAGCATTATTTTTAAAAGAATAATAATCTACAGAAGCTGTACTAGAAGAAGAATACTGTACGGAAATATTCTCAATAGCTGGTAAATTATTTTCATAAGGTAGATAAAGTTCCTCTTCAGTGAAACTTACTTTATCTAAGTCAAAGAAACTTTTTAAATTCATTCCCTGTATTGCCATTATTAACTCCTTTTATTTTTATACAACTTGTATCACGAACACACAACTCTGTACCATTTGGAAAATTACTGATTTCTCCTTTTAGAATAGTTACAGTATTTTTGCCAACAACCTTAATTTTTGTTTGGAAACCGTACTGCTCATGAATCTTGCTAATAAATAATTCCATCATTATTCCATCATAATTTTTCCGCTTGAATGAGCCATCCTGTTTTAACCGTCGTTTTATTTTTTCTCGCTCGTGCTCATGCTTATCCTTAAAGCTATAAAACAATTCCAAATTATCCGATGAATCCATATCCAGAAAATTATCAGAGGAAACAGTAATATTAGCTTCAAGAACTTCAATAGAACATTTTTGTTTTTGGGCAACTTTGTCTTTATAATGGTAAGCATAACTAAACGCCATTTTCCGCCCAGAACCGTTTTCTTTACGAAAATCTTGAAAAAAATACACACCTTCCCCTAAATCATTTGGATTTCTTAAATCAGGTTTTGACCAATCAATTTTAGATACTTTAAAACCTTCTCGCCTAATTTGGTTTGCATTTTGTTGTGTAGTTCCATGAAAACCTGTAAGTTCCAAAACATCCTCCATAACCATTATATAAAAACATTCCGTAATAATCAAATAAGATATATTTTTAGGATACAATTTCTCTTAAAATAGCTTCTTTCATGTACTACACTCCTAGATAAGCCTCAACCGCTGCTTGCATGTCAGTAGCTGCCACTGTTGTTTTATGACGAACTGGAGCTGTTTCAAGGCCATCAACTGCTGGTGGCACTGCCACTCCTGAGATTTCATGTAATTGAGCCAAGGCTTCAAAGTCAGTCAAGCCAACTTTCCCTGTTACAGCTTCTACGGCAACCACTGGGAACTTGTATGGACTAGCTGTTGAAGCAATCACTGTCTTAGTCGCATCGCCAGTAGCCGCTTGGTATTTTCTATACACTGCTGAGGCAACAGCTGTGTGTGGGTCCTCGATGTAGGCATCTGTTTGATAAACACGTTTAATTTCTGCCGCAGTTTCTTCCTCAGTCGCATATTCAGCTGCAAAGAGTTCCAGAATCGCTGCATCAAAGTCTGTCAATTCATATTGTCCTTGTGTATTCAAGGCATTCATGAGTTCAGTTGTCTTAACCGCATCATTCCCCAAAAGATGGAAAATCAAACGCTCCAAGTTTGAAGATACTAAGATATCCATAGATGGGCTAGTTGTCACCTTAAACTCACGTTTCTTGTCGTAAACACGGGTTTTAAAGAAATCTGTCAAGACATTGTTGTCATTTGAAGCACAGACTAATTTACCAACTGGCAGACCAATTTGCTTGGCATAAAAGGCAGCCAAGATATTGCCGAAGTTTCCAGTCGGTACTGTGAAATTGACCTTTTCACCAGCCACAATCTCACCAGCCTTGACCAACTGAGCGTAGGCATAGACATAATAAACAACCTGTGGTACCAAACGGCCAATATTCATAGAGTTAGCTGATGAAAACTGTAGCTTATTGGCAGCCAACTTTTCACGAAGAGCTGCATCGTTAAACATATGTTTCACATTTGTTTGCGCATCATCAAAGTTTCCATCGATAGCAATAACATGAGTATTGTCACCAGTCTGAGTGGTCATTTGCAACTCTTGTACCTTGCTGACACCGTCTTTTGGATAAAAGACGATAATTTCAGTTCCAGGCACATCCGCAAACCCTGCCATAGCAGCTTTTCCAGTATCACCAGATGTCGCTGTCAAAATGACGATTTTGTTCTGCAAACCATGCTTTTTAGCGGCCGTCGTCATAAAGTATGGCAAGATAGACAAGGCCATGTCTTTAAAGGCGATCGTTGAACCATGGAACAGTTCCAAGTTGTATTGCCCATCCAGTTTCACCAATGGCGCAATAGCTGGAGTATCAAACTTGCTATCGTAGGCATTGTTGATACAGTAGTCCAACTCCTCTGCAGTAAAGTCATCTAAAAATACTGACAAAACTAACTTAGCAACTTCTTGGTAAGAAGCATCTTTCAATTTTTCAAAGTCCAAATCGACCTTTGGATAAGTAAGCGGTGTAAACAAACCACCATCCGTCGCCAAACCTTGCAAAACAGCTTGGCTTGCTGTTACTGTATTATTCGCATCCCGCGTTGATTGATAAACTAATGTCATAATCTCTATCCTTTATCTATAGTCCATTCCATTATATCATGATTTTTCAGAAAATTCTCCCTTTATAAGAGAAATTATAGGCTCAATTCTTCTTTCAAAGGCTGTAAATAGGTCATTTCATGCTGGCCTCTCTTCTCCAGTCCTTCCTCAGCAAGAAGGAGTAAGCCTTTTGAAAACTCAACAATTGCAGATTCTTCCTCATATGTGAGCATTTTCTTAGAAAATTGTCGCCTCAATGACTTGTAATCACGACCAAATGTGGTAAAAAATGGCGCAGATTGCAAGTAAGCTTCTAACTTATTTAAATTAAGCAACAAACCCAAATGAAAAGCCGTCGCAGCAAAAGTACGATTCAAGGGTTGCGTACATACACTACGAAACTCAATAGTCCCCCGAGTTGTCAAATCTTGGTACTGGTAACTACGATGAGTTTGAAAGTCCTTCTCCTGAGGATAAAGAAGAATCTCTTCCCCATCAAGGGCGAAGGCGTGAATTTCCGGAGTTCCTAAGTAATCTTTTGCTCGAATTGGATAAAAATAATAGGTCTGCCCATCACGTTCCGCAGTAAAGATTGCAGAATGATCTAGATAATCAAAAAAATCATTCTCGTCTTTGAAGAGTCTGGCATTGACGCCTACATTTTCAGCATAAATCCCGTGCATAGACTCTTCCCAAAAAATATCTCTCGAAATTTTGGTATCCCAATCTTCCCCTGAAAACTCAGAATTGGCAAATAAAAAGGCTTTGGCAGCTTCAATCTGGTTAAATGCATTGATTACACGCAAATAGTTAGACTTTGAAACATCCAATTGAACTTGACTTCCACAGATAAAAGCACCGTATTCCGGGTAATCGTGTAAATCCGTCCCTAGAACAGTTCTGCTCAACTTCAAATAGTTCATTAACATCTGATAACGTGCATAAGCAACCGGTTGATTATCATTTTTATCCCAATAAGGATGGATTCCAGAACCAATAATTGCATGATTTGCTTTACTCAGCTTTTTCTGAATCATGGCCATATAGAAGTTAAATCGTTTTTCTACCTCTTGGATAGATTCTGCCCTACCAAAGGCAAACTCGATAGTTGTATAGGAGACTTCGAATAAGATAGTATCCTGGCTAACTGGATCAAGTAACTGAATTGGATTCCCAAAATCATCCACTTTTTCGATAGTAAAACCCAGTACTGATGGTAAATATCGCAACAACTCCTTAACAACCTTGATATCCGTAGCATTGCCCTCTAAATTCACAACAGGATACTCCAGCTCAATTCCCACAAATAAATCAGGCTCCTCTTTTATATTTTCTAAGTAACGTTTCTTTAGTAATTCAACAGACCCAGACATTAATCACCAAACTCTTTCATAATCAAAATAAATTGTGAATAAGTAATATTATACCAAAAATCTAAGCAAAAAAGATTAGAATGGCACTCAAAAATAAGGCTCTATAATATCTATAGCGGATTTACCCACTACAAATATTATGGAGCCTATTTTTGTGTGATAAATTGTAAAATATAGTGCAACAAAAAACTCATAGCGTTTCATTGGTGTAAACTGTAAGTAACCACACAAACTATCATCCGAAATTACTTTCTTCGCTACGATAGAACCGTTCGTTGCCAGGTGGAAATCATTACGATGGATATGTTTAGTCCTTATTATGACTTAGCTAAACAGCTTCGCTTTCGAATTTCTAGGCTCAGGCTCATTGAGGAGAATCTAAAGCAGGTTCATCCTCTTTTTCAGACTGTCTTTAAAACCTTCCTCAAGGACAAAGAGAAAATCGTCAACGCTCTTCAGTTACCCTATTCTAATGCAAAATTGGAAGCGACTAATAATCTCATCAAACTTATCAAGCGAAATGCCATTGGTTTTCGGAACTTTGAAAAGTTCAAAAACGGATTTTCATCGCTCTCAACATCAAAAAAGAAAGGACGAAATTCGTCCTTTCTCGATCTTAGCTGACTTCAACCCACTACAGTTGACAAAGAGCCGTAATTTTTAGTAACCCAAGCAAATACAGATAATCAGATAAAAGAAAAGACAAGGCCTAGAAACCTTGTCATTATTACTATACCGGCGGCCGGGGTCGAACCGGCACGTCCTTGCGGACACTGGATTTTGAGTCCAGCGCGTCTGCCAATTCCGCCACGCCGGCAAATAGTAACTGGGGTAGCTGGATTCGAACCAACGCATGAGGGAGTCAAAGTCCCTTGCCTT
>ERZ772926.1748-NODE-1748-length-10024-cov-6.716020_pt1 | contig 10024 bp, 7 predicted proteins | sample MGYA00511136_ERZ772926 | MGnify/ENA primary metagenome ERZ772926 (study PRJEB29015, sample SAMEA2737917) | human oral metagenome | biome: human oral; feature: human-associated habitat; material: dental | place: China | collected 2153 ... | reverse complement strand
CCGCCTACCCCGTCATCAACGGCGACTCGCGCGTCCTCGTCATGGTCGACGGGAAGAAGGTCAACTGGGATCACCTCGTCATGAGCGGTGATACGAATGCCGTCAACGTCGATCAGGTGGCAATCGGTGATGTGGAGCGCATCGAGATCGTACGCGGGCCAAACTCCTCGCTCTACGGTGAGCGCGCCGTCTCGGGCGTTGTCAACATCATCACGAAGCGTCCGACGGCGGGCAAGCCGACGGGTTCCTTTAACATGCAGCTCGGCTCGTGGGGCGAGAAGCGCGCGGGCATAAATGTCAGCGGCGGCGACGGCAAGAACAGCATCAAGGTCGGTGTTGCACATGAGCGCCGCAATGACTTCCAGTATAAGAACACATACGGCGAGAAGCGCACCTTCGAGAACAGCGACATCAACCGCACGGACTACAACGTCGGTTTTGATCGCATCATTGGCAACGACCGTCTACACCTTGAGTTCAGCCGCCACGAGGCGGACGATGGTTACGGCGTATTCCTTAGCAATCCGAGGACAGGCGCGTCCTCGTATCAGGGACGCACGAATCTCGTTGATACCGGCTACGGAATCACCTATATGTTCGGCTCGGAGAAAGAGGGCGAGGGCACATTCCTGCGCTTCTATCGGAACGAATCCACAACGGACGGCGGCTTTAACTCTCAATATAGTCACGACCTGCGCCGCAACGCGTTTGAGGGGCAGAAGCTCTGGATGCTTGGCGACAAGAATATGCTGATCGGCGGCTTCCTCTGGTCGCAAGAGAAGATCAGTGAAGTCAGCGGCTATGTTCCGATGGACGCCTCTGCTGTTACAAAGGCACTATTCCTTGAGGACGACTGGCAGCTCGGGCACGGATATTCGCTCAAACTTGGTTCTCGGCTCGAGCATCACAGCGACTTCGGCACAGATGTCACCTCGCACATCAGCCTCAACAAGAAATTCAACCGCAGGACGCATGCCTATATCTCGTTCGGGCAGGCGGTCAACAATCCGTCGCTTAAGATGCGCTACGCAGACAGCCCCTTCTGGGTCGGTGTCCCCGATCTGAAGCAGGAAAAATCGCATACCTTTACCATCGGCGCAGACAGCCAGATCACGCGCAAATGGAACATCTCCGGCAGTCTCTACTGGAGCAAAGTCAAAGATGCCCTGCGTTGGGTTCAAGCAACTCCACGCGGTTACTACCAAAATGTAGAGACAGAGGATCGCCGCGGCCTCGAGCTCAGCACGCGCTACCGTGCAGATGACCGCTGGACGCTTCGCGCGGCATACAGCTACGCACATATCGACTCGACCGATGCTGCAAAGGGTTACCTCTCCACAAATACGCGTCCGAACGGCTACAACCTCGGCATCTCCTACACGCAGGGGAAATGGGATGCAGACCTCGATCTGAACTACGTGACGGGACGCAGCACGGAGCGCTTTACAGATTCCCGCTACCTGACGCTCGACCTCGGTGTGAACTATCACGTCACGAAGGATTTCAAGGTCTATCTGAAGGGCGTGAACCTCACGGACGAGAGCTACGAATCCATCGGTAGGACATGGGAGCCACTGGGAGCTTACGCCATGCCGAGCCGCCACTTCATCCTCGGCGGTACGTATCAGTTCTGATTGAACGAAGACATACAAAAACGGAGCAGACAAGGCATCTGCTCCGTTTTTGCGCTTTTCACCGGCGAAACTATTTGCTATAATAGACGCAAGTGGCTGGTAAAAGCTGGTTTTCTCTCTGCTTAGCAGGGGGGTGATGTGCATGAGCCTATACGAGAAACTCTCACTCATGCTAGCGGCGGCAACGCTCGCGGTCAACATCATATTTCTATTCAGTAAGCAGTAGATAGAAAAAAGAGCCGCTGTGCGGTTCACGTCGACTCCTTCTTCACGAAAGATAAACTTTTAGGGAGAGACCGGCGGGACCAATCACCAGCCACCCTTTTGTATTCTCATTATATCCACCTGTTAAAAAATTGTCAAGTAAGGAGGGCACGATGGACACGATTGCAAGACTCAGAGAAATCCTAGCAAGCAGCAACCGTGCGGTATTCTTCGGCGGGGCGGGGATGTCCACGGAGTCGGGGATTCCCGACTTTCGCAGCGCGGGCGGCATCTACAGCGAGACGCTGCACAGGGAGTTCGCCCCCGAGCAGATGGCATCGCACAGCTTTCTCATGGCGCACCCCGCTGAATTCTTCGACTTCTATCGGCGGCGGTTCGTCTACCTCTCCGCCGCGCCGAACACGGGACACTATGCACTCGCGGAGCTGGAGCGACAGGGACACCTCGCGGCGGTTGTAACGCAGAACATCGACGGCCTCCATCAGGCAGCGGGCTCCAAGACGGTCTACGAGTTGCACGGCTCGATCCGCCGTGCACACTGCACAGACTGCGGCGCACATTACGCACTCGACTACATCATGGAACACACGCCCATCCCCTACTGCGAATGCGGCGGCATGGTTCGTCCCGACGTGGTACTGTATGAGGAGAGCCTCGACAATGACACCATCGCGGGCGCAGTCGCCGCCATCCGTGCGGCGGACACGCTCATCATCGGCGGCACCTCGCTCATTGTCTATCCCGCAGCGGGACTGATCGACTACTTCCGCGGCGAACATCTCATCCTCATCAACAAGAGCGAGACGAGTGCCGACCGCCATGCCGAGCTCGTCATCCGCGAGCCCATCGGTGCGACTCTGCACGCAGCTCTGCCAGAGGAATAAAGGCTTCATTTGGGGCGCCCCTATCGGCTCGCAAGCTCGCCACTTCCCCCGCTTCGGCGGGGGAAGCTAATATGCCGTAACCTCAGCCTCCCCCGTTCACAACGGGGGAGGGGGACCGCGTAAGCGGTGGAAGGGGCGCTCCGAGAGCAGCCCTCCTTTTGTTTTTCAACGCACCTTCCCCCGCCTTACACTCTGCAAGAGGATTCCGCCCATAATGAGCACGAGCGCGAGGAATGCGGCGCGGGACATCTCCTCACCAAGTGCAACGGCGGAGACAACGAGCGAGAGAAGCGGTACGAAGTAGGCGAGGTTCGCCACCATCGCCGCATTCTGTGCCTGCTGCAGTGCCATCGTCCACCAGAGATAGCCGACCGCATTGATGAAGATACCGAACCAGAGCATCCCCGCCCACTGCGTCCACGACAGCGTGACCCACGTCTCCGCCATGAGCGTCACGAGCAGCGCACAGAGCGCAGTCACGCCCCACGCGACCGTCATCAGCACCGTCGGGGCCACATTCCGCTTTCGGTTCAGCACGCAGAACAGCCCGTAGCAGAGTGCCGCGAGCACACACGCGAGCGAGCCGAGGACGGCATTTCCATCCGCACGCCCCTCCCCGCCGAGCGTCAGCACAAGAACCCCCGAGAACGAGAGGAGCAGCGCGACGGCAGTCCGCAATGTGATGCGCTCCCCGAGAAGGAGTGCCGCAAAGAGGACGATCATCATCGGCCAGAGATAGTTGAGAATGCACGCCTCCTGCGAGGTCAGCTGCGTCAGTCCGTAGAAATAGAGCCCCGAGTAGACAAAGAGTCCAATAAAGCCGAGTGCCGCCATCGCGAGGTAGCCGCGCCAATCATACGCGCGGAATACCCGCAGCCCTCCACGTATCCCCTGTTGGACGAGCAGGAAGACCGATGCGATGAGGCCGCTTAGAAAGAGTGCCTCAAAGGTCGGAATCACGGTGAGGAGACTCTTTGCCATCGCCGCGAGCGTCGACCAGATCACAACCGCACTGACGGCATAAAAATAGATGCGTACCTGCCCCTGCATGTCACAAACCTCCGTCAACATCCGGCCAATGTTCCCTACTTCTCCATATTGTGCTATTTTCCTTCACGCACAAAATAAAGGCTTCCGATCTCTCGGAAGCCTTTCGTGTCAAATGGAGCTGATTATAGGACTTGAACCTACGACCTGCTCATTACGAATGAGCTGCTCTACCAACTGAGCTAAATCAGCATACCGCCTCACAGGCGATAGTGGAATTATACCCGAGCGGGATGCTTCTGTCAACCCTGAAAATAAATTTTTTCTCTCATATGCGGAGTTGCCGGCACGAATCACGGAATCCGCGCATAGAACGCATCTTCATAAATGGCGACACTGCGATCCAGATACGCATAGTACTGCGACCTGCGCCCATAGAACTTCATCCGATAGGCGAGGTAAAACGCGATCTCGCCCGCCGGCATCGTGATTCCCGTCTCCGCCCACGAGCCGCCCGGCGGCAGGTAGTACCAGTCCATCTCCGCATCGTTCCACGCATACATCGCGCACGCATCCCAGTCATAGAGGAAGCGCATCGTGCGGACATCGGTCACCATCCCACTGCCGCCGCTGTAGAAATCATCTTCGTTCCCGACGGCACTGCGCGCCGTGACGACATTGACGGCAATGACGTACTCCGGCGGCTCGTAGCGCAGAACATTCAGCGACGAGGCATCAACGTACCACGCCGTCCCCATATGCCCATCGCAGCGAATGAAATTCCGATCGCCGTTCAGATACATGGGATAGTTCGCGCTCACAGCCGCAGGCAGTACGAGCATAGAGATGCCCACGAGCAGCATGATGATTCGTTTCATCGCAAATCCCTCCTTATTGTATAGAGGTTCTACCACCAAAAGAAAAATCCTTTTTGTGCGAAAAATCAATCTCCTTCTCATCCCCCCTTCACCACGCTCTAATCGCCTTTTGGAACAATACAAACGGGAGGGAATGTCATGCTGAAAAAGACACTGTGCGCCGCATTGTGCGCACTGATTCTTGCCATCGCCCCGAATGTCTCTGCCGCACCCGAAATCATCGAGGTGGACGGGGTCTACATGATGGGCGACAACGACGCGCCGAAGTTCGCACGCGATGCGGCGCGGGCGGAGGCAATGCGTGCCGCAACGGAGCGGGCGGGCATCTACATCGAGAGCACGAGCGAGGTGCAGGGCTATGCACTGACGCGCGACGAGATCCGCACGGTCGCCGCTGCCGTCCTGCGCGTCCTGCGCGAGGAGGCAACCCCCGAGCTTGTCGGCGATGCGTGGCGTTACCGCGTGCACCTCGTCTGTTCCGTGGATACGGAGGGGATTGACCTCAAGGAGCTTGCGAGCAGCAAGGCGGAGCTGGCACGTCTGACACAGGAGCGCGACGCGCTGAAAGAGCAGAACGATACGCTCCGCGCACGCTGGGAGCAGGCAAAACCCGTCACCCCCACAGTGCCGGTCGTGATTGGCACTCCGCCGGCGGCAGCCACGCAGCAGGATCCCATCTTCCAGGATGCAGCGGACATGATCGAGCGCGGCGAGAACGAGCACGCCATCGCCGATCTCTCGCTGCTCCTCCAAGACCCCTCCGTGACGGGTGATGTGCGCGCCTATGCCTACGTCCTGCGCGGACGCGCTTACTATGAGCGTCACGCGAATGCGCTCGCACGCGCCGACTTCACGGCGGCAGAGCATACGCCCCACACAAACAGTGCCTATCCCATCTGGCGGCTCTACCAGTACCGCGGCCTGATCGCCTACAACGAGGGACACTATGAGGACGCGACAAACGATCTCATGAGCGCGTGGGATGCCTCGGACAAGACGGACGACGAGCTCTGGATGAGCCTGCGCCGCGCTGAGCGACGGGCAGCGCAGGACCGTCGCCACGCCGTACGCGGGGACGGCGGCGCACGCAGTTGGAACGTCGTCATTGTTCCATAAATGCCGCGTACCGAAAACACACATCACACAGAACGAGCCCTCTCATTTTTAGACAAGCGTTTTATGTGGGTGTCCACTCTGCGGCATCCATTTGTTTTACGGACGCTGATGCGCGTCCTGCATCAAAGGAGGACTTTATGTTTTATTCCATGCGCCGCACCCTCTCCGTCCTCGCTGTTGGCGGACTGCTCTGTGCGCCCGCCGCGCTCATGACCGGCTGCTTTGGCAGCGACGACGGGAAATCGGGCAGTTCCGCCGTCTCATCCCTGCTCTCGGACAACAGCGTCGAGAGCAGAGGGGAGGCACTCTCGCCCTATCTCGACGCGACGAACAACTACAACCACAACATTGTCACGTTCGACTACGCGATCGCCCCCGCCCTCAACAATCTGCGAAATGGTGTGCATGACACCTACATCGCCCTCCCGAACCTCTCACAGCTGAAAAAGGATCTTGAGGAGGCACGCGCGAATCCGAAGACCGCAGGAGTCTTCAAGGACATTGACGCAGATGCGGACGAGGTGCTCGCCCTGTTGAAGGATCTCGCGCCGCTCGCGGACAAGATGGAGGCGTACTACTCCTCCAAGGGCTACATGGCGGACGGCTACGCCGAAAGCGACCGCATGGCGGCACAGTTCCTCCCGCTCTACGACCAGTTCGATGCGGCGTATGACAAGTTTGACGCGACAGTCACAAAGCATTTCAAGGAGCTGCGTGTCGCCCAGCTGGAGGAGATGCGCAAGGACGGCAGAGTGAACGCCGCCAACTACCTTGAGCTGACGATCAAGACGCGCGAACTGGTCGATATGCTCGACAAAGAGAACGTTGACAAAGGAGCTGCCGAAGCGAAGATCGCCGAGATCAACGACCTCTCCGGAAAGCTCTCTGACGTACCTGCCCTCGGCTCCTACAAGTCGAACCTCAACCGTTTCATCGGCACGGTACGCAGCTATCTCGCAGGACAGGCGGACGGCAACGATGTCATCGACGACTTCAATGATACCGTGAGTTCGACGGGACATCTGGATCTCTCCGATCTCGATCCCAAGAAGAAATAGTGCGGCTTCTTTCCTCTGTACGCGCGTGCATTTTTGTGATATGATAAATGTGCAGAAAACACGTGCATTCCTTTGAGGAAGCACTGATAAATTCAGCACTGCCATCTTGGCGTATCTTTGTCACCCTCTCATCGTCGACAAATCCTCCACATAGCCCTTGCTATGCGTCCGGTTTGTCTCCTTGACAGGGCAAAAAATCTGCACCAATCTGACAGACCTCATTTTATCAGCGATTCCTTGACCAACGAAAGGAGCATCTACACGTTATGAAGAAAATACTCATCGCGCTCTTCCTATGTATGGCGCTCGCACAGACCGCCCTCGCGCAGACCGTCACCGTGGACGGCGTGGGCGTTGACCGCGACTCCGCCATGCGCGACGCAGCCCGTATGGCAGTCGAACAGGTCGCGGGCATGTACATCAACTCGAATACGGTCGTATCCAACACCTCCGTGGAGATGGACGAGATCCTCTCGCACGCGCAGGGCTACGTCCAGAACATCACCGTCATCAGCGAGGCCATGAATGGCGGCGAGTACCGCGTCCGCGCAAGCGTTGACGTGAACACCGACCCGAACTCGGCGTTCATGAAGCGTATGGATGCCGTCATGCGCCTCAGCGACCCGCGCATCGGTGTCGTCATCCTCTCGGACGATGAGGATCTCGACCACAACTTCGACGGTCTCCCCGGTCACGACACCATCCTCGAGACGGCGCTCAACGAGCGGCTGCTCACCGTCGGCTTCAAACACGTCGTCGATGTGAGCCTCCTCTCGCAGCTGCAGGATTCGTCGGTGCTGAACGCCGTCTATCGCGGCGACAGCCGTCTCCCGTACGACGGCGATGCCTCCGCGCGCCCGATCGACTACCTCGTCATTGGACGCAGCCACGCAGAGGGCTACAAGGTGAAGCTGCCGGACAATCACGGCGGCTACGTCGAGACACAGATGTCCTCGGCACGCACACACCTCGACCTCAAGATCATCTCCTTCGGCACGAGCACGATCATCGGAACCTACTCCGTCGATGGGCAGGGCGTCGAAAACAGCCCTGCGCTCGCGGCGCGCAAGTCGCGTCAGGCAGCAGCAGGCAAGGCGGCGGAGAAACTTGAACAGCAGTTCCTCAAGGCTGCGGCAAGCGGATTCTCGGGCATCCAGCTCACCGTCCGTGCAAATGACTTCTCCCTCGTCGAGCAGCTCGTACGCGAGCTCAAGGGGCTGCGCGGCGTGCAGGATGTCTATGTGCGCGGCACGAGCGCGGGTAAGACGACCATCGACATCGCCTCGGCGCAGAAGCCGTTCACCATCCTCCAGATGCTCCAGCGTGAGACAGATCTCTCCATCTTCGTCGAGAGCACCAGCGACAGCGAGCTCAAAATCGCACTGCGCTGATCGCGGCTATTCCTCAAATCATAATTTGCTGCACGAAATCCAACGTGCGGCAAATTTTTTTGTATTTTTTCTTAAAAAACTTTCGATTCCAAGTGCGCGCAAAATCGCCGCAAAGCCCGTCATTTCGCGCAAAATTTCAAAATCAGGACTTTTTCACCTGTCATATCCTACAGTTTTCAAGACTTTATATATGTGATAAAATAACAGACGACATCGTGTATGTCGACATCCATGTACCCACGGCGGGCAGTCCGCGTGTTTTCTGCCAATTGCCATCATTCGCCCGACCGCGCGGTGCACGCAGGGAGCCATTGGATCATCGTTAAGGAGGAATTCTATGCTTAAGAAAATGATGGGCACCCTCGTCCTGCTCCTGGGACTGACAATGGGTTCTGTTTGTCAGGCAGGACTGTACGACAATCCCACCGTCGCCATCATGCCCTTCCAGAACAAGGTGCCAGATCGGTGGGGCGGCTTCGGCGACCATGCAGGCATCGCAACCGAGGAGTTGATCAACCTCATCAGCGACCGCCCCGACGTGTTCCAAGTCTATGAACGTATTGAACTCCAAGATCTCGTGGATGAGCAGAGTCTCGGTATGACCGGACTGATCGCAGAGGACACCGCAGCCGATGTCGGCAACCTCAGCGGCGTCGAGTACAAGATCTTCGGCGCACTCACAAACCTCTCGGCGAAGGAGGATTCCTTCGGTCTCGCTGGACTCACGGGCGGTCTGCTCGGTAGTCAGGCAAGCGTCGTGGCAAATGTCTCCATCCGCGTTGTCGAGGTCTCGACGGGTCGCGTCGTCCTCGTCGGGCAGGGCAAGGGCAGCTCGAAGCGCGTATCGGGCGGCGTTGCCTCGGATAGCGGCGCATTCATGCTCGGCTCCGCGAGCGTCACCGACGAGATGGCATTCAACGCCGTCTCCAAGGCGATCAAGGATGCCGTCAACGGCAAAGAGGGGCTCTTTACGAAGATGGGCGTCAACGACAAAAAGGGAAAGAAACGTTAAGGAATCGCTGATAAAATAGACCCTCAGATTGGCGTAGATTTTTTCGTCCGAACAAGGAGGCAAACCGGACGCATAGCCAAAGCTATGTGGAGGATTTGCCGACACAGTGCGGGCAAAAAAGATGCGTCAAGATGGCGGTGCTGAATTTATCAGTGCTTCCTTAAGGAATCCGTGCAGATGGCTCATCCAGCAGCCATCCGCGAAAACAGTTTCGTTTTCATGAAAAGGAGCGACAACGATGAAGAACCTGAAGAAAAAAGCACTTGCCGGTGCCATTGCAGGCGTATTTGCATTCGGGGCAGGCTTCTATGCAGCCCCTGACTCCTCCCTCCCCTCCCTTACCCTCATGCAGGCGGCTGAGGCAGCCCCACAGTGGGAGCAGGGCACGATCACCGCAGAGGGCTTCGGCACGCCGCCGGCGGGCGCATACGGCTCGAAGGCAAGCATCATGGCGCGTCGCGCTGCGATCGTGGACGCACAGCGCAACCTCGCCGAGCAAGTGAGCGGCGTTCAGGTCGATGCCGAGACAACGGTCGAGAACTTCGTCATCAGCAGCGACCTCGTCAAGACGAAGGTCAGCGCGCTCATCAAGGGTGCAATGGTCGTCGAGGAGCAGATGATGCCCGACGGCGCGTACCGCGTCGTCATGTCCATGCCGATGTACGGCACACAGGGTCTCGCCTCGGCGATCATGCCCGCGATCCGCGACAACACACCGCCCACCCCGCCCCCGCCGGTCATCTCCGCCACCATCACCACGCAGATCCAGATGGGCGGCACCTACACGGGCGTCATCGTGGATGCGGGCGGCATGGGACTCAAGCCCAGCTTCTCCCCCG
>ERZ772926.1747-NODE-1747-length-10025-cov-5.648646_pt1 | contig 10025 bp, 7 predicted proteins | sample MGYA00511136_ERZ772926 | MGnify/ENA primary metagenome ERZ772926 (study PRJEB29015, sample SAMEA2737917) | human oral metagenome | biome: human oral; feature: human-associated habitat; material: dental | place: China | collected 2153 ... | reverse complement strand
GCCTGATGTAGTGAAAATAAGCTATAAATCTGTACAGAAATATAAAAAGGACTACACAGTAATGCACTTGGACATGAACAACATAAATGATTACCTTGAGATACCGGAATATATCTTACAAAAACTTGAAGCTAAAAAAATAAATTTTGCACATTTTACAGATATAATAAGACTAGCTTTACTAATTAACTATGGTGGTGTGTGGATTGATGCGACAATCTTGCTTACAGACTATTTGCCGCAGGAATATTTTGAAATGGACTATTTTATGTTCCAAAGGGATGACAGCCTTAGTTTAGAAGAGAAAAAGGACTGGGAAGATTATGATGACTTTTATTTTTCGTGGAATGATGAAATGAAAGTCAGAGTGTTAAACAGCATAATTTTTGCAAAGAAAAACAATGAAGTATTGAAGGTGTTACTAGATATGCTGCTAATCTTCTGGAAACATAACGATTTAGCTCCAAACTACTTTTTCTTTCAAGTGCTGTATACTGAGTTAATCGAAAATTATTACAAGGATAAAAAATGTAAAGTTGTCTCAGATGCATTGACACACGAAATGATAAGAGTCTGGTTTGATAAATTTTCACAGGAAAAACTGGATGAAATAACTAAAAGAATCAATATTCACAAGCTTACATATAAAATTGACGCTGGAAAACGGGATACAGCAGGAAGTTTTCTGGAACATTTTAAAAAAATGTATGAAATAGACTAAAATAGCTGTATAAAGTGATTAAAATAATATTTTTTACAATATTTCTTCTAAAAAATTCATAATAACATAAATTTTAAGTTCTTAGAGTATTGTAGATTGATATAAAAAAAGAATATTTTATAGTAATTAAGAATGGGGAAAAAATGAAAGTATTGGTATTGCACGGACATCTTAGTATGGGTGGAGAAGAAAGAGTTTTGCTTAGCGTTTTAAAAAACCTGGTGGAACTGAATTATGATGTTGATTTGCTTATAACTTGGAATCATGGAAAAAATAATTTATTTGAAAATGAAATTCCAGAAAAGGTGAATTATGAATTTTTATTTAAAAATTATGACGGAAAAAGCAAAATTGTTAAGGAAATTTTTAGGTTACGGGCAAAAACAACTTATTTAAAAAAAGTGGAAAAGAGAATAAAAGAAAAAAACTATGATGTTGTTATTGATTATTCTTCAAATTTGTTGAAATATAAAGATTTTGACATAGCAATTCCTGTATTTGCCTGGATTCATTTTTCACTTACTTTTGGAGAACAGCTAAGTGCAGACAAAATAGAAAAATATAAAAAACAATATAAAAAATATGATAAAATACTGGCAATATGTGATACAATGAGAAATGAGTTTGTGGATATTTTAGGAATGGATAAAACTAAAGTGGAATTAGTCTACAATCCAATAAATCTTAAAATAATTAGAGAAAAGGCAGAGAATGTAAATCCTGACTATGAAAAATATTTAAAAGAGAATTATTTTTTACAGGTGTCACGATTGACACAGCAAAAACAGCCTGAACATCTTGTTGACATTTATTATAAATTAAAGCAACGAGGAATAAAGGAGAAACTTTATTTTATTGGAAACGGGGAAAAAGTAGAATTGATTAAGCAGAAAATTAAGGAATATAATCTGGAAAATGATGTAATCTTGCTTGGACAAATTGAAAACCCATATCCATTTTTTAAAAATGCAAAATTATTTGTACATACTGCAAAATATGAAGGATTGCCGACTGTACTGCTGGAAAGCCTTGCTTTTGGAACACCTGTTGTGGCCTATGACTGCCCTACGGGTCCAAAGGATATATTGGGGGGAAATAGTGAATATGGTGAACTTATTCCGTTAAATGATAAAGACATGTTTGTGGAAAAAGTTTATGAATTAATAAATAATAATGAAAAATATGAAAATTATAAGAAAATATCATTAATTCGAGCTGATGATTTTTCAATGGAAAGTAATAAAGCAAAACTAAAGGAATTAATAGAAAATACAAATTTTTAAAAGTAATATAAATAGCTATTTGGAATAATGTAAAGAAAGGGTACATGATGAGTATAGTTAATGGAATAAAATCTAAAATAATAATATGGCTATTTGGTGCTAAAAAAAGACATAAAAATATTAACTTAAAAAATGTGAAATCAATACTTATAAATCCTAAGGATTCCATCGGAGATACTCTAATGTCTTTTTGCTATGCAAGACAGTTAAAAAAAATGTATCGTAATGTTAAATTAGGGTTAGTAGTGACAAGCAGAAATATGGAATTTGCCAAATTATGCAATGAGAATGAAAAAATAATAGATAATATTGTGAAGCGGAATGACATACTTAAAAATCATAAAAAATGGGATGTATTACTTGATTTTTTAAGTAAGGAAAATACAAAGCGGATGATTTGGAAGAAAGTGTTAAATCCAAAAATTACAATGATTTTCGGAGAAAGTGACGAGGGGCATTATTATAATAGAAAAAATGTGAAAAATTATGATTTTGACTGTACTCCACCTGTTGAAACCCATATTATAGATTATTTAATAGGTTCTGAATTTTCTAAATATTTTAAAATAGAAGGTGAAAAGCCGCATATTGAACTTTTAAAGAAAGATATTGATAAAATGGAAAAATTTTGGGAATCTGATTCTGAAAAAACTCAAAAAGTAAAAATTTTACTTGTTCCACAAGGAAGCGACAGAGAAATGAAACCTGAAGAAGTGGCCGAATTATTAAATAATATTGAAGATGAGAAGATGAAAAATGTAAAAATTATTATGGGAAAAACTGCTGGAAGTGAAGAATATTATAGAAAGTTAATGAATAATATAAATAAAGATCTGGACATTTCTTTATCTAGGGAATTTAGCATCAGGGATTTTGTTTTATTTGCAGCTGCAGCTGATTTAGCAATTGGAGTTGATGGCGGCGCAATTCACGTTGCTTCTTCTTTGGATAAGCCTTTGCTGAGCTTTTATGCAAATGATAAATATAACTTATGCAGATGGTCACCTAAAACAACTGCTGACAGCTTGCAGGTAATTTCAAAAATGCAGGGGAATCATAACCAGACTTATGGTTTTTCGTTATCAGAGCCGATAAGATGGCTAAACGGAAAGATAGATGAAATAAAAGAAACAAAGGAGAATTAGAATTATACGTTATCCTTGAATTAACGTAGATAAAATAATATTTACATAAGGAATGAGAATTTAATGAGTAAAATAAACTGGAAATTTTATAGACCATATAGGGATAAATTAGTTGATAAAAAAAATGAAATATTAAGCAGGATATTTGATAAGAGAAAAAAAGATGCAGATTTAGATCCATCAAAAATAAACAGGATTTTATTTTTAAGGACAGATGGAAAAATAGGAGATTATATAATAAGTTCATTTATCTTTAGAGAAATAAAAAAATATTATCCTAATATAAAAATAGATGTTGTTTCTGACAAATCTTTAGAAGATTTACTGAAATTAAATAAGAATATAGATGAATATTATATATTTGACAGAAAAAAAATTTTTGAATGGAGAAAAATTGCACGAATACTGAAAAAAAATAATTATGATGTATTGCTTGATTCGACGGAAGGTTTGAAGTATAAGCAGGTTTATCTTATAAACAGGGTAAATGCCAAAGTTAATGTTGGATATAATAAAGATGGCTATAAAATATATAATAAGAATGTAAGACAGAATAACACTTTAAAAATGATTGAAATTTATAAGCGGATGATGAAGAAAGTGAATATTGAAATAAAGGATACAGCTTATGATGTTCCAGTTTCCAAAGATTCAGAAAGAAATGTAAAAAAATTTTTAGATGAAAACAATGTTAGCGGGAAAATAATTGCATTAAACTTTTTTGGAGCCTCTAGAGGAAGAAAAATAAATGAGGAAGTTGCCTTAGTTATAATAAGAAGGCTAAGTGAAATGTATAGGGATCATAGGATTATAATTCTGGATTCTCCAAATGACAGGGAAACGATTTATAATATACTTGAAAAGACAGATAATAAAAATATTTTATTTTTTGAAAAGTCCAGAACGGTACTTGATTCAATATCTATAATTAAAAATAGTGATTTGGTTGTATCGCTGGATACTGCCATCTTGCATATTGCCGAAGGGCTGAATAAAAAAATAATGGCTTTTTATGGACTGAAAATTAATAAGAATAAATGGCGAATAAAAGAAGAAGGCAATATATTAGTTGACTATACTGAAAAACGGATCAATGATGTGGATTTTGAAAAAGTATTTGATAAATTAAGTTATAAAGATATGTAGAATTTTGCAGGTTTTTGTAAATATCTAATAAAATGTGCAGGCGATTGCAAAAGTAAATGATTAAAAGCAGTATTTATAAGCCTTATCAGAGAGCGGCGAAGACTAAGAAAGTCAAGCATAAAAATATTGTGTTCTTATACTTTTACAAATGGCTATAAAATATGAAATGGGAGAAGGGCTTATGAAACTATCTGTAGGAATAATAACTTTTAATGAGGAGAACAGGATTGGAAAAACTTTGGATTCTGTGAGGGAAATTGCTGATGAAATAATAATCGTTGATAGTGAAAGTACAGACAGGACTGTGGAAATTGCACTTTCAAAGGGAGCAAAGGTTTTTGTGGAAAAATGGAAGGGATACGGTCCGCAAAAAAATTCTGTCCTGGAAAAATGTAAAGGCAAATGGATTTTATTAATAGATGCTGATGAAGTAATATCAACGCAGCTAAAGGAAAAAATAAAAACAATTATAAATAGTGAAAACCCATCAAGCGATGTTTATAAAATAAAATTGAGAAATATTGCATTTAAAAGGGAAATAAAATTTGGCGGATGGGATGATTATGTAATCAGGCTGTGGAAAAATGGAAAAGTAAAAATAAGCAGCCGTGAAGTTCATGAACAATATCAGACTGACAGTAAAATAAAAAAAATAAAGGAAATGATAATTCATTATACTTACGACAGCATTGAGGAATTTCTTGAAAAATTAAACAGGTATACTTCACAAAGTGCAAAAGAATATATAAAAAATGGGAAAAATCCGAACTTTATAAAAATATATTCAAAAATGATGTTCAGATTTTTTAGAATGTATATTTTGCAGCTTGGATTTATGGATGGATATGAAGGCTACCTGCTTGCCAAATACAGTTCCATCTACACAATGACAAAATATACAAAATTACGTGAAGAATATTATAATAATTTGGGAAATGACACTTCTCTCGTTATTACTACCTACAATTGGCCGAAAGCTCTGGAAGTGTGTCTGAATAGCGTGTTAGATCAGACTGTCGCTCCAAAGGAAATAATAGTTGCCGATGACGGCTCAAAGCAGGAAACAATAGATCTTGTAAAGAGATTTCAGGAAAGCTGTCCGCAAAGCAATATTATTCATTCTTGGCAGGAAGACAAGGGATTTCGGGCTGGAATGTCAAGAAACAGGGCGATAAGCAAGGCATCTGGAAATTATATAATAATAATAGATGGTGATTTAGTATTAAATAGGCATTTTGTTGAAGACCATATAAAAAATATGAAAAAAGGCTGCTTTATTCAAGGATCAAGAGTTATAACTTCGGCAGTTGCGGCAAAGAAGATAATGGAAGGCAAAAGAATAAATATTTTTAGCAAAGGTGTAAAGAATAATATAAATATGATAAGAAGTAAAATTCTTTCTAAAATATTTACAAAAGTAGATAGAAATTTACGTGGAATAAGGTCTTGCAATATGTCCTTTTTCAAGGAGGATTTAATTAAAGTGAACGGATTTGAGGAGGAAATAGAAGGTTGGGGAAGGGAAGATAGTGAACTTGCTGTAAGGCTATTTAATATTGGATGTAAAAAGAAAAAATTAAAATTTGAGGCATTGACTTGTCATCTGTATCATAATGAAAATGACAGAAGCAGGCTGAAGAAAAATGATGAATATTTGGTGGAGGCTATAAAAAGCAGAAAAACAATGGCTAAGAAGGGGCTTGATAGATATGAAGGAAGTAACGCTGGTAATAACTAGCTGCGGGAGATTTGATTTGCTGGAAGAAACGCTTGACAGCTTTTTTGAATGCAATACTTATCCGATTAAGAAAATAATAATAACAGAAGACAGTACAGAAGGGAAAAAACTGGAAAGGCTGATTTCAAAATATGATGGTAAAAATCAAGACTTTAGGCTGATAGTAAATGAAACACGGTTAGGGCAGCTAAAATCAATTGACAAGGCTTATCGTGAAATTGATACTGAATATATTTTCCATTGTGAAGATGACTGGAAATTTCTTAAAAGTGGATTTATTGAAAAGTCAATGGAAGTAATGGAGGAGGATGAAAAAATTTTAGTTGTTGGGCTTCGTTCAAAGGAAGATTTTAAGGAAGATTTTTTTTATGATAAAGATTATGTTTCAAAAAAAGGGGAGCATTACTACAATGTAAAGGGAGAAATATTTACTTACAATCCAGCCTTGAGAAGAAAAAAAGATATGGATTTGTTTGGGCTTCACGAGAAATTGGAAAATCAGCGATATGAGGAAGTTTTGTCGAATTTTTACAAGGAACGTGGATTTAAAGCGGTATTTTTTAAGGAGCCTTATGTGACCCATATTGGGAATAAAAGGCATGTGCATTTTAGCAACAGGAGAAAAAATACAGTTCTGAATTTTAAGATTGATAGGTTGATTAAAAAAATTAGAGCAAAAATTTTGAAACTAAGAGGTAAGTTATAACTTGAAGGGAGGGAAAGATGATATATTTATTTTTAATAATAATTTTGCTGTTTTTGGCATTTATTGTATATAATAAAACTAGGAAAAATTTTGTTTTATGCCTTATGTATCACAGTGTTGACAGTGAAAAGGGAAAAGGCGGAATTTTTGTGGATGAATTTGAAGAGCATATAAAGTGGATAAAGGATAAAAAGACTTTTAAAATGGAGGAATTGAAGGGATTAGATTATAAGTTGCCGAAAAATTCGATACTTATAACTTTTGATGATGGATATAAAAATAATTATACTTTGGCTTTTCCAATTTTAAAAAAATATAATATGAAGGCTACAATATTTTTGAATACAAAGTTTATTGAAAAGGATGATGCTTATTTAAACTGGGCTGAAATTAGGGAAATGTATGAAAGCGGACTAGTTGATTTTCAGCTTCATACACATTCGCATCAACTGACAATAAAGAATATTGATGTTCTGGATTTTTATGATGAGGAAAGTTCGCCATATTTTAAAAGAGAAAGCTATAGCCTGTTTTTTGATGGAAATTATGATGAAAAAAGGGATGCTGGAAAGTTAAATGGACTTCCTGTGTTTAAATTGCGAAGCAAGATTTCTATTCCTGGCTATAAGGCTAAAAAGGATTTTGTGGAAAAGTATAGAAATATTTTGGAACCTCAAGAGAATAATATGTCTGAAAAGGAAAAAAAGGAATTTTTGAATAAATTATTTAAAGAAAGAAAAGATGAGTTTTTTGATAAAATTAGTGAAGAACAATTTAAAGAAACTGTGAAATTTGAAATTTTGGAAAATAAAAAAATTATTAGTGAAAAATTGGGAAAAATTCCAGATTGTCTGGCTTATCCTTGGGGACACCGATATAAAGGCAATAGAGATGATATAAAAAAATTGGGAGTGGATGTTTTTATAACAACTAGAAAGGGCGTAAATTCCTTAAAGCTTAATAAAGACTGGATTTATCGTGTGAGCGGAGATGATTTTGAGAATTTTGATGAATTTAAGAATGAATTGACTGATGGATCTACAGCAATTTACAGAAAAATATTCAAAAAGCATTAGGAGAGAACAAAAATGAAAGAAATAAAAAAAGTTGTATTTTTAGAGTCGGCTTATAGTTTACTGCTTTATATAATGATGAATGATAATTTTGAAAAAGATTCCGTATTTGTTTATCATGGGAAAAGTGCAAATGAAATATTTGAACATTCTAAAATTAATGTAGAAACAATATATATCCCACGGGAAGAATATATTGACGTTACAAAAATAAAAAATCTATTTAAGCGGAAAATAGCAAAAAGTAAATATAAAAAATATTTAAAAGCAAAACTTTTAGATTCGATAAAGGAAAAAACAAATGGATATAAAATTGAATATTTTGGAAATGATAATGAAGTGGAACCTAAAATTCTTTGGGATGAAATAGAAAAATTTACAGTAATAGAAGATGGCTGGTCAAATTATCGAAGTGATCATTTTGAAGCTTATTTAAAGCGGTTTAAAAATAAATTTAAGAAAAAGAAAGACTTGAAAAGAGGGCTCTCTCCAAAAGTAAAAAAAATAATATTAAGCGGTCTTACAGAAGTACCTGAAATAATTAGTGAAAAAACCGAAATTGTAGATTTTAAAAAACTTTGGAAGGAAAAAACTGAAATACAGAAACAAAAGATTTACAATTTTTTTGGAATGCAGGCTGCGGATATTGAAAAAATATCTAGGAAAAAAGTTATTTTTTTAAGTCAGCCGCTAGAGGAAGATGAATCTCTTACACATGAAGAAACAGTTGAGTTATATAAAAAAATATTTAAAAATTACAATGAAAGCGATATATTGTTTAAATTACATCCAAGGGGAATTTTTACATATAAAGATGAATTTCCGGAAATGGAAATATTTACAAGTAAAATACCTTTTCAGATATTTGAATATATGGGAGTATATTTTGATACAGTTGCAACAGTTTATTCTACTGCTGTGTGGGATATTAAAAATGCTAGAAAAATAGATTTTTTTGGAACAAAGGTACACCCAAAACTGCTTGCCCAATTTGGAAACATAGAAAAATAAGAAATACAAAAAATAAAAATGAAAGGTAAATTTATGAAAATAGTAAAATTAGATTTTGGAGAAATTTTAAAACTGAAAAAATACATAAAAAAATATTATATATTAATCATCCTTAATATTTTGCTTGCAACAATGTCATCGCTTGTTTCCTCTGCTCCAATAGCATTAATAAAAAGGTTGTTTGACAAAGGAATTTCAGGAAAAAGCGAAAAAGATATATTATATGCAGCAGGTGCAATGATAATGCTTGCAGCAATTGGTGCAATACTTATGTACTGGAATACAATTTTTTCAACAGTAATTTCATCTTCTATCTATAAAGATATCGTTACTGATATTTATAATAAAATACAGACTCTGGATATGGAATATTTTTCTGGGAAAAAAATAGGAGATATGATGACACGTACTATGACAGATCCCAGTAATATAAATTCAATTATATTAGAAGTTTTTAATATGATACCTGAAGTAATAAAATTAGTACTTTGCCTTGGGATAGCCTTTTATATAGATTTTGATTTAACTTTGGGTGTTATGATTGTTACTCCTATTCTTATCATTACAGTAAGAAAATATGCCAAAAGACTAAAACGATCGGGAAAACAGCGACAAGAAGCATTGGACAGCCTTAATTCCAAATTACAGGAAACATTATCTGGAATTAGAGTTATTAGGGCATTTGCGACAGAAAAGCATGAAATAAATGATTTTAAAAAGAAAAACATTAATTTAAAGAAAATTGCTGTGAAATCTGCCAGATATAATGCAAAAGCAAATTCCATAATGGAAGCTATGAATTATATAATTATAGCGTTACTGCTAATGTTTAGCGGCTACCGAGTTTTAAGGGCAAAAAATTTCACACCTGGAGATTTTATTACGATAGTAGGGGCAATTTCATCAATGTATACGCCTGCAAGACGTGCAATGACAAGATTTAATTCCATAAGTGCAAATATATCTTCTATTACAAGAGTTTCTGAAATTTTAGAAGAAGTGCCGGCCATTGTAAATAAGAAAGATTGCATAAAATTTGAAAACTTTGCAAGAGATATAACTTTTGAAAATGTAGATTTTAAATATAAGGACAGTACTGAAAAAATATTGAAAAATATTAATTTGGATGTTAAAAAAGGTGAAACAATTGCCTTTGTTGGAAATTCAGGTGGAGGGAAATCGACACTTGTAAATCTGATACC
>ERZ772926.1746-NODE-1746-length-10033-cov-3.772800_pt1 | contig 10033 bp, 10 predicted proteins | sample MGYA00511136_ERZ772926 | MGnify/ENA primary metagenome ERZ772926 (study PRJEB29015, sample SAMEA2737917) | human oral metagenome | biome: human oral; feature: human-associated habitat; material: dental | place: China | collected 2153 ... | reverse complement strand
TATATGGAGGAAAACTGTAATAGATAAGTGTAAGGGCAAAAACATTAGTGCTGTATTTTAGTACAAGTAGAAGAACAAAGAAAGTAGCAGAGAAATTGGTAAATGCAGTCAAAACAGAGATGATTGCGAATGAAGCAGGTGCGGACATATATGAAATAGTTCCATCAGAGTCATATACAGATTAAGACTTGAATTATAATAATAGTAGAACTAATAAGGAACAAAATGACACCTCGTATAAACCTGAGATTACTAACGATATAGTGAAACGTCCAAATATGATGTTATTTATCTGGGCTATATTATTTTTGGGGAAACTGTTCTCCGTATCATACAGATATATTTGGAAAAATATGATTTGAGTAACGCGGCAGTGTATGCCTTCTGCGCCTCAGGAAGTAGTAGCATTGATAAAAGTATTTCAGATTTTAAAAGATGGTACCTAACACTAAATATTGTTGGTGGGAAATGATTAAATAGTGCTACTCAAAAAGATACTGAAGCATTTTGTAATCGATAAGAAAATTACGATTATATCAAATTTTGATGCACGAACAACTGCCAGTTTATTCAATTGAATATAATAACTGGAGAAACAGTAAATCAAATTGGTTTGCTGTTTTTTTCTTTTTGTACTCTTTAAGAAAGAGGAGAAAACTAGCGATAGAAAAATACACCTTAAAAATGGTATAATACTATTAAATAATTGAAAAGAGATAAAACGGAAATTGTCTGGAGGATAAAATATGGGAAAAAACCATCAGAATGAAGAAACATTAGTTAATTTGAAATTTAAAAAATTGGATCAGATGATAAAAGAATACAATTCTTTTGGCAAGGATGTTTGTGCCGCAAAGCAGTTTTGTTATTTTGAGGAATGTGTAGATTATGTAAGTCGACTTGAGCAAGAGGGTGTTATCATAAAGACCAAGGGTAAAGAATATAACATATCTTATTTAATGGATATCATGGTGAATGATGGACCAGAATACGCTTTGGTTATAGGTTTCTTTAATCCTTATGACGAAACAGCCTCATATGAAATGGGGGTGTGCGTTAGAGGAAGACCGTTATTAAAGAAAAGATATAAATCCAGATTTCATTGGCTAGCATCTAAATTAAAAGAATATAAATATAGCAAGTAATAATTTTAAATGATAAAAAAATTACAAAGTGAGTATTTTTCAAAAAAAGAAGTAATGGGTTGTTGAGAGATAATAACGGTATGAAATAGATTATTTAAAAGGAGACAAGAGATTGATAGGAAAAAGACCAGAGTTTGAAAAGATTACATCGTTTGATGAATTTAAAAAATATTATTGGTATCGTGAAGAGATTTCGCAGATTTGCAAGTCGTTAGGATTAGAATATAGAGGTACAAAGCAAGAACTAAATCATATTATTGAGCAGTATTTTAAAGGAAATTTAATTAAAAAATCATCAATAAAAAACACAAAAAAACAAGTGGAAAATATTACTTTGGATACGCCATTACTTGAATGTGGTTTTTCCTTCAATGCAAAGTTTAGGGAATACTTCTCCGCTTTAACAGGTATCTCACCGTTTAAATTTACTGCTGATATGGCTACCGCTTGGAGAAAAGTAAAAAGCGAGAAAAATATAAAATTTACAATAGAAGATTTGCTAAAAGTTTATTATGGCAAATCGGACTATGCAAAATATGATAATTCTGTTTGTCAATGGAATCAATTTTTAAAGGATTTTTGTGCAGATGAAAATAGTAGAAACTATTCGAATAAATTAAAAGTAGCTTCTATTCTTTGGAAAGAAGTTAGAAACTCAGAAAAGGAAAAAATCTATTCAAAGAATCTTTTAACAGAATATGCGTATAAACTAGAAGAGTATCGTAAGTAGATTGGTACTTATTTATTAGTTAATAATTCAATAATAACTAAGATAGAAACTGTAAATCTTATACTTAGTTATTATTTTTGCTCAAATCAAAAAAATAGAAAAAATAAAAAAAAGAAAAAACATGTTGACTATAACGCAACGTAATAGTATATACTTATAATTGTTAGGAGGAGATTGAATGTATTTGATTAAAAAAGTTAGCGAATTAAGCGGTGTATCGGTGCGCACTTTACACCATTATGATGAAATTGGTTTGCTATCTCCCCAAAAAAAAGAAAATGGATATAGATATTATTCTGAAGAAGATATTTCATTTTTACAAATGATATTGTTCTATAAGTACTTGGGGTTTCCTTTAAAGAAAATAAAAGAATTGTTAAAAAAAGAAGATAGTGAAGTATTATATCATCTGAGAAAACAACTTGATTTAATGCAAAAAGAAAAACAAAAACTCTTAACTTTATTAAAAACATTGGAGAAAACAATAGAGTCACAAGAAAGGAGAATTACTATGTCAGCAAAAGAAAAATTTAGTGGGTTTAGATATCAAGATAACCAAAAATATAAACAAGCTGCAATTGATATGTATGGGAAAGAAGTCATAGAAGAAGCTATTGAAAAACAAAAAGGAAAAGAACAAGAAATAGCAGATGGTTTCAATGAAATATTCTTTGCTTTTTCTGAAAACATATCAAAAGAAATAAGTGCTATAGCTAAAGAAAATATAGATTTAGCAGAAAAACTTCATAAACATCTTTGTAAATATGCTTTTGATTGCCCAATAGATGTATTTTCAAGCATTGGTCATGGATATGTTCAAAATATAGAATTTAAAAACAACCTAGACAAATTTGGTGAGGGAACAGCGCAATATGTATGTGATGCTATTCAACAATATGTAAAGCAAGAAAAAGGTGAAAAATAGAATTTAACTCATCGAAAAAACAGTAAATCAAATTGGTTTGCTGTTTTTTTACCTAAAAACGAAAATGTTTAACGAAAAATCACCCATAAAATAAAAAGGTACTTAACAAAACGATTCCTGATTAGAAGTAAAAGATAATAAGGCGTTCTTGGGTGTTTTAGGTGTGTTAATTGCGGTTTTTGAAATAGTGTAGTTAATCATTTCAAAAGAATTATAAAAGAATAGTACGGTTGGTTAGTAATGGATTGGGTAAATAAATTCATGTTAAAATAAAAAAGAAAAAACTAAATCAACTATCAAAAGAGAACAAATCTAAGTAGATGAAAAATTGATTCAAAAAAATACACATGGTATAATTACTGTGAGTATTTTTTAGTAAAAAACATATAAAAATAAAGGAGATAAAGGTAATTATAAGATAATTATTCACATATTATATGAAAAAATATGAATTTACAGCAACAACAGCAAAATCAGATATTATCATCGGTTTAATTTTTCCTATGGTAATAATGATTCCTATATTGGCAATACAATTAGCTGTCTTTTATTTAAAACTTAATAATTTAGTTAAAGCATATCCAATATTTCTTTTTTTACTAGTATTAGTATTTTTTGGAGGAGGGTTTCTTCTAATAAGAAAAATACAAGAGAGATTGGTAAAAGATTATATTGTAGAACTTTATGGTAAAAATATTAGAATTTTGGAAAATGAGGAGGAAATTATATCGGGAGTAGTTTCGTTTTGCGAAATCAAGAATAAAAAATATAACGTAGGGGGGAGCGCGTTAAGTGTAGATATACGTACTGATACAGATGAAATAAAATTTCGAATTAGATGCAAGGAATATAAAAAAATCACAGGCGTTTCTACTAGGAATCCTTTTGGAACAAGTGAACTATCAGATTTAGAAACTTTATTATCCTTAGGAAGAAAAATACAAAATATTACAGAAGAATAGTTGAATTAAGTGGAATTGTTAAACTAAGGAAGGATATAACGCTAAACAGTCAAAAAGGAGAGGTATTATGCAAAATATAAATCCAAAAATACAAGACAAAATAAATAAAATTATTTATTTGCAAGATGAAATAAAAAAGTGGGAAGAAAAAGACGAATTTGAAATCGAAAATCTTATGAAAAATTTTGAGAAAATGACGAGAATAGAAGGATCAGTTTTTTATACAAAATATTTCACTGATGAGGAATTTGCAAATATCCTTTTGGCTATAGCAAGAAAATACCCTGACAACAAAAGTATAATAAAAGATATAATAACAGCATTAGGTATGATGATAACAAGATATAACTTAAACGAAATAGAAGAAATGTATACTCTTATGCTTGAGTATTCTTCACAAAAAGGTATATCAGCATATGTAGCAATATATTTTCCGTTTTTAAAAAGATTTGAAAAGCATCCTAACCAGTGGGAATATTATATGAGTATGAGAAAAATGACACCAAAGAAAATAGCACATCAGAAATTAGTTGGAATTATAGAGCAAAATATTAATAACATTCCAGAGCAATACAAAGGTGAAATTATTCATTTTCTAAAAGAACGACATGATGCTGCTAATAATGATTTTGGAAAGAAAATGTATTTAGAAATGATAGAAAAAATAAAGTAGAGCTTTTGTTGGTGGAAATTAACGAGTTAATTAGTTTATTATTTTAGATGAAACTCAAAACAATAAATGGGAATGATCTTAACAAGCATCTAGAAGGAAAAATTTTGATTTGTAGGGGGAAATTTAATATGGATGAATTAGAGTTAATAATTAAAAAAATAGAAGATAATATAGATAGTGATGATTTTGAAATGATTATGATTGAATGTATAGATGATATTAAAAGTAATTATAATCAATTAGATTCGGTTCAACCATTACTTCAACTAATGGAAAGACACCCGCTTACTTACTTCGGAAGCCCAGGAGAGATAGTGCATTTTGTTGAGACATTTTATAAAAAAGGATACGAAGAAAAACTTATTTCTTCACTAAAAAGAATGCCAACAGTACATACTATTTGGATGTTGCACCGTATAATAAATGGAACGGATAACCCAGAATATTATTTAAATTTGTTGAAGCAAATTTCTGAAAATAAATATTATGATAAAGAGATTAGAGAAGAAGCGGTACATTTTTTATCTATGCATTAAACCATTGGTTTTATAATAGAATATAGTAATTCAAAAAACAGTAATTTAAATAAGGTACTGTTTTTTTCTTTTTGTATTTATTGCGTAGAGAAGTTATAAAAACCAGCAGTAGAAAAAAATATCTTAAAAATGGTATAATAATATTGAGATTATTTATTGAAAACACAAGGTTTGAAAGGATATATCATGAAGGAGAGAAAAATAAAGTTTCACAGTATTTTTTACAGATATATACTATTTATAGTGTTGCTTGCTATAACGGTTTTATACGTGTTATCCGATGGTGCAAAAGGAAGTATAGACTTTTTTGGTAGTACATTAATTATAGAGAAAGAAAGCTTAAAGTATGCTGGAATTGTGATTTTTATTGCTTCTGTTGTAATATTCTCTTTTGTAAATTGGAAATTTTACATCTGCAAGGAAGGAATTTATTTAAGAAAAATTGATTTATTTATACCTTGGGATGAAATAGATTCAGTTAGTCATATTTGGCTTAACCAATGGGATCAGGTAACAGTTAGTAAGTTTTTTTGTTATAATCGTAAGACACTTGTGATCTATAGAAAAAAATACAAACCGATTTGTATTTATAATATTTCTTTGTTTGCGTTGTATGCTGCAAAGTTTTATTATCCTAAACTTAAAACTAATATAGTATCAGCAACTATAGCTACTAGTTTTAATGTCATTTTGAACGCTTTGATATTTTATGAACTTTGGTTTAATGATTTGAAAGATTTACAATTTAATGTTTTTATTATTTGGCTTAGTATGTATGCAATAAAGTCATTGGTATTGCCATTAGTAATAGTTAAACATCAGAATAAATTACACGGAGAATATTTATCACATGATATAATATACAAGAACAACACTTCAAATGTGATTCATTTGTAAAGTTGGGAGAAAAGGCTTGTGAAGCCGGTTGTGGTCTATATAATATAAATATATCAAAAATAAAAGATTTAAACAAAATGGATTGTTATTTTTTACTATTCAAAAAAGAATAGGAGAAATATACAGAAAAAATTAAAGGGAAAATTATGAAATTAGATTTTTTACAAGACGAACCAAAACTTATTTTGACATATCCTCACAAGACTAAATTTAATATGATAAGCTATTTTATTATAGTATCTCTATTTTTTGTGGTTGTGTTGTTGAATTATTTAAAAAATTATAGAAAAGATTTAAGTTTTTCAATAGTAGGTTTAGATTTAAAAAAAGATGTTATAGTATTTTGTAATAAACTAGCTCAAAAATTAAATTATAATAATTTAGAATTTTTAAATGGAAATATAAAAGATTACGATAGAGCTAAAGAAGTAGATTTAGTCTTTTCTTTACATGCTTGTAACAATGCTACTGACTATTCACTTGAAAAAGCATTAAGTTTAAATGCCAAAGCTATACTTGCAGTTCCATGTTGTCATCATGAGTTTTTTGAAAAAATACAAAAAAATAAAAATTCCAATTTTTATAACACTTTAAAAATAATGGCTGATAATGGAGTTGTTTTAGATAAATTTGCAACCTTGGCAACTGATAGTTTTCGTTCATTAACATTGGAGTTATGTGGATATAAAACAAAAATGATAGAATTTATTGATATGGAACATACTCCTAAAAATATTTTAATCAAGGCTATAAAATCTAAATCTTCTAATTTAAAAGAAAAATTAAAAGAATATAATAGATTAAAAGAATTTCTAGGAATTAAACCTTTATTAGAAGATTTGACTAAAAAATATTTTTTAATTGACACAAATACTGAAATACCATATAATTAAAAAGATTATATAAAAATTGGAGGCTATAATGTTACAAAAAAATAAGAGAAATTTCTCTATAATTGCTCATATAGATCATGGAAAATCTACTATTGCTGATAGACTTTTAGAATATACTGGAACTGTATCTGAAAGAGATATGAAAGAGCAAATCTTAGACTCAATGGACTTAGAAAGAGAAAAAGGAATAACTATAAAAGCTCAAGCTGTTACTTTATTCTATAAAGCAAAAAATGGTGAAGAATATGAATTAAATTTAATTGATACTCCAGGACATGTGGACTTTATATATGAAGTTTCAAGGTCACTTGCTGCCTGTGAAGGTGCTTTACTTGTTGTAGATGCTGCACAAGGTGTTGAAGCACAAACTCTTGCTAATGTTTATCTTGCTATTGAAAATAATTTAGAAATTTTACCTATAATAAATAAAATAGATTTACCTGCTGCTGAACCTGAAAAAGTAAAAAGAGAAATAGAAGATATTATTGGTTTACCTGCTGATGATGCTGTTTTAGCTTCTGCTAAAAATGGAATTGGTATTGAAGATATTTTAGAAGCTATTGTACATAGAATCCCCTCTCCAAACTATGATGAGAATGCTCCTTTAAAGGCATTAATTTTTGACTCATATTTTGATGATTACAGAGGAGTTATAACTTATGTAAAGGTCTTAGATGGGAATATTAAAAAAGGAGACAAAATAAAAATTTGGTCAACTGAAAAAGAATTAGAAGTTTTAGAAGCTGGTATTTTTTCTCCTACAATGAAATCAACTGATATTTTAAGTAGTGGTTCTGTTGGTTATATAATTACAGGTGTTAAAACTATTCATGATACAAGAGTTGGAGATACAATAACAAGTGCAAAAAATCCTGCTCTATTTCCATTAGCTGGATTTAAACCTGCTCAGTCAATGGTATTTGCAGGAGTGTATCCATTATTTACTGATGACTATGAAGAATTGAGAGAAGCCTTAGAAAAATTACAACTAAATGATGCTTCTTTAACATTTGTCCCAGAAACTTCTATTGCCTTAGGTTTTGGTTTTAGATGTGGTTTTTTAGGTTTGTTACATATGGAAATTATAGTTGAAAGATTGAGAAGAGAATATAATATAGATTTAATTTCTACTACTCCATCAGTTGAATATAAGGTTAGTATAGATAATCAAGAAGAAAAAGTTATAGATAACCCTTGTGAATTTCCTGACCCAGGTCGTGGAAAAATAACAATACAAGAACCATATATTAGAGGAAAAGTAATTGTTCCAAAAGAATATGTTGGAAATGTAATGGAGCTTTGTCAAGAAAAAAGAGGAATTTTTATTTCAATGGATTATTTAGATGAAACTAGATCTATGCTTAGTTATGAACTTCCTCTTGCAGAAATTGTTATAGATTTCTATGATAAATTAAAATCAAGAACAAAAGGATATGCTTCTTTTGAATATGAATTAAGTGAATATAAAGTATCAAATCTAGTTAAAGTTGATATATTAGTTTCAGGCAAACCTGTTGATGCTTTCTCATTTATAGCTCATAATGATAATGCTTTTCATAGAGGAAAAGCTATCTGTCAAAAATTAAGTGAAGTTATTCCAAGACAACAATTTGAAATTCCTATTCAAGCTGCCTTAGGTTCAAAAATAATTGCTAGAGAAACAATAAAAGCATATAGAAAAAATGTTATTGCTAAATGTTATGGTGGAGATATAACAAGAAAGAAGAAACTTCTTGAAAAACAAAAAGAAGGTAAAAAGAGAATGAAGAGCATAGGAAATGTTGAAATTCCACAAGAAGCATTTGTTTCTGTATTAAAATTAAATGATTAAATAATAAATTTGGGGGCTATAATTGCCCCCATTATTTTACAATAATTTAATATTCATTTGTCTACAAATTTCATGAACTTCTTGTGACCATATAGATGCTTGTACTTCTCCAATATGTAATTTATCTAAGAAGAACATACATATACGAGATTGCCCTATTCCTCCACCTATTGTATAAGGTAAAACTTTATTTAAAATCATTTGATGATATGGTAAAGATCTTCTGTCCTCACAATTAGCAATTTTTAATTGCTCATCTAATGACTTTTCATCAACTCTTATTCCCATAGAAGATAATTCAAGTCCTATTCCCAAAAGAGGATAGTTAAATATGATATCACCATTTAAATCCCAATCATCATAGTCAGGTGCTCTGCCGTCATGAGGCTTTCCGTCACCTAAAGCACCGCCGATTTTCTCCACAAAAACACAGCCATGTTCTTTAACGATAAGATTTTCCCTCTCCTTCGGAGTCTTATTAGGATATCTTTGTCTAAGTTCCTCTGAAGTTATAAAGAATATATCATCCGGCAAATGATTCACGGCCTCAGGATATTTATACCACACCTCATGCTCCATATGCTTAATCACTTTAAAAATAGTTCTTACCGTTTCTTCCAAAACTTCAATAGTTCTGTCTTCTTTTCTTATTACCTTCTCCCAGTCCCACTGGTCTACATAGCATGAATGTAGATTGTCAAGCTCCTCATCTCTTCTTATGGCATTCATATTTGTATAAAGTCCCTCACCCGGAGCAAAATTGTACTCGCCAAGTGCCATTCTCTTCCACTTTGCAAGTGACTGAACCACTTCGTACTCCTCATTCGGTATACCTAAAATATCAAATGATACCGGTCTCTCAACACCGTTTAAGTTATCATTCAGACCGCTTGACTTTGATACAAACAGCGGTGCGGAAACTCTCTCCAAATTCATTTCTTTCCCAAATTCTTTTTGGAAAGTATCTCTGATGTACTTTATTGCCTCCTGAGTCTGTCTCACACTTAATATCGGGTCATAACCCTCCGGTAAAATCAATGCCATAAAAAACCTCCGTTCCGAACCTAAATTAATATTTCTTTAAAATAGACATGATAACACTAAGTATGATAATATACAAGATGCATTTTTATACTTTAACATAAAAAAACTGCCACTTTCGTGGCAGTCAAAATCATTTGATTTTTAATTATTCTATTGCTATTGTCTTTGGAGTCTGTGGCAAGCTCTCCTTTTCTTTCGGCAATGTAAGTTTCAATATACCGTTATTGTATGAGCCCTTTATATCATCCTCTGTGATTGCTTCTCCTACAAAGAAACTTCTTTCACATGAACCGAATCTTCTCTCTCTGCGGATGTATTTATCATTTTCATCCTTCTTATCATCACTCTCTTCATGCTTTGCACTGATTGTAAGATAACCGTCCTTAAGGCTTGCTGT
>ERZ772926.1744-NODE-1744-length-10044-cov-6.251977_pt1 | contig 10044 bp, 6 predicted proteins | sample MGYA00511136_ERZ772926 | MGnify/ENA primary metagenome ERZ772926 (study PRJEB29015, sample SAMEA2737917) | human oral metagenome | biome: human oral; feature: human-associated habitat; material: dental | place: China | collected 2153 ... | reverse complement strand
ATCTCGAAATAACATCTCCTTCGAAAGCTATGACAGAGTCGTCCATGAACAGGGTTTGGAGAGAGCGTTTTGAGATGGAACTGCAGAGGATAAACGAAGGAATCTCCAAGAAAGGTGGAACAAAAACCTATGAAAAGGTTGTTGAACGTACAGGACGTGCCATACAGAAGTACCCTTCTATAGCGAAGTTCTACCAGATAAGCTACATAAAAAATGAGAAGAAACCCAAGGAGATGCTGCGTGTAGACTGGGAGATAAAAGACCTCTCGGCAATGGAATCTGGTCATGGAGTCTATTTCCTCCGCAGCAATGTCAGGACACTTTCTGAGCGTGTAACATGGGAATACTACAATCTCATCCGTGAGATAGAATGTACGAACAGACAACTAAAGAATGATCTCAACCTCCGTCCTATCTATCATCAGAAAGATGAGCGAAGCGACGCACACCTCTTCTTCGGTTTATTAGCCTACTGGGTAGTAAACACTATCCGTTGTCAATTAAAACGAGAAGGAGAATTCTGTTACTGGACCGAGATAGTACGACGTATGAGCACCCAAAAGCTCGTCACCACAAAAGGGAAGAATCCATTAGGTGAAACCATCGAGATGCGCCAATGTAGTAGTCCTTCAAAGCAAGCAAAACAGATATACGATAAGTTGAACTTAAAACACTCACCATACAAAAAGAATAAAATTTGTAGGACACAGAGCCCATAAGAAAAACGAGGAAAGTACGGTGACAGTAACAATTAGGCGAAGTGGGTGTTAAACTTGGGTTAGTAAAATATTATATGCTTTAAATACCGTATATAGTAACTATTTTATATATTTGCAAATAAAAAGAGATAACTACGCCTAAGTGAAATTATAAAACAAATAGAAATGAATACTTTGAAAATATCTATAATTACTTGTTTTTCAATACTATATTCTCTCACATCTTTTGCAGAGGTAAAATCGAATGTCAGCATTGAAATAGGAAGCTTCGACTCTATACCATCAGAGATAGATGGTGGATGTTGTATCTTTTATAAGTATCCAAACAAAATGCGAAATAAAAGCTACATAATGGTGAATGACCTTGCAACCACAGCCTACATGGTGATTAATCGTCGTTTAGAAGAGTTTACTCTTGTATCCAATCGGAAAGACGTACTTTGGTACAAGAATAAAAGGTTTACTTTAAAAGTGACAATCAACCATACACAAAGCAAAGGTGATAATGAATTCTATAAAGTAAAAGGCATTCTTATTGTGGAAGATCGTAACAAGAATCAACGGAAACTATCTTTTTGCGGGAATTGTAGATGGTAGTTTATACTTTGTAGTATTTGATGTAATTGAAGTCTTACCCATAAGTAGTATATGAATAGTAGGTGTGTGAGGATGAGCATTCGCAAGTCCCTACACATTATGTCCTAAGACTCTGTTGGCAATTGGGTGTCTCCTGACTATTGCTTCTTATATACCTACAATTGTGTTTAACCCTTGAGCTTTGAACCGTCACTACATCGGTAATTATAATTATGGATTATGACGTACTGATGAGAACTTCGTTCGAATAATTGTGAATTATGAATTATGAATTAAGTTAGTCTACTCACATTACTACATATATCTTCCTTGGAATCGGTTTTTTAGTGTTGTACCTTTGCATCGTCATCAGGAATGAAGGGGTGACGAACTGAGTTTTAGTAAAGGAAACAATCTATAATAATTAATGTGTATGATTAAGGATATTGATTCTACTGAGATAGATTTTGAGGAGCGACTCTCACCTCATTTTACGGTGAGCGAGATGCTGCGTTCGGGAAAGGCGGTGAGCATGTGTATTAAGAATGTGCCTAAGGTTAATCCTGTGGGTGCTGAGGCTTCTCGGGCGGAGGTGATGGAGAACCTTCGGGGACTGTGTAAGATGGTCTTAGAACCGCTTAGAAGGTGCGTGGGACGTGTGATAGTCGTTGGTGGTTATCGCTGTGAGGCGCTGAATAAGGCTGTTCATGGGGCGGAACATTCGCAACATTTGCGGGGTGAGGCGGCCGATATTCATGTCACAGGACTGGAAATGTGTCGAAAGTATGCGGCTATTCTTGCTCAAACTGACTTCGATCAGATGATTCTTGAGCCGCAGGAGTCGGTAAGAAAGCGGTGGATTCACATCAGTTATAGGCGTGATGGGAGGAATAGACACCAGATTCTTGGGGCGAAATAGGGTAGAGGTGGGATGATTTTTTTCACTTTTTTGTCGCCGAAAGCTTGAAAATTGCTTTTTAAGTTGTTGACTGTAAATATTTTAATTATTTACGTGAATATCTTTTCATATTTTTAGTCGTTTATGTTTATGATGAAGTATGTTTTTACGTTTTTGTGTTTTCCAACTTTTACCTTTATATTTTTATACGTTTTTGCGTTATTGTGTTTTTAGTTATTTCATTGTTTATTTTTTTATTTGTTTACGTGTTCACTTATTTACTCGTTTACATAATTTTACACTTTTTTGTCGCATTCTGTGTTTTTGTTAGTTGTCTCTCCCCCTTTTTCTTTGTGTGGGGAGGGGGACTGACGGGCGAACGATGGAGGGGTATTCGAAGGGTATTTTTGGACGTTCGCAGTTAATGAGAATTAGTTTTTTATTTCAATAATTTCTTTGTTTCACTTTTTAAATTTTCAAGTTATGTCAATCAAATTTCGTATGTATCAGGACAATCGTAAGAACAGCAAGCGCAAGGGTTTTTGGTATGCCCGTGCGGTATCTCCAGACCTTGTTGGTGTTAAGGATCTCGCTCAGCGTATCAGTGAACGTTGTACTGTTACAGAGCCAGACATTCTGGCTGTTATCAGTGCGTTGGTGTTCGAGATGAACCAGGTCCTCAAGGATGGTAACCGTGTGAAGCTCGACGGATTGGGAACTTTCCGTGTAGGTATTCATTCTCAGGGTGTTGAGAAGGCTAAGGACTTCAATGCACAGCGAGACATCTATGGTGCGCACGTGCTCTTTGCGCCAACGGTGACCGTTGATGCTATGCATCGTCGTGTGAAGAACCTCATCAGCGGTCTGCGTATTCAGGAGGCTGTTCAGTATGATGCCCCTAAGACTGCCGAGAAGGCGAAGGATAAGGGCAAGAAGAAGGATAATAAGCCTTCAGCTGGTCCAGAGCCTGAAGCGAATACTCCGTCTACTGAGGCTCACGCATAGTCGTGCGTTTTGAACAGTGAGAGTAAGGGAGTGTCAATGTTGCACTCTCTGCTCTCCATTTAGTATTCACCTTTACCCTAAGTCGGTTTGGGCGCAATAGAATTCATTGTAATAATGTTTTACGAGCTATGGACCGATTGGGGTAAGGTGGGTTCTATTATTTATCACCGAAATCAAATCATTAAATCATGGGTTACGTTTTGTCATCTATCGGACTCTCTTTGGCTCATATTGCCAGTTCGCGCAGTTGTTATGCTCGTATAACTTCTGCGTTCAATAGCACTTTGCCATCGAAGGTAGTTGCGAAGTATGACAAAGTTAGTTGATAGAACCCACCATAATTAATTTAGAACTTATGAATAAACCTATTTGGAAACATATTTTGCAGATTCTCGTAACCGTACTGACAGCATTGGCAACCAGCTTGGGAGTCAGTTCTTGTTTGTAAAACTCCCTCACAAACATCCGTCTTGTACTTAGACAATCATTGTTGGTCTCTTGTTTAGACTTGTTTAGGGAATGATACTTCTTTAACACACAGACACTTACGTCATAAGATGGCGACGAATAAGTAAGCTTCGTACGACTCCATGGGAGGTGTTCCCTGACGGAATGGTAGGTTCTGTGCGACAAAAAGGGAGTCTTTTTCCAGATTGTTCGACGGATAGGGAAGTACGGAGAGACGTATAAGGAAGGTTGTTGCCTTATCTTTCTCTTTTCTTTACAAATATTACTTGTTTGTGTTCTTTTTCTTTTGTTTTTATCGTTACTAATTTGTTGCCTACTTTATTTCGCTTGATTTTCTTTATTTGTAATGTTGTGTAAATCAGTAGCTTGTAAGACGTGGCGACAAATTAGTAACTTTCCTTGTTTGCAAATGATTGCTAAGCTGCGACAAATAAGTAGATTGCTGAAATAATTAAACTTTACACTTTTTTGTCGCCGAATTATATAAATATATATTCTTTTGTTTAAACAAAGGGTTTTTGTACGAGTTGACGGGTTAACGAGTGAACAAGTTGCTTGTAGACAGGGTAATTAAAGACAAAGTAACATAGGAACATGTTTTAGTTGATGAGTTTGTTTCAAGTTGGTATCTATATGTCATTTATAACATATATTCTTCTGTACATTCTGTCTGTCATTCTACTATATGTTCTTCTGTCTATGTACATTCTGTCTGTCATTCTACTATATGTTCTTCTGTACATTCTGTCCTTTTTTAATGCTTTCCTTTTCCCTCTTCTTTTTTTTCTTTATCTTTGCATTTTCTTTCAAAAGATAAGATCTTGCCGATTGAAAACTATATAATTATAATTAAAGAGCAGTTGTATGAAGAAAATTATAACCCTTTTGGTAAGTGGCATGCTTGCTACGTCATCTTTTGCCATTCCAGCTATGCGAATGTGGCGAAGTATTAAACAAGTGGATGGAACGGTACTGAAGGTTATGACCGTGGGTGATGAGCATTTTAATTATGCGCTGACTGATGACGGCATACCCCTGCTGCCACACGATGGTAATTACTATTATGCTCGCATTGAGGATAATCAGTTAGTGGCTACGTCGGTGCTGGCACATGAAAAAGGATTGCGCAAGGATAGAGAGGAACTCGTGGCAGCTGCCCTTCAGCAGGTAAGACAACTGCAAAGACAGAAAGAGATACACGTGAGCTCAAAGCCTTTCGGGCAGGGCTTCGGTACGACTTGGGAAGGTAAAAAGAAAGGACTTGTTGTCTTGGTTGAGTTTGAGGATATGGCTTTCAAGAACCCTAAGGACGTATTGACACTCCGACCACGTGAGAATGATGTCACGTCGCTCTATGAGAATATGCTTAACAAGGAGGGATATACGAATAATAACGGTGCTATTGGTAGTGTACATGATTATTTCCTCGACCAGAGCAACGGTAAGTTCGACCTCACTTTCGATGTCATCGGACCCGTAAAGCTCAAGCATCCGTATAAATATTATGGTGAGCGCACAAGTCGTCAAAATGATGCGAATGCGCCGCAGATGATTATTGATGCTTGCAATGCTATCAAGGAGCAGGTAGACTTCCGTCAATACGACTGGGACGGCGATGGCGAGGTTGAGCAGGTTTATGTCGTCTATGCTGGTGAGGGTGAGGCGACTGGCGGTAATGCTAATACCATCTGGCCACATAAGTATTCGCTCTCGGATGCAGGACTGGATACGCTGACTTTTAACGGAATAACCATTAATACCTATGCTTGTAGCAACGAGATTATCCGTGCGCAGCTCAATGGCAAGGAACGTGTCTTCTACTCAGGAATCGGAACCATTTGTCATGAGTTCTCTCACTGTCTCGGTCTGCCCGACTTCTACGATACACGTGGCGGTAATAACGTTGGTTCTGGTCGATATGACTTGATGTGTGCCGGTAGCTATAATGGTGGTCCAGAGAGTATTATGAATGCTTATAACGGTACTGGTATCGGTACAATCCCAGCTGGCTATGATGCTTACGAAAAGGCATATATGGGTTGGCTGAAACCTATCACACTTGACGATAAGGCTATGGAAGTGAAGAATATGAAGGGACACTCTGAGGGTGGTGATGCCTACTTCCTCTATAATCCAGACACGAAGAACGAATACTATATCCTCGAAAATCGCACTCCTCATCGTTGGGATAGCGAACTGCCCGGACACGGATTGATGATGTTCCACGTTGATTTCGATGCTCGTTCATGGATGATGAATAACCTCAACACTGCTTCGGCACAGCGTCATCCACGCTTCACGATTGTTCCTGCGAATGGTCAGCTTGATAACGACACCCAGAACAATGACCCTTTCCCAACTGATTTGAATAATAGTCTGACGAAGAGTACCGACCCTCGTCTGAGTTTCTATACGAACTATAATGTAAGTGATCAGGCTGGTGTCAAGGGTATCGTCCGTAATAGCGATAACACGATTTCCTTTAGTTATACACCGTTGCAGTCGTCAACAGGCATCAGTAGTCTCTCTGCTACTCCTCAACAGCCTGCCGAGACCTATACGCTCTCTGGCGTGAAGACCACGAATAGTCGCACAGCTACTAAGCAGGTTGTGATTGTTAAAGATAGAAACGGTAAGGGGCATAAGGTGAGTCCTTCGAGTTGACGGGTTTCCTTCGAGTTGATGGGTTTACAAGTTTACGAGTGAACGAGTTATATGTATGGTGGGATAACTCGTCCACTTGTTAACTTGTTCACTCGTCAACTGAAAGTCTTTCGCTCGTTAACTATTCAACTACGACTGCTTTCCCTTTTAGTTGAAAGGACTCTGTGAGGAGGGCTGTATCGTGCTTGGCGAGGGAAGTGTCGTCAATCATGCAGTCATTGAGGGCAAAGACGAGTCTTGGGCGGCTGTCCGTGAATTGGGTGTTGTGAAAGATGCCCAGTTCAACGGTGATACCATGGCGCACGATGATATTGAAGTCGATGGCACCCTGCGTATTCTCAGAACGGACCTTCTCATTACCCTCAAACTGGTAAAAGGAATTGTGCGATAGCGGTATGTATTCATCGTTCTTGAATAAGGTAATCTCACCCTCCAAAGGTAGGATGTAGCGTGTGAAGCCCCTGAAATCGGAGAAGTCACTCTCTGTATTGTCAATAATGGCAGAGGATATGCGCAGGTCGAAACGGCGTGCAGCGAGGTCACCATCAGTAGGTGAGATAAAAATCTGACGAGTGATGCCACCTTTCCATGTCGTGATTTTATATGCTTCTTTTCTAATTATTTCCATCTTCTTTAAGTCTTCTATTTGTTCTTTCAGCTACAAAGATACGGATTAATCACAAGAAAGTCAAGTAGTTTTAATCATAAGGAAGAAGGACTCTTGAAAGATTGGGGAGGTGTGTTGGGTGTTGAATATTGGGTGATATTTATTGTGTCAAAAACTAACAATATAAATAAGAGGGTGTGTCAAAATGCAATTACCATTTTGACAATCTTACAGTTTGACACACTCCAATAAAAAAAGACCATCTCTGTACTCATTTTTGAGTAAGGAGATGGTCTTTTTTTTGCTTTTAGAAAAAGAATACTTATACTTTGAAAGTTGTCAAGTTATTATTTATATTTTGACACACCCTCATAATAGAAACATTTTCGAATGAAGAAAAATGTTGTCGTGACAAAATATAACTTCTAACAAGTGGGCATGTTTATTTTACGGAATTACCTTGTTTAGTTAAAATCTACATCTGCACCACTTTCCACCTTAAATGACAAAATCTTCTCTGACTTTTCAGAATATTGAGAACAGAGAGGGTGCAGAACATGAATAGTCAGGCTGCCCCTCCCATGCCGTTGAACCTCGTTTCAACTAATATTTCAGTTCCTCAGAGAAACCGTAGAATTGGTAGTTGCAGCCAAGAGAGATTGAAGTAGAAGAAAAGCTCAGACTAAAAGAATGATCAGGGTCATGTTTTGAACTTGTAGCCGACCAGTAGTAACCCAAGGCACCGACATACTGGAATTGTCCATTTATGTAGAATCCTTTGGCAGGGAGAAAGAAATAATTCCCTATCTTCGATTTTTCAGGTCGTTCTTTGCCAATACTGTTGTTGTTGAAAGAATATTCCTCAAATTTGTTAGTTTCATTACGGTAATCGGTTCCGTTGTAAGCATCATACATTTTTTGAGCAGTCGTATGATTTTCAGCAGCTATCACATCTTGCTTTTTCAGCCACATTCCGCCTTTACGGAGACGTCCAAGCAGTATCCAAAGTTCTGTACCATCCCAATGAGGGTCTCCTTTTTGTGTATACCAAATAATCTGATTGATAGTAGGACATTGTGCAGCAGTATTTGCTGCCCAGTTTACGCCAGTGGCAGGTGTATAATGCCAACGATCCGGATCAGAAGTCTGACTTTTTGGATAATTCTCATTGGTGATGCCAGCATCTTTAGGCTGTACATTCTTGAATCCATCCCAATACTCCTTTTTAGCGTCCCACATGTAGTATTCCGAAGAAAGCACCTGTGGTTCCAAATTAGCCGTTACGTCATAGATTTTTCCTGCTTCGCAAGTAAGGTCAATATACTTGGTGATGGTGCCTTCTATGGTTCCTTCAGGATGATCCGTAGTATTTCTAAGCCAGTAGCGCACGGTGAGACTATGCGTACCAGGGGCAATAATCATATAGGCTCCATTGGTGTTAATATTGGTTGAGGTATTGGTAACAGGGAAACCACTACCCGTAGTAAGTGTGATGGTCTTGGAAGCATGATCCAAAGGCGCATTAGAAAGTGTGCCGTTGGAGAAGTCGTAAGTTCCAGCAATGGCATCCTCAGAAATCACCTCTATCTTGAAGAGTTTGCTTCGATGAACATACTCGCTTGATGAGCGAGGTAGGAAGCAGAGATAACTTGCCTTGTGGTCAAGCTTGAATTTGAACGAGTTGCCAGTGCCTGAAGCCGTAGCAGTGCCGCAGTCACCTGAAACTCCTGCATGGCTAAAATCATTGGGAACTGTTTGGGTTTGTTTATCAGCGATGGTCACCTTATCGCCTGCTGTACCATTTGCACCAGTGTAATTGACGGTGCATCCGTTGCTGAAAGTCCCTGACAACGTGAATACGCCGTGTGTCTTATCCGCATTGAATGTGCCTACTCCACTTTGCTTGAAATTTCCGTCAGTGTCCTTCACCCAGATTTTATCTCCTGCCGACCAATAGGGTGTAGCCCCATTGTTAATGTTGTGACTGATGGAGGTACGCGTCATGGTTGTGGCTTGTGTCGTAGAATTTTCGGTTGAGAATGTGACTGTAGAGGCTGTGCCCATCACTTTGTCCTGCAGTTTTCCAGTTTGCGAGGTCTCATCGTTAGAACACCCTGCAAGTGCTACAGCTGCACACAACATAACTATAACTGAATGGAATAAATTTCTGTATTTCATACTATATATATTGTTTTTTTTATTCAATCTTCTTTTTCATTCAATCTTCCCACATTTTTTTGCCTATGTGAAAGTCCTGTTTAACTTCATCTTCTTCAAAAAAATCCCATTGCTTGGCATCTCCAACAGTTCCTCCTTGTCCGATACCAGCATGGTCACCACTTCCAGTTGCCATTATTGACTCAAGTTCTACATTGACAATCTTGATTGCCAAAGGAACATACTTCCGTTTCTTTAGTTCTGATTTTTTCATTTTTTATATTTTTATTTTTACTGTTTAAATTTTTTGCTAGTTGATCCGCCTCTTCAATTAATTCTGTATTTTTTAAATAAGTTTTACTCAATTTATCAACGTTTTTGTATGTTCCTTTCCAAAATCTGAATATATCTATTTTATTAATAATATTCTCAGATAACTTCTCACTTTGTTCTTTTTTAAAACCAATAAAACTTAAAATACCTTTACTTAATTCTTGATACATATCTGTATTATTTTTACTCCAAATTTGATACAAATCTCTTGAACTATCTACTACTTGTATAGCTCCAGAAGCGGCTATTGAATTTCCAATTGGAGCAAAAACACCTTTAGACATATAAGTTATATATAAACCTCCTATACTTAGACCCGCCCCTCCTATAAAAGATGACGCAGGAATTACACTTTTAGCAATTTTTTTTGTTGTTGGATTCCATCCATAACTTGACATTGTTTTAGCAAAATCAGCATATCTTATCTCCTTATCCTGACCATTATCTTTAAATGTTATCTTGGCACTTGGGCAATTAGAACACAATAATTTCGATTCTTTTACTAAAATAGGATATCCATTAATTTTAGTATGTTGAATAACATCATTCCATAAAATAGCTTTCTTTTTTATTTCACATGGTGCTCCTGTTGTTTTACAATAAAGTTTAGCATCTGG
>ERZ772926.1737-NODE-1737-length-10056-cov-6.317568_pt1 | contig 10056 bp, 8 predicted proteins | sample MGYA00511136_ERZ772926 | MGnify/ENA primary metagenome ERZ772926 (study PRJEB29015, sample SAMEA2737917) | human oral metagenome | biome: human oral; feature: human-associated habitat; material: dental | place: China | collected 2153 ... | reverse complement strand
TTATGGATAATCAAAAAAAATATATAATCGCTCTAGATCAAGGAACAACTAGCTCACGTGCAATTATTTTTGATAAAAATCTGAACACTATTGGGAAAGCTCAAAAAGAATTCACACAGATTTTCCCTCAACCAGGATGGGTTGAGCATAATCCTATGGAAATATGGTCAAGCCAGCGTTCCGTACTTACTGAAGTTATCGCGCAATCTGGAATTTCCCTAAAGGATGTAGCGGCAATTGGAATTACAAATCAAAGGGAAACTGTAATCGTGTGGGATAAAAATACTGGCGAGCCTGTCTATAATGCAATTGTCTGGCAATGCAGACGAACGGCGGAAATTTGTGAAGAATTGAAAAATCGTGGACTCGAAGATTATGTAAAGGAAAATACAGGACTGATAATCGATGCTTATTTTTCAGGGACAAAAGTAAAATGGATTCTTGATAATGTGAAAGGTGCAAGGGAAAAAGCTGAAAATGGGGAACTGCTTTTTGGAACGGTTGATACTTGGCTTGTGTGGAAATTAACTGGCGGAAAAGTGCATGTTACTGATTTTACAAATGCTTCTAGAACCATGCTTTTTAACATAAAAAATTTAGAATGGGATAAAAAAATTTTAAAGGAGCTTAATATTCCAGAAAGTATGCTTCCAGAAGTTAGAAATTCGAGCGAAATTTACGGAAAAACAAGAATGGGAATTACGATTGGCGAAGAAAACGGTACTTCTATTCCAATTTCAGGTATCGCTGGAGATCAGCAAGCGGCGTTGTTTGGGCAAGCTGGATTTCATACTGGAGATATAAAGAATACTTACGGAACAGGGTGCTTTATGCTTATGAATACTGGGAACAAGTGCATAAAATCAAATAATGGCTTGCTTACAACTATTGCCATTGGGATTGACGGGAAAGTGGAATATGCTCTGGAAGGGAGTATTTTCATTGGTGGGGCTGTTATCCAGTGGCTTCGTGACGAATTAAGATTTTTTGACAAGGCTTCTGATACAGAATATTTTGCACAGCAAGTTGATGATAACGGTGGCGTTTACTTAGTTCCAGCATTTGTTGGATTAGGTTCGCCATACTGGGATATGTACGCCCGTGGTACAATCGTTGGGCTTACCCGTGGATCTAATAAAAATCACATAATTCGTGCTGCTCTCGAATCCATCGCCTACCAGTCCAAAGACTTGATAAACGCAATGAAAGAAGATTCAAGTATTGAAATAAATTCACTAAAAGTTGATGGTGGTGCAACAGCAAACAATTTTCTGATGCAATTTCAAAGCGATATTTTAAATACAAAAGTTTTACGTCCTGAAATTATCGAAACAACTGCATTAGGCGCTGCATATTTAGCTGGACTCGCCATTGGATTTTGGAAAAATAAAGAAGAAATTAAAAAGAACTGGCGTTTAAACAAGGAATTTACACCAGACTTATCTGAAAATTTAAGGGAAAAATATTATAAATACTGGAAAAAGGCGGTTGAAAAGGCTAAAAGCTGGGAAGAAGATTGACAAATATAACAAATAATACAAAAAACAGTGAAAGTAAAATTCCACTGTTTTTATTTTTTCAAGTATATTATTTTTTACATTATTCCACTATCTTCATCCCTTTTTCTTTCAATTCCCCAGCATACTTTTGCGCTGTCGTATAATCCGTAATAATCACAAGCTGATTTCCACTCTGAATCAATGTATCTCCACGTGCAATGCTGTCCTTCCCAGCTTTACGCACACTTACAATCAGAAGATTTTCAGGCAAATTCAAATCTTTAACTGTCTTATTATCAAATTCTGAATTTGCACCCACAGGAATCAAAAGCGTAACAATTTTATCTTTCGCGTTTTTCCTATTTGATTTTACACCAATATCAATTTTTTTGTTTTTCCACCATTTTTCAAGCATTTCAAGCCTTCTGGCATGCTTTTCATTTTCACTATTCTGTTTATCTTCTGCCAAAATTTGCTTATGAAACATATTGAAATAAAGCCGTTCATAAATAGGTTCCATTTTCAATAATTCTGTAAAAATATAAGTTATTGTACAGACAATTATTAGCATATACAAATATGAAAAATTCCCTGTCATTTCCAAAATCAATGTAATTCCTGTAATTGGCGCTCTTACAACCGCTGTAAAATAAGCCGCCATTCCCAACAGCATAAAATGTACAATGATTTCATTTGGAATCGAAAAATAATGGTTCAAAATTTCTCCATACACTTTTCCTGTCAAAGCCCCTATTACAAGCATTGGCAAAAAAATTCCTCCTGGTGCTCCTGTTGCGTAGCAAAGCATTGTATAAAAGAATTTTAAAACTAAAATTACAACAAGTGTTCTAAGCAGCACACTTTTCCCAAACATTTCCTCAATAAGTTCGTGTCCACCACCTGTTATATCGCTAAAAAACACAGCTATAGCATAGGCGATAATCATAAATAACAACATTTTCACATATTTATTTAATTTCCATTTTTTATATTGTCTTTGAATAAGCAGCAAAAAATAACTGAATGCTTTTCCAGTAATTGTGATTATAATGCAAAAGATCACTGTTATAATTGCAAATATATAATATGGTATATCTTTTGGAAGCATAAAATTATATTGAAAGGATGTATGTGAGCCTAAAATCATTCTGGAAATAAAATTAGAAGTTCCGCTTGCTACAAGAGTACAAATTAACAGTAACGGCGAGAAAAATTTATGCAATTCTTCCAGTGAAAAAATTACTCCTGCAAGTGGCGCGTTAAATGTAGACGAAATCCCAGCACTTGCTCCACACGTCACCAAATATTTTTCTTCTACTTCTGAACGCTTTGTAACTTCCTTAATTCCAGAACCTACCAAAGCCCCCAAATGCACCGAAGGCCCTTCACGCCCCATAGACATTCCAGTCCCAATTGCCAAAATTCCTCCCACAAATTTCGTAACCAGTTCTCCAAGCCACTTAAACTTAACCTTTTTTGTAAGTAATCCGCTAACCTGCGGAATTCCACTCCCGCTAATCAGTGGATATTTTGATAGCATAAACTGCACTGCTATTCCCATCAGAATAAAAACAATTATCCCAATGATTATTTTTGGAAATTCCAGATTTGTTGTAAAAAATTCTCGAAATATTGTCATTTTTTTTAATAATAAAGTATACGTTCCTACGATAATTCCTGAAAAAATTCCCACGAGAAAACATAGAAATATCAATACTATGTTATTCCGTCTTGACTTTAACGAGCTTATATCCCGCAGTTCATGTAAAACATCTTTTGCCATTTTATTTCCTTCTTCCATTCTGTTTTAAAAATATTTCTCCATATTAAAATAAAAAATCTCCCCTTCTTTATCAATCAAAAATCCCGAAATTTCCATTTCTTTAGACAATTTTCCCATAATTTCATAAAATTTACAAGGAGTCTGGTTATACAGCCCTGTCGAAATAATATCGCCAAAAAAGGCATTTTCTGTAATTACTCCAACTTGCTTATTTTGAGATGGAAATCCTGTTTTGGGACTTATAATATGTCCGTATTTTTCGTTATTTATCAAAATATATGTATTTTTTTGATTGGAAGTTGAAAAACTTTTATTTTTTATTTTTATTTCAAATAAATCGTTGTATTCATCGTTGCCAGCATATTGATTTTGAGTTATTTTAATCGGCATTCCTTTTTCAGTTCGCAATATTTCCCTTTCCTCTTCAGGATTTTCAGCGATAATCCCCCATTCATCAATAGCAATGATACTACTTCCACCAGCATTTACAATTGCGTCCTTTATTCCAATTTTTTTCATTTCTTCAACTATTTTTTCTATTGCGTATGCCTTTATAAATGAACCTGTTATAATTTCCTGATTCTTTTCAATTTTTACCCGATTTCTCTTTTTATCAATAATTATCTTTTTATAATCCACAAGCCTTTTTACTTTTTTTATTTTATCCAAAGACGGCAAAATAGGATTTTGTTTATAAAATCCCCAAAGCCTTATGAGAGGCATTATCGTAATGTCATATTCTCCGCCAATAATTTTTGACAAATGAATAATTTTGCTTAAAATTTCTATAGTTTCATCATTTACTTTTACAAAATGCCCGCTATTTTTATTTATTTTATCAATGTACGAATTTTCTGAATATGAATTGTACTTCTCATCTACATTTTCCAAAATTCCAAATAACTTGTCAAAAATAGAATCATCATAAATTTCAGGAATTTTAATTTTTATGTCTGAATGGAATAAAAATCGTACTTGAACTTTATACATCATATTTTTCACCTATTTAATACATTATTTTTTCGATGTATCAAGTTTAAATTTATCTTTAACATCAGTATCGTCTAGTTTTAAATCACCGCTATTTTTAGGCTGCTGTTGTGTATTTGAGTTTTGGTTATTCTCGGATTTTTTTTCATTTCCGTTTTGTTCATTTTGATTGGCAGGTTTGTTTTGTGGCTGTTGAGCAGATTTTGCTTCTGTGGGATTTCCATTATTTTGAGGTTTTTGATTGCTTCCAGCTGATGAAGTTGCCTGTTCACTGACTTTTCCTTCTTTAGCAGTTCCATTTGCTGACGATGTGGCTTTTTCGCTAGTTTTACCTTCTACTGTAGTTTGTGCTTTATTTTTTGTAAATTGTTTGTAATTTCCGAATGCAATTAACGAAACTGCCCCTAAAAATAATATTATTTTTTTTTTATTGCTCATTGTTTTTCTCTCCTTTTTTATAAATTACATTTATATTTTTTAGTTTTATTTATAACATTATACAACATTTTCCATTTTTTTTCATTTATAAATTATTTAAAAATTAAAAATTATTTTAGAAAATTTATGGAAAAAAAAGTCTAAAAATGGTACAATATTCCACAAAGGTAAGTGAGCAAAAAAATTTTTAAAAAAGTATAATTTTTAATATTTTAAGAAAAAAAGAGGCATTTATTATGGAAAAATCTGAAAAATTGAAAAATAATGATTTAAATAGAAAAAATAAAGTAGAAAAAGTTAGAATTGTAAAAAGCGGATATGGAAACGAAAATTTGTTGAAGGATTTTTATGATTATTTAAAGGAAAAAAATATTCAGGAAGTTTTCGGAGTGGAAGAAGCGGATTTGATAATTTCACTTGGTGGTGATGGAACAATGCTTATTGCGGCAAAAGAAGCGATTACAGGAAACATACCTGTGCTTGCAGTAAATATGGGTTCACTGGGATATCTGGCCGAAGTGAAGCCTCAAAATGCGGTTAAAATGTTGGAAGATTATGAAAATGGAAATTATAAGATAGAAGAAAGAGCATTTTTAGAAGTAAAATACGAAGATAATATCTTTTATGCATTAAATGAGCTTGTAATAACAAAAGGTGGACATGAGGCACATTTAATACAAGTTGAAGTCTATTCAAACGATATTTTTGTAAATAAATACAGAGCTGACGGAATTATTGTGGCAACTCCCACAGGATCCACAGCCTACTCACTTTCAGCAGGCGGTTCAATTGTTCACCCTGGATTAAATGCCTTGTCAATAACGCCATTAGCTCCACAAAGCCTAACAGCACGTCCAATTATCGTAGATGGCTGTGAAGTACTTAGTTTTAAGGCAACTTCCAGAGATGAGGCTGTTCACTTGAATATTGACGGAAATCAGTGGTTCCAAATTCAGCAAAATGATCTTGTATCAGCAAGATTGTCGAAGAAAAAAATTAGAATAGTAAAACCAATGGATAGTGATTATTACAGTATTTTAAGACAAAAATTAAAATGGGGAGATTCTGTATTATAATTATTAAAATAAGAAATATAAATGAAAAATTAATTATTAAATTAAAATGGTATAAAATATAATTTACAGGTAAATTTGTAATTATAAAAAATAAAATAGTGAAAGGAAGGAAATGCTAAGAGAATTAAGATTAAATAATTTAGCGATAATAAAAAATCTGGACTTGGAATTTAATGAAAAATTTATTGCATTGACTGGAGAAACTGGGGCTGGAAAATCAATTATTTTAAATGGAATTTCACTATTAATTGGTGAAAGAAGTCATATTGACATGATTAGAAATGGGGAAGAAAACCTTTTTGCAGAAGGTATTTTTGAATTAAATGAAAATCAGAAGAAAAGGCTAAATGAGCTTGGATTTGAAATAGAAGATGACGAGCTGATTATAACTCGTTTTTTTGACAGAAGTTCAAAATCTAAAATAATGGTAAATGGGAAAAGACAGACTTTATCAAGATTAAAGGAGCTTATGGTAAACATTATTGATTTAGTCGGGCAGCACGAACATCAGTTTTTGTTAAATAATGAATATCATTTGCATTTACTGGATAGATTTTTGAATGATGAAGGAAAGGAGCTTTCCAGAAAGATTCGTGAAAATGTAAGTGAAATCAAGAAATTAAATTTAAAAATAAAAAATATTGAAGATGAAAAATCTAAAATTGCAGAAAAAAAAGATGTACTGGAATTTCAATTTAATGAAATTAATGAACTGGATTTAAAAGAAAATGAAGATAATGAACTGGAAGAAGAATACAGAATTTTATTTAATGCTGGAAAAATTAGCGAAAAACTGGAAGAAACTTCTCAATTGCTAAAAGAGGGAGAATTTTCCATTTTGACTGCACTAGGGCGGGCAAAAAGAAATTTGGAGCAGCTTTCAGATTTGTCAGAGTCCTACAGTGAACTTTCTGAAAAAATAGAGTCTGTTTTATACGAAATTGAAGAAATTTCCTATTCTGTGGACAATTCTATCGGGGACGTTGAAATAAATGACACTAAACTGGAAAAAATTGTGGAAAGAATTGATAAAATTAATAAATTAAAAAGAAAGTACGGCTCGACAATTACGGAAATTCTGGAATTTAAAAATAAAATTGAAAAAGATTTGTCGCTAGTAAATTTTGAAAATGAAGAGCTGGAAAATCTTAAAATTCAGAAAAAAGAGCTTGTAAACCAGTATTTTCAAGATAGTGAAAGATTGAGCGAAATTCGGATGAAAATTGCAGAAAATCTGCAAAATACAGTGGATATTCAATTAAGCGACTTGAATATGGAAAATGCAAAATTTAAAGTGGAAATAATCAAAAAAGAAGAAATCACAGCTCACGGAACAGACAATGCAGAATTTTTAATTACAACAAATGTTGGGGAAACTTTTAAGCCGCTTGCTAAAATTGCGTCAGGTGGAGAAATTTCACGTATAATGCTTGCTCTAAAAAGTGTATTTTCTGAAGTTGACAATATTTCAGTATTGATTTTTGATGAAATTGATACTGGTATTTCTGGAGAAACGGTGCGAAGAGTGGCGGAAAAGTTAAGAGAACTTTCAAGAAATACACAAATTATCTGCGTAACCCATTCTCCACAAATCGCTGGAAAGGCTCAGCAGCAGTTTTTTATCAAAAAGGAAATTGAAAATAATTTTACCGAGACAAAAGTTCGAGAACTAAATACAGAAGAAAGAATAAGAGAAATTGCAAGAATTATTTCAGGAGATAACATTACTGAAGCATCTGTAAGTCACGCCAAGGAGATTATGGGATTATGGGACAAAAAAGTGCTGATATAGATAATTCGGAGAAAAAATTAGAAATTTCTGAAAAGGAAAAGTTAAATTTGATAAAAGATAATTTTGATGAAAAAAGTAAAATATCAGTTAAAAATCAAATGCAGCTGAAAAACTTCCTGGAATTTCTAAAATTTGAAAAAAGAAGTTCCCAAAACACATTAAATGGGTATAATCGTGATTTAACACAATTTTTTCTGTTTGTAAAAAAAGATTTTTCTGAAATTGGAGAAAAAGAAATTTCTAGTTATATTGATAATTTGAATAAAAAATTGAGAAAAAATTCAGTTTTGAGAAAAGTTTCAGTATTAAAGACATTTTATAAATTTTGTTATTTGAATAAGTTGATTACAAAAGACCCTGCTGGAATAATAAAAAACTTAAAGCGTGAATATCAGCCGCCTGAAACTTTAACATTAGAAGAAATAAAGCAGATTGTGGATAATTGCTCCAACACACCTGCTGGAATGCAAAATCGACTAATTATTAAGTTATTAATTGTAACAGGAGCAATGATTTCAGAAATTTTAAATTTGAAAATAAAGGATATTGAAAATCAGTATGATAAATTTATAAAAACTCTTGGAAAAAATTCAAAATATCAGATAAAATTAATTGACAATAGTTTTGAAATAGAAATTAAAAATTATCTGGAAATTTACAGACCAAAGTTAAAAAATGCAAATGAAAGTTTAAAAATATTTCCCGATATTCGCCGCGAAAAGTTTTGGAAAAACTTAAAAATTATTGCCCAAAATGCAAAAATTGAAAAAAATGTATATCCGCATATTTTTAGAAATTCTTTAGTTGGAATTTTATCTGAAGCTAATGCTGATATTTGCATTATTCAGGAAATATTGGGAAAAGTGAATATTACAACGGCAAAAATTAAAAAAAATGTGGAAAAATCTAAATTAAAAATGATTTATAACAATATAAAGTTGGGAGATGATTAAGTAGATGAAAGAAAAACGTGAATTAAAAAAAGATAGGGATGAAAAAATAAGAATACTAATAATTACAACTATGGTATATTTTATATTTTTCCTTATAGAGAAAATGGAACTAATAACTTCATATCTGGGAATAATTATACTGATTTTATTATACATGTATGCAAATTTTAATTTGATAAACTTATTTTTTACAAGTAAAAGAACTACTTTTAAAGTATATGCTTTTCTACTTTTGGAAGTAATTTATTTGTTTACAGGAAATATTTCAATGTTAGGGTCAATATTGTACATAATATTGTTTTCACTCTTGATTTTTTCCATAAGAAAAGACGAAGGACGGGAAGAGATTCCTAAAATAACTAAATTTGTTCAAATATTTATTGTATTTAAAGTTGTTTTTGTTTTATCAATGTTGATTTTTTAATTTTCTTTTAAACTATATAGAAGTTATAAAAAATGGTTGAGAAATATAAAAAAAAGTAGTATAATGACAAAATGTAATAAATTTTTAAAGAGTTAAAATATATTAAAATTTTTGATATTTATTTAAATGAATTGGAGAATTAAAATGGAAACTAGCATTAACAGTAGTAGAACTGATGTTATGAAATATGTGGAAGAAGTGACAGATAGAGCGGTAAATGCACAAGTTGAAAAAAATCTATTTCTTGGAGAATACAAAGAAAGAATTATAAAAGCCCTTACATTTGATGAAATTAGAGAAAAAGGTATTTATTATGAAATAGAAAAAGCTTTGGAAAATAAAGAGGTTGCAAAAATGGTTATTTCAAGACATGCAAATTTTGACGATATAAAAAAATATATTGAAATAGCTAAAAGAAAAAAAATATCATACAAAATGATAGATAATTTACTCTATGAGGGTCAAATAGCATTGGTGGTAGTGGCAAAGGATGCCATTACTCATGAAGATGGAGATGAAATTGTGGTAACCTCAAAACTGGAAACTTGTCATATAAAACATTTACCAGATGTATACTATGAAGCTATGGAAAGTGCAATTTGTGATTTTCATATGAATATCATAAATAAAGAAATGCCAGAATATGCAAAAAATTATAAAAACTTAACTTTTATGGATAAACTATTAGGATCAAAATGTCCAATATGTCAAAAATTAGGAGGAAAAAAACGTGGTTGATGGATTTAGAATAACAGGAAAAACGCCTTTAAACGGAGTAATAAAAGTAAGTGGAGCTAAAAATGCAGCTCTTCCAATAATTATCGCAACTCTTGTTGCAAAAGGGGAATATATCTTAAAAAATGTTCCAAACTTGAGAGATATTAGAGTAACAATGAAATTGCTTGAAGATTTGGGAATGATAACTGAAAAATTAGATAACAATACTTATAAAATTATAAACAATGGCTTTAAAAGAACTGAAGCAAGCTATCAGATTGTAAAACAGATGAGAGCCTCATTTTTAGTAATGGGACCAATGATTGCAAATTTAGATGAAGCAGTAGTTTCACTTCCTGGAGGATGTGCAATAGGTTCAAGACC
>ERZ772926.1736-NODE-1736-length-10060-cov-4.699950_pt1 | contig 10060 bp, 9 predicted proteins | sample MGYA00511136_ERZ772926 | MGnify/ENA primary metagenome ERZ772926 (study PRJEB29015, sample SAMEA2737917) | human oral metagenome | biome: human oral; feature: human-associated habitat; material: dental | place: China | collected 2153 ... | reverse complement strand
ATAAGGAATTACCGCCTTTCTCACACCGATGGGTGCGCAGAGGGCTTATTTTTTTTGCTTGCCCTTGAGGAGAAGTTATCAACCATTATTGACAAGATCAAAAACTTCGAACCGCTTGATCCCCAACTTGGTAAAGATCGGTTCAAGCAGTTGTTTTCCGTGATCGCTACAGACAACGGCAGCGAGTTCTCCAATTCGAAGAAGATTGAATGCCGGGACTATGCAGGATGATGGATCGCGTCAATTTCTACAAACAAAAACGGAACGATTTATAAACAGGCACCTCGGGTTACAATTCAGCCCCCTGTATCCTTCCGACCTTCCGATAAGCTTCCTATCTTTGATTTTTGTGATACAATCGCTTGCTTCCGCATTTCTTTGGCGTTATGATGAAATTGACTTAAGGAGAGGAGGGCCTCATGATGGCACTGTCAACACTCACAGCACGCGTCGATGAGAAGGATAAACTCAGCTTTGACGCCTTTTGCTCATCCGTCGGTCTCACTTCGTCTGCCGCGATTAACATCTATGTGAAAGCTGTTTTGCGTGAAAGAAGAATACCGTTTGAGATCAGACAGGAAGATTCATTCTTCAGCGCTGAAAACCAGGAATATGTGCTGAAATCTGTCAATGAGCTCCGTGCGGGCAAAGGCAGTGCTCATGAGTTGATTGAAACTGACGATGACTGAGAAAATATGAGCTGATGACGTATGGGAGGATTGCCTGTACTGGCAGACAAAGTCGTGACAGACAAGTAGAGCAGCTATATGCTTATTGGCAAGGTCAGTGGCAATATGGAATTTATAGGGATATCAAAAAAAGACGGGGACTTCAGGCGCATTTAAAATACCGTCCTTCCCGCGGGGCCTTGGCTCTAGCGGTTCACAGTCTGCCTTCCTGAAGCTTCCCGTCCAATAAAGTATAGCAGATTCAGCGAGCGATGTTAATCATATTGCTGCACTATCAGTGACAAATATTGTCATAGCGCATGCGCCGACTTCCGAATGACAGACATTCGAATCCGGCGCTGGGATAAATTCAGCCGTCCTCCGGAGAGATTTCCTCCGCTCGGAGGCAGGAAACGAAGTGCGCGGGCGAGAGCTCCCGGAGCGCGGGTTTTTCCTCGCGGCAAAGCGGTTTTGCGAAGGGGCAGCGGGGGGCGAAGGGGCAGCCCGGCAGATTGTCCAGGGGGCTTGGGAGCTCCATTGAGAGGGGGAGGCGCTTTATGGCGCGGGCTTTTTCGGGGTCCGCGACGGGGCGGGCGGAGAGGAGGGCTCTGGTGTAGGGGTGGAGCGGCCTTTCGTAGAGCTCGCGGCTCGGGGCCAGCTCTGCCAAGGAACCGAGGTACATGACGCCGATTCTGCTGCTGATGTAGCGCATCATGCTCAGGTCATGGGAGATAAAGAGGTAGGTGAAATGAAACTCCTCCTGGAGATCCTGGAGCATGTTGACGACCTGGGCCTGGATGGAGGCGTCGAGGGCGGCGATGGGCTCATCGCAGAGGATGAATTCGGGCTTTAACATAAGGGCTCTCGCGATGCCGATCCTCTGGCGCTGGCCCCCGGAAAATTCGTAAGGGAAGCGCTGCGTATCCTCCGGCTTCAGGCCGACCTTTTCGAGCATGGCTTCGATTCTCTCCTGCTTTTCCCGGGCGGAGAGGGGCTGAAAACGGAGAGGCTCCGCGAGGATCTCCCCGATGTTCCAGTAGGCGTCCAGGGAGGAGTAGGGATCCTGAAAGATGATCTGCATCTCCTGCCGCCCGGGAGGGCTCTGGTGGATGTCCTTTCCCTTATAGAAAATCTCCCCGGCGGTCGGCTCGAGCATCCGGAGGATGAGACGCCCGAGCGTGGACTTTCCGCAGCCGGATTCTCCGACGAGGCCGAAGGTCTCTCCGCGGTAGATCGAGAAGCTCACATCATTTACGGCCTTTACATCGCCGCGCTTCCCGCCGAGGAAGCTTCTGATCGGGAAATATTTTTTCAGCCCTCTGATCTCGAAGAGCTTTTCTGTCTGAAGCATGAAATCCCCCTTTTTGTTTAAGGATTGTGGCAGAAGAGCTCATGGCCTTCGCCAAGCGTCGTCCGTCCCGGGAGCTCCCGGAAGCAGCGCTCCTCCGCTCTTTCACAGCGCGGCGCGAAGGGGCAGCCCTTCGGAAGCTCCATGAGGGAGGGCGGGGAGCCCTCGATCGCGAGGAGGCGCTTTCCCCCTTCGATATCTCCGCCGGGGACCGCGCGGAGGAGAGCCCTCGTGTAGGGATGTCCCGCGTGATAGAAGATGTCTTCCGCGCTGCCGCTCTCCATGATGAGGCCGCCGTAGAGGATCGCGATCCGCTGACAGATCGAGGCGACGACTCCCATATCGTGGGTGATCAGAATGATGGAGCTTTGGAATTCCTTCCGAAGCTCGTCCAGGAGGGAGAGGATCTGCGCCTGGATCGTGACGTCGAGGGCGGTCGTCGGCTCGTCCGCGATGAGGAGCTTAGGACCGGAGCAAAGGGCCATCGCGATCAGGATCCTCTGCCGCATGCCGCCGGACAGCTCATGGGGATACTGGCGAAGGCGCTCCTCCGGGGCGGGAATGCCGACCTTTTTCAGGATGTCGAGAGAGCGCTCCCGGATCTCTGCCTTCGTCCGAAGCGCTGCATTTCTCCGAAGGACCTCCGCGAGCTGTCCTCCCACATTCATGAGGGGGTCCAGAGAGGTCATCGGGTCCTGGAAGATCATGCTGACGCTTTTCCCGCATAGCTTTCTCCGCTCCGTCTCAGAGAGGGAGAGAAGCTCAAGATGGTCGAGGTGGATGCTGTCCGCTTCGACCCTCGCGTTTTCCGGAAGAAGATTCATGACGGCCTTCATGGCGACGGATTTTCCGGAGCCGGATTCTCCGACGAGGCCGAGGATTTCCCCGGGAGCAAGCTTCAGATCGATGCCGCGAACGGCCTGGAGCTTTTTGCCGCGGCTTTGAAAGGAGACGTGAAGGCCTCTGATCTCGAGGAGAGGAGCGATGGCGCTGTCCTTCCGCTTCTCCGTCTCCTGTTCCTTCTGGATATTTTTCTCCGGGCTCTCACTCATCTTTTCCTCTTTTCTCGCTGGCTTCCCGCGCTGGGATCTCCGTTTCCTTTCTTTCGCTGGCTTCCTGCGCTGGGATCTCCGCTTCTTCTCTTTCCTTGTTTTCCCGCGGGGGATTTTCTGCCCCTCCTTCCCCGCTCTTTTCCCGCGCTGTCTCCTCGTTTCCTCTCTTTCCTCCGGGCTCCCGCGGCATATCCTCTTCCCCGGCGCGGACCCTCGGCTCCGCGAAGACACGGAGGATATCTCCCAGCTTATTAAAGGAGTAGACGGTCAGGATGATGAGGATCCCGGGGAGGAGCGCCATGTAGGGGGCGTTTTGCAGGTATTTCTGGGACTGCTGCAGGAGGGAGCCCCAGGAGGACATGGGCTGTTGGACGCCGAGCCCCAGGAAGGAGAGAGCGGATTCCGTCATGATCGCTCCCGCTATGGTGGAGGTCGAGGCGGTGATGATCGTGGAGAAGACCGCGGGGAGGATGTGCCCCGTCATGACGGAGAGAGGGGGAATCCCGATGAAATCCGCATACTGGACGTATTCCCGGCTCTTTACGGCGAGCACCTCGGAGCGAACGATCCTCGCGATGTCCATCCAGGAGAAGATGCCGATGACCAAAATGATGGAGAGGAGGCCCTTTTTAAAGAGGAGTCCGAAGACCGTCACCATAATGAGCCAGGGGATGGAGAGGAAGATATCGACGAGGCGCATGAAGAAGCCGTCGATGAGTCCGCCGAAATAGCCGGAGAGCATGCCGACGGTGACTCCGATCAGGACAGAGCACAGCATGGCGAGCACACCGACGAGGAGGGAAACCTGGCCGCCGTAGAGTACGCGCGCGAAGTAATCCCGTCCCATGTTGTCGGTTCCGAACCAGTGCATGGGGCTCGGGGGCTGGAGCTTATGGAGAACATCGATCTTATCGGGATCCAGGCCGCGGAAGAGGAAGACGAGGATGCTGATGAGGAAGATGAGGAGCAGGTAAGACGCGGCAAAAGCAGCCTGCCTGTCACCGCAAAACTCCAGCACAGCAGCCTCCATCCTTCTGTTTTTGGCCCGTCCTTCGGGCTTTTTGCTTTCTTTCATGCTTTTCCTCAGGGTCTTGTAGATGCGTCCAATGTCGGACGGAGAAACGATAGACAAGGCGGCCGTCTGGAAGCCGAGCTCCGAGCGCAGAAGTCTGCCGTCAGGCGGACTCGGAGCGCACTTGAGTTTTCTCGAAGAGAAGTGTCTTTCGACGGGGGATTGGCTGATGCCTGCCGGGCGAAGCCGAATCCCGAGTGAGAGGCCCGCCGTCAGGGTATCCGGGTGACTCTCCGCTTTTACGGTGTCCAAAGAGATTCAGGTTGTGCGGATCCTCGGGTCGACGATCGAGTAGAGGATGTCGGAGAGGAGATTTCCGAGGATGACGAGCGAGCCGGAGAGCACGAGGACCGACATGACGATCGGGTAGTCCATCGCCTGGACGGCCTTTACGAAGTAGCTTCCGATGCCGGGCCAGGAGAAGACGGTCTCTGTGATGACGGCGCCGGTCACAAGGAGCGGGAGCGCCATGCCGAGCTTCGTGATGAGAGGAATCAGGACATTTCGTGCCACATGGCGGAAGAGGATTTCGGAGCGGCCAGCGCCGAAGGCCTTCTGTACGAGCACATAGTCCTCCTTCCACTGTCCGATCGCAGAGGAGCGGACGAAGCGGGTTAAGTCCGGGAGGAAGGAGAAGATCAGGACAAGGTAGGGGAGGAGGAAATGCCGGAGCAGGTCCGGGAGGGATTTTTCCATCCCAACGGTGTGCATCCCGAGGATGGGGAGGAGCTTCATCCGATAGCCGAAGGCATAGATCAGGAGCATGGCGAACCAGAAGGTCGGGGTAGCGATCCCGATGGAGCAAAAGCCGTCGATCAGCTTATCCGGCCACTTCCCCCGGCGGGACCCCGCGAGGAGGCCGAGTGGGATCGAGAGGAGATAGGCTGTGAGATAGGAGGGGAGCATCAGGAGGATCGTGTTCGGGATCCGGATCAGAAGATCATATTTGATGCTGGTATGCGAGAGGAGAGAGTAGCCGAAATTTCCGTGCAGGAGATTGTTCAGCCAGCGGAGGTACTGTACGGCGACCGGATCGTTCAGGCCGTAGGACTCCCGGATTCTGTCGATCTCCGCCTGGCTCATGTCCGGCCTCGTGAGAGCATCCACCGCGTCGTAGGGGGCAAGCTTCATGAGGACGAAGCAGATCACCGTGATCAGGAGCAGAAGCGGGACTGCCTTCAGGATCCGCTTCGCGATGTATTTTGCCATGTCGTTCTCCTCCGGATTTCTCCTGTTCTTCTGTCTTTCGCTGCTCTTTTGCCTTTTCCGTCTGACTCGCTGCGCTTTTCCATCGGATACTGCGGGAAAAGGCGGCCTGTGTGCAGGGAAGTCCCGCGCGGAGGCAGATATTTCCCGCAGCCTGTCCTTCGCTTTGGAACCCTGTGCAATATCTCTGACGCCGCTTCCGGGGAAGGGCTGCCGTCCTGGCGGCCCTTCCCCGGAAGCGGTGAGACAGCGCGCAGAGGCTAAGGCAAAGGGAAAATATTCCGGCTTAGCTCCGGCGAAGCGCGCAGATCCTTCTCCGGAGGCCCGGGTTTTGTCTCAGACTCAGTGAGCTTAGCCGGTATCGCGCTGTTGCTTAAGGATAACTCAAGAGCCCCCGTTTCGTTTTAGACTCAGTGAGCTTAGCCGGTATCGCGCTGCCGCCTAAGGATAGCTCAAGGGCCCTCGCTTTGTTTTAGGCTCAAGCTTGGCTGAGCTTGGCATCAGGAGGCGATAGAGAGCTTTGAGAGGTCGTTAAAGGTATAGATCGGTACCAGTCCGGCCTCTTCGATGCCATGGACCTTCTGATTTGCGACCAGGATCTTCAGGTTGGAGCCGAAGGGATAGAAGATCGCCTCCTCCTGAATTTTCTGCTGGATGGTATTATAGAGCTCCTTCCGCTTCGCCTCGTCCCTTTCCATGTCGGCCTCTCTCCAGAGCTTGTCGATCTCGGGGGCGTCGAAGTTATAGTTATTGTCCTTATCCTTCGAGAAGAGCTGGGAGAAGGTACTCGGGTCGATGCCCATGATATAGCCTCCGAGCAGGATATCATAGTCGCCGTTTTGCTTGTCCTTTTCGACCTTGGTGAGCGCCGCGCCGTCCAGTGGGTTCAGCTCGAGATCGATCCCGGCCTCCTTCAGCTCTGACTGGATGGTGAGGGCCTGTCTCTCGACCTCGTCGGTATTGATGTAGGCGATCTTCAGCTGCTTCGCGCCGTTTGCCGTGAGCTTTTTCGCGAGCTCGACATCGTGGTCGAACTTCTCGACATCGGGATTATAATAGGCGCTGACATTGGGGAGGAAGCTGTAGGAGACGCTGTAAAACTCCGGATCGGAATAGGCGGCCTGCAGGATTTCATTTCGATCTACGGCGTGGAGAATCCCCTCCCGGTAGGATTTGTCCTGCATATTCTTGCTGGCCGTATTGAGCCTCATATAGGCGACACGGCCCTCGGAGTAACTGTAGATCTTGAACGCGGGGTTGTCCTTATAGGGCTTTAAGAGGTCCGGGAGAGCGGACCAGGCGTCGATCTCTCCGTTTTGCAGAGCGAGAGTCGCGGTGTCGTCACTTTCCACGATCTTATAGATCAGGGTTTCGATCTGGGGCTTTCCGAGGACGGAGTTTTCATTCGCCTTGAATTTCAGATACTGGCCGGTCATGTAGCTGTCCAGAGTATAGGGCCCGGAGCAGACCGGCTTCTCTTCCAGGAGGTTCACGTCGAAATTCCCCTTCTTCTCGTAGTAATGCTTCGGGAGAATGAAGGTCTCCGCGGAGAGGAGCTCGAAGACGGAGGAGGATGGGACCTCTGTCGTGAAGCTGAGCGTATGCTCGTCGATCTGATTCATCTCGATGGCTTTTCCGTTTATGAAGAGGTTCTGATCCTGCTTGTTGTGGGAATCAATCGTATAGAATACGTCGTCCGCGGTGATGGGCTCGCCGTCGGACCATTTGAGGCCGTCATTCAGAACGAGGGTCCAGGTCTTTCCGTCCTCGCTCGCTGTCATGCTCTTTGCGAGAATATAGTCGACGTTTCCGTCCGGGTGGATGTAGTAGAGGGGAGCGTAGAGCGCCTTCATGGTCATGAGACCGTAGCGGTCGTCCACTGTGAGGACATTGATGGTGTTTCCGGTGTCCCCCTTGATCGCGTAAGTGAAGCTCTGGGAGTCCGCGGATGCGCTTTTCTCCTCCCCGCTCTCGGAAGCCTTCGAGTCCGCCGCGCTTTGGTCTGCCTGGGCGGCAGTGGTGGCCTTCTCCTCCGTGACGGCATTCCCGCAGCCTGTCAGCATAAGGAACGCGGCGGAGAGCGAAAGGAGAGCGGCGATGCTTTCTTTTTTCATAATTCCTCCTGAAAACAAAAAATGACAGCGGCTTTTAAAACATTTTAAGGAAAGACTGATACAATCGATAAATTTATGTGCCGGGGCACGGTGAATCAATCAGAATTCCCTGAAAATACCTTAGGAAAAAACGAGGGGAAAGTCAAGGCGGGGCATATTGCAAAATGATATAAGAGGGATGAGATATCGTGATTTCAAATTACCGTTTTCATGCAAGTACGACGTAGAGTCGGGACTTTATGAGGCTGAGGTGAGGGATGATCCCTCCGCACGGCTTCGCTGCTTCGCAGCTTTCACCGTGCTGCCCTTCCTTCGCATTCTCGCGGGGCTTCGCCCCTCTTCATGCTCATGAAGGGACGTGCCATGAGGTCCCGCATCCGCTGCCGTGCAAGCACGCCGCGGAAACGGGACTTTATGGCACTGGGATCAAAATTCTCTGGCGTTTTTGGAGGGGGATAGGATATGATGGGGTGGGAAAGGCGGAGAGTTTTCCGCTTGGCCTGGTTCTGAAGTGAATTTTGATAGGGTAAAGGAGGATATGAATTGAGAAGACAGGGTTGGATGAGAGGGAGGCTTGCGGCAGCGGCGGTTCTTTCGCTGCTTTTTATCTTCTGCCTTTCTGCCTGCGGGCAGAAGTCTTCCGGCGGAGCGGAGACATCCGGCGGGAAGGCAGCGGCGGAGGCGTCTTCGGAGAAGGCTGCGGCGGGGAGTGAGAAAGCGAAGCCTTCGGAGGGAGAGAAGGGAAAGGGGAAGGAAAGCGGAAAGGATACTTCCTCATCCGGGTCCAGGGAAGGGCAGGAAAAGAAGGAGGACAGCGCGGAGAAAAAGGGGAGCTCTCTTCATTTTACTTCGACGGATATCGACGGAGGGGAGATCTCGGATTCGATCTTTTCCGAGAAGGATCTCACCGTATTGAATGTCTGGGGAACCTTCTGCGGGCCCTGCATCCGGGAGATGCCGGAGCTTGCGGAATGGGATCAGGAGCTTCCGGAGAATGTGCAGCTTCTCGGGCTTGTCGGGGATATCAACGGGCCGGAGGATTCGGAGCATATTGAGCTTGCGAAAAAAATCATGGAGCAGTCTGGTGTGAAATTCCGCCAGATCGTCCCGAATGAGGAGCTGATCCCGATGCTTGGCACGGTGGCGGCCGTCCCGACGACCTTTCTCATCGACAAGGAGGGAAATTTCGTCGGAAAGCCCATTGTCGGAGCGAGGGTCAGCGCGTATAAGGAAGCGGTGGAGGAGTATTTGAAGTCGAAAAGCGGATCGTAAGACTTTCGTCGCTTGCCAGGAGAGAGAAGAGACCGTATCATGTTCCCCGTAGGAGTCAATCTTTGGGGATCCTTGCAGGGTTCCAACGGATGCCGGGACTTCGGCATGAATGTATCAGAGACGGGATGGGGAAATGAAGAGAAGAATGAGATATGCCGCGCTTTTTCTCGCGGGTGCGATACAGTTTTCGTCGATGCTTGGAGGGGCGAATATTGCCTTTTCGGAGAATTTGACCGGAGCCGCGGAGAGTGGGACGTCGGAGAGCAGGACGGGGGTTGTTTCCGCCACTTCTCCCTCCGACAGCGCATCGGCGAATCTCTCCGGGCTTCAGCCGGATTCGGATTCCGCGGCGATCGGGGATCTCATCAATAGTCAGTATGCCGTGGTCTACGATCTGGACCGGGGCAGGATTATCGCAGACAAGAACTCATCGGAGGTCATTAACCCGGCGTCTATGACGAAGGTCATGACGCTCCTGGTCTGTGCGGAGCATCTCCCGGACCTGGATAAGAGGCTTACAGTGACGCAGGACATCGTCGATTATGTTCACGCGCACGATGCGAGCAACTGCGGTCTGGAGGCGGGAGAGCAGATCTCGGTGCGGGACCTCCTCTACGGTGTCATCCTCCCCTCCGGAGCGGATGCGGTGATGCTCCTCTCGAGAGAGATCGCGGGGAGCGAGGCGGCCTTTGTCGGGCTGATGAATCAAAAGGCGCGGGAGCTCGGGCTCTCGTCCGGTGCGCATTTTTCCAATGCGACCGGGCTCTACGATCCGAATCATCATATGACGGTGAAGGATACCGCGGAGATCCTGAACGCCGCGATGAAAAACCCGACCGCGCGCACCGTGCTGGAGAGCTTCGAGTACAGTATTCCGGCGACGAATAAGCACGCGGCGGGGATACGGCTCTCCAATCTTTTCCTGAAGAGGATCAAGGGGCAGGATACGGGCAGAGTATCCGTCACGGCGGCAAAGACCGGCTATGTGCGTCAGTCCATGTTCTGCGCGGTGAGCTCCGGGGTTTCCGAGAGTGGAAAGCACTATCTTGTCGTGAGCGGATTCGCTTCCAGCACCTGGCAGTGCATCGCGGATCAGGCGGCGCTCTATCGGAGCTATTGCCGCTGACGGGGAGTCCATTTCACCCTGCCGCCCTGCCGCTCTGCCAGTCCATAAGCAGGCCGTCTGCCGCCCCGGCGCTTTGCGATTTGGTCTTTTAAATCGCTTACGCGCCGCTGGCTTCGCTGCTTCCGCAGCTCAGCGACTCGGCTTCATCCGGGAGGCATCAGCCGATCTCCCTTCGGGAGACACTTCTCTTCGAGAAGTGGTC
>ERZ772926.1734-NODE-1734-length-10066-cov-10.459994_pt1 | contig 10066 bp, 6 predicted proteins | sample MGYA00511136_ERZ772926 | MGnify/ENA primary metagenome ERZ772926 (study PRJEB29015, sample SAMEA2737917) | human oral metagenome | biome: human oral; feature: human-associated habitat; material: dental | place: China | collected 2153 ... | reverse complement strand
AGCGGATGGCTGTTAACCATTAGGTCGCTGGTTCGAGCCCAGCTGCCGGAGCCAATTTTGAGAATTAGAGTTGTCTAGTATACTAGCGAAAGGCTTCAACAGAGGTAGTTGAAGCCTTTTTGCTTTCAAAGTAGGGTTCGCAAGTAGCATACGCAGAATTTTGTTCTTTTGCTCTGGTTGCGAACACTCAAAGATATTTTTAGCCTTTGACGCCAGTTCTAACAGATAAGCAGAGGTGAGTTGGAAGGACGTATCGTTATTTGTGTACTCAACCAATTTACGGTCAAGGTCTTCCATTTCGGTCTTATACTTCATTACATATTTGTCATATTCATTGACAGTAATACGTCCATCAAGCCTGTCATCGTATAGTATACCTAGCTTTTTCTCTAAACGTAGGTATTCAGCCCGTGTTTGTGTAATAGCGTTTTTATAGAACAGCTGTATATTATCGTGTTCGTTTTTCATTAGCTCAAGCACTTGGTTCACTATTCCTTCACTGATATTGAGCTTTTCGAGCAGTTCAGTTACTTGAGGTAGTATATCCGCTTCGGCGATATGAGGTTGGTCGCAAGCTACGCCAACCTTTGCTTTAGTACAACGCATATAGACGTGTCCTTTTTGCTCATATGATGAGATAGTGCAACCGCAGGTGGCGCACTTGAGTATGCCACTGAAGGTAAATATCTGCTTGGTGTTGGTTTTGGTCTTTTCGTTAGTCCGCTGGTCGTTGATACGTTGAACCTTGTCGAAGGTGGACTTATCTATTATCGGTTCGTACTTATGAGGGTAAAGACCGCCATCGTACTTCATAACGCCGTAATAAAACGGGTTCTTGAGCATTGTTTCAATCTGGCTCTGACCAACTATACCTTGCTTTTTAGTGTTACTACGTAAGCCGTCTTCACGAAGTATCTTGGCAATGGTGCGATAAGACTTACCTTCAAGCCGTAGTTCAAACGCCTTGCTAATGTATTGCTTGCGGTCTGGGTCGGGTATGATATTCTTTACCACTTTACCGCTAGTGTCTTCCCATTTGATGTTCTTATAGCCAATACAAGCCTTGCCTGGGTATTCGCCATCGTGAAGCTTCTGTTCAATCTTACGTTTTACGTTGTCGCTGATAGCCATTGAGTAGTAACCGCCAAAGACCATACCCATATCTAGACGGGTCTTGTCGTGGGCTGGTGAGTGCTGGTGGTATATAAGCCCGTCAGACGGGAAGTGTAGTTCGCAACGCCCTTCTTTTACTAGGTTCTTCAGCGTGCGTACAACGTCCGAAGAAACATCACGGGTGAGGCGGTCGATTTTATCAAATACCATCACGAAGTACTTAGGGTACTTGATAGCTTCATCAACAATTTCAATAAATTTGGCACGGTCCTCTTTGAAAGCCGTTTCATCAAAGCGATGTAGCTCTTTGCTGAACTTGTAGCGGTCAGCGTATTCATTGAGCCGTAGTTCTTGTGCTGGCAGGGCGTCTACTTGCCGTGGGTCTGATACCCGTGCGATTAGAAAGGCTTTCGTGCCTTCGTAGTCCTTTATTTCTTTTCTTGCTTTCATAATCTTCCTACTATATTATATATTTGATAACATTATATAACAATACTTACCAAAACTAAAAAGTATAGTCTTGAATACTAACGGGCGTCATAGCCGTCAAAGTATTGGTTATATGTAATAGTGTTTTGAGTTGTGTAGGGTTCGGTGGCTCTCTGTTTTTTTGCTTGAAACGGCGGTATTGTGACGGGTTGAACAAGCCTTCAAGTAGGTTGCGTACATAGCGTTCATCTTTGTCTTGTCGTAAGTAGGCATAGCCAACTCGTGCGAGGGCTTCCGTCATCTTCATATCTTCGTTGGCTTTCTTGTCATTGATAAGCAGATGTTCAGCGGTGTCGCTGTCTAATAGTCCTTTAGGTATGCGGTCAAAGATATTTTGCCAGTGTCGCATTAGTATTTTTTGCGAAGTGTCGCTACTATACATTTCTGCAAAGGTGATACCGTGGGTAACGCCAATCTTAGCCAGTTCACTGCGTATTTTTCGTAGCCCGTTCAGACGTACTTCTAAGCGAGCAACTGTTACGGTCTTTTGGCGTTCTAGTTCATCAAGTAGGTTCATTTGTACGTAGCTGTCTTTTTCACGGCTTCGCTTGGGAGATATACGCTCTTGCTTCAGGTCGGCAACTTTATCGTAAATGGCAATATCTAGGCTGTTGCTGTGTATATGGTAGACATGTCCACCATTACGAAAGTCGGTATTTTGAATATCGTACACTTTGGAAACGTCAGCCGTTCGGATGTTAGCAAGTACGTTAGAAACTGGCGTACGGTCAGTGAATATAATGTTTTTCGAGTAGTCTATCTTGCGGACACTGGCTTGTCGTATTTGATGAGGAAATAACCAGATGCCGTAAGTGACTCTTATCGTGTCAGATAACTTTTTGACTACCGCTTCAAAATCGGCGTCATCAAGTTCGCTGAAGTTATTATTGAACATCAGTTTTGGTAGCGACAACTCAATTGCTAATTCGTAGTTTTTACCGCCTCTAACTGGTCGTTCGGTGTAGGTGAGGCGAGGTTGATAGATACCTTTTTTCTTGTTTTCACTACTAGGATTAGCAACAGCCTTGAATAAGCCCGTATCGGCATCAAAGCCGTGTTGGAAGCGAGCTTTTTCATACCAGTGGGGACGCTTACTAAAGGGCAGTATCAGCTTGATAGTATCTATCATCGTTACGTCCTTCAAATACTTCGCTACATTTTTTGAACACGGCTTCTTCAATAGCCCAGCTTGCTTCACGGTTGATTGGATAGAATAGTCCTAGCGACCTATTGCCTACGAGCTTCGTAGGGTACAACAGGCGATACGAGCCATCTAGCTTGGTGTAGACGGCGATTGAGTTGAGGTATATGTTTCCATCAACAACTAGGCTGGCTATACCAACTAAGCCATTCTTCGGCTTTACAGGCGTGATGTTTACTTCGCTAACGACCATATCGCTTACGTTCCTCAGCGGCTTGTTCTTTTTTGATTGCCCATAGCCATATGTTGGTGAGCAGTTCTATTAGTTTGCGGACAAATATCCTAAATAGCTTGTGGATAGTTACCATTTGTACTGACCCTTTCATTACGTTTTACTTCCATGTCAACTTCCAAAAGGGCGTCCAAAAACTTGGCGAGGTTATTCAACTCGTCAGTATCAAGCACTGGCACGGCTGGCGTGTCTGGACTTGCTGGAGCTGGCTCTTGTTGGTCGTTCATACTACCAACTATGCCAATATCTAGCGGGGTTGTCGCTGTTTGCGTTTTATGTTGTAACTAAGTCGTTCAATCTGTTATTGTTGCTGTTCGTGATTGGCGGTTTTCTGTTCAGCTCCGTTTATTTTCTGTTCAAAACAGTATAATTCTGTTCAAAATTGCTAGAACGGTATTTCCATCGGTTTCTGTACTACATCAGCCCCAAGTTTCTTGAGCTTGTCGTCTAGCTTGGTGGTGTCAATGCGTTCGGCGTCTACTTCTTCACGGGTGATGGTAGGGCGAAAGACTACGCCGTTGGCTTCGCTAACCTGTGGAAAGAACAATTCCCTAAGCGTACCAGAGAAGCCTAAGCCGCTAAGCGTAACACTAAGAGTACGAGAATAATTATGCCCTAGATTTGGCTTGAATAGTTCGTTTGGCTTGGCGACTGCTTGCTCCATCAGTTTTGCCGACGCTGAAGCTAATTGTGTTTTCTTGACCTTTAGTACGCCTTTGACGCCGTTGACGAGCAGTGAGCCGTCGCTGGCGTAGGTAAGGGTGTATTCGGGTATAAACCAGTCCCGCTCTACGTCGCTTTCGTCCTCAATTTTAGCAAAGAAGGCTTTGCCGTTGGCTTCGGCTTCGTCAACGATTTTCTTTATTTCAGGCGGGAAGTCTGGCGTTTCTTTGCCGTGCGATATACGTAGCCTGTTTACCTGTGCGTTATGGCTAAGTCCGTACTCGTTATTGTTGTAGTTCGTGTATTCCCATACGTCGCTTTCAATATGTTCGAGCCTATCGAAACTTTGCCAACAGATATTTTCACTGATGTTTTCAAGCTCGGCGTTGCGAGCGTATATCTTTCTCAACTCGTTGACGAGCAGTATATAGCTACGGTTGATGGTGCTAACGTCTGGTAGTCCGCTAAGGTTGTTGGCGACCATTTCAAATAGCCCGATAGCGAACTTGTTGAGGTGGTAGGCAAGGGCGAAGTCGTTGGCTTTGCGGTCTGGTTCTTTGAGCGACTTAGCGAGTGCGGCGGCACGGTCTACGACATACTTAGCACTAGCTTCGTCAAGCTCGTACCTGTTCATATAGACCGTTACTAAATTATCTTTCTCTGTCATTACATCTTTCAACTACCAAGTTCTTGTCAGTTATTATACAATAATATTATATGGCAGACGAAAATCTATCTGAATACCTAACGCTGAAGCAGGTCAGTGAACTGCTAAAGGTACACCCGAACACTCTGCGTAACTGGGATAAAAACGGTACACTCAAGCCTATTCGTATTGGCGAGCGTAAAATACGACGATATAAAAAAGAAGATGTAAAGAAGTTTTTGGAAGCAGGTCAGTAAACAGTAAAAATTTGGAAGGACGTAATGAGCGATGGCAGATAATTCACTGAAAAAAGGACGATATACCAAGTACAGCAACAAGATTGGCTTGTTTAGCAATAGCAAGGGTAGTTTCGTCAAAAACGATACCGAAGTGGTATTGAATTTCCCTTTCAAAGATACCGTCCTAGAAGCTGGTATGAGCAAAGAAGACAAAGGGCGCGAAGAACGCTTCCTGCAAATTGACATAGACAGCAAAGACATCGACACGCTGGAAGAACCAAAGGTGCTGACTGATTTTCGCTATTTCGACAAGGAAGGCGAAAATTCACTGACTGCGAGTAGTGATATTTCCTTCTTTGATGAAGATGGCGAACTGAAGCAGAACCTACTAATAAAAGGAAATAACCTTCTTGCCTTGCATACACTCAAAAGTCGTCTGGCTGGAAAGGTAAAGCTCGTTTACATTGACCCGCCTTACAACACTGGTAGCGATAGCTTTAGATATAACGACAAATTCAATCATTCGTCGTGGCTGGTGTTTATGAAAAACAGAATCGAGGCTGTAAGCGAACTGCTTAGAGATGACGGAGTAATTTTCGTTCAGTGTGACGACAACGAGCAAGCCTACCTTAAGATTATGATGGATGAAATCTTTGGACGAGAGAATTTCTTGTCCACAATAGTTGTGGAAATGTCCAAAACTCAAGGTATGAAAGTGGGAGCGGCAAAGAACGGTAAAATTGTTAAAAATAAAGAGTATCTGATTGTTTTTGTAAAAAATGCTGAACTATTCAGCCAATCAGTCCAATCTCCACTTTACGAGTATGTTGATAATTACGACAGTCACTACAGTTATTATCTTAGTGATAGTGGGATGACCTCACTGATGGACTTCCTCAAGAATGAGAGTGGTTTAAGAGATGAAGTCAATAAGCTTTCCGCTATAAAGCCGTTCAATATAGATAATCTTGGCTTCTTTATGAAGCATTCATCGATAATAAACGATTTTATTATTTCTAATGCAAAATATATTTATAGGGATAATAATGCAAACATTAGTATCCCTAGCGAAGTGAAAGAGAAAATTACGGGTAGGTCACCCGTTGAATTCGTTACAGAGGGTCAAACTTACTTACTAATAAAGGTTGGTAGTGGCAAAATCGTGCAACTACAGTCGCTTGATAGAACACTACATTATACTGACGACTTTTACCCTCAGTATGGAAGGTCTGTCATTAGAGGTGACTTATGGAAAGGCTTTGCCTTAGATATGATGAACATCAACAGAGAAGGGTCTCTTGTCTTTCAAAACGGAAAAAAGCCTGAAAGAATTATCAAAGACATACTTAAATACGCAACCAAAGAGGACGATATTTTTCTAGACTTCTGTCTTGGTTCTGGCACATCTGCTGCGGTAGCACATAAAATGAAGCGTCGTTGGATAGGTATTGAGCAAATGGATTACGTCAACAGTCTTGCTCAGCCGCGCCTAACTCGTGTTATACAGGGCGACCAGACGGGCGTGAGTAGGGCTGTCGGCTGGCAAGGTGGCGGTTCGTTTGTTTACTTCGAGCTGAAAAAGTACAACCAAGAGTACATCGACCGTATTATGGAAGCCACGAGCCTGAAAGAACTTGAAGATATTTACGTTGAAATGCGGAACAACGCCTTCTTGAAGTTCTGGTTTGACCGTAGTCAGTTTGAAAAAGACGAAGACTTTAGGCAACTTGACCTAGATGGTCGTAAGGAAGTGTTGGCTGATGTGCTAGACGAGAATCAACTATACCTCAACTATGCCGATATGGACGATACACGACACAGGGTTACAGCGGACGAAAAAGCTTTGACGGATAAATTCTATGGCACGAACGAAAACTAAGGTTAGTGAAACACTAGATAACTTTCTTTTTAATAAAATAGAAAGTGACCCTGACTATCAGCAGTGGGCAAAGTCTTACCAGATACCCGACTACATTACTGACAACCTACACCCGACCAAAACACTGCGAGAGTATCAAGAGAACGCCCTGAAGCACTTTATATGGCTCTACGACCACGATAGGGCAAGTGCGAAACACTTACTGTTCAATATGGCGACTGGAACGGGTAAGACGTTGATAATGGCGTCTGTTGTGCTGTATCTATACGAAAAGGGCTACCGCAACTTCTTGTTCTTGGTGTATAGGGATAACATCATCAAGCAGGCCGTCCGAAACTTTACTGACTATAAGTTTGAGAAGTACCTGTTCAATCCTAAAGGTATCAAAATCAACGGTCAAAAGGTTGAAATAAGGGCGGTTGGTAGTGTTGCTGATAGTAGCCGTAACGCCATCAACTTTATGTTCTTCAGTACGCAGTTGCTCTATAACAGGCTGAACGAAGATAAGGAAAACGGGATTATTTTTGACGACTTTGTAGACAATGACGTAGTGATACTTGCTGACGAAGCCCACTCGCTAAATGTAGAAACTCGTAAGAAGACCAAGACCGAAGCCGTAGAGGTAAAGAACTGGGAAACGGCGGTACTATCGGCAATGAAAGCCCGTGAAGGTAATATGCTATTAGAGTTTACTGCTACGGTTGACCTTGCTAATCAAGCGATACACGAAAAGTATCAAGATAAGATTGTTCATCGTTACGACTTTTTGGCGTTCAACAAGGACGGGTATAGTAAGGACGTAAAGTTTCTATACAACCAAGAAGTTCATACCGAAGACCAAAAGCGACTATTGATTGTAAACGCCGTTGCGTTGAGTGAATATCGCAGGTTACTGGCTGAACGAGTTATGGGCATTACCATCAGCCCGATAGTGCTTATCAAGTCCGTGAAAATTGCCCAAAGCGAAGAAGACCGCAAGTTTTTTGATAATGTGATTGGCTCTTTGCGACCCGAAGACTTGAACCGCTTGAAGGAACTAGGGCGTGAGAATAAGAACCGTGAACACGAGATATTGGCTGATATGTTCAAGTGGCTGGCGTCCAAAGAAGCAGGGCTTATTTCAGGTGGTGATTGGGACGGCTTGAAGGCGTTTACGGCTGAAATACGGTCTAGTTTTGCCCACGATAATACGCTGATATACAACAGCCAGAAGAAGGAAAAAGCGGACTTGTTGCCGTTGCTGGACAGCCCACGAAACACAATACGAGCCATCTTTTCGGTCAATGCCCTAAACGAAGGCTGGGACGTGCTGGGGTTGTATGATATTATTCACTTTGATATTTCCGAGAGTAAAAAGGTGTCGCTGCAAGATATTCAGCTGATTGGTCGTGGTGCAAGGTATAACCCGTATGAACTACCACGCTCGTACAAGCGAGATAGCGAAGAAGACAATATGCTTAGCCTGTTTGCTACTCGCAACCTTGAGTTTGATAAGTACAAGCGAAAGTTCGACAACGACCCCTATGATAAAGGACGTGTGCTAGAAACGTTTGTGTATCACTTCGTCAAAACTGGTACGTTTCTTGAGAGCCTTCAGCGTGATTTGCTGGGCGAGGGTATTATCAGTGAGGGTGTCGAAAAGAAGACCATCACAATGAAACAAAAGTTCCTTGAAAGCGAAACGTATCAAAAGGGCTTCGTGCTGGTCAATCAGACTGTCAAGCGTACCAAAACAAAGGGTGATGAAATTGACACGACGTTCAAGCGTATTATAAAAGCTGGTTCGTATAACCTGCGAGCAAGGGGCTTGTCGGATTTTGAGCAAAACCAGATTGTTGCAGGTCAAAAGGTTGACGTTATTCGTATTACAGAAGAGTTTTTCCCGTTGCCTATTATTCGCAAGGCGTTGGTGGCGGCTGAAGCTGGCTTTTTCCGCTATAACAACCTCTGTGAACACGTTGTTGGTATCAAGACGGTTGATGAGTTGATTGAAAAATACTTGCCGCTTTACGAAATAAAATACACCTATGAAGAGGGCAAAGGTATCAGTCAGTTGAATGCTACCGAGAAGTTGCAGCTACTTGTCGGTGTGATTTTACCAGAGGTGCGCAAAGCGATTGACGTGAATATGCCACGAGTAACAGGTAGCAAGAAGTTCCGACCAGTATCGCTGTCGTCGGTATTTGGCAAAGAAAAGAATATCTACCTTATGTCGTTCCCGACCGAAGACCCTGCTACAGGTAAGAAGGTGTTTGTGAGTACCGATGAACGTGCCAAAGCCCAAAGCAACCACGACAACCCCGACCTTCAGTACGATATAGAAACGGCTGACTGGTACGCTTACAGTGAAAACTATGGCACGAGCGAGGAAAAGAAGTTCGTGAAGTATGTTGCTAGTCAAATTGGCGACTTGCGAGCAAAGTATAGGGGCGCTGAAATATACCTCATACGAAACGAACTAGACTATTGGCTGTTTAGCCCTCAAGACGGTCGCAGGTTCAGCCCTGACTATATGCTGATTGTGAACGATGTACACAGTGGCGAGATGTACTACCAGTGTTTGATTGAGCCTAAGGGCGGTCATATTCTTGAGCAGGATTTATGGAAAGAAGAAGCCTTGATAAGCCTAACTGATGATAGTGAAGTGGTGTTTGAAGCTGAAGACGGTGATAGTCGTAACTACCGTGAGTATCTGGAAGAAGTAAGCAAGCACGGCTACAAAGAGGTGAAGCCGTTAGGGTTCAAGTTCTACAATAGCGACAAGCGAGGCGAAGAAGATTTTGCCTTAGACTTTCAGGCAAAACTTTTGGACCGATGAAGGCGTGGCTGAACTTGTTGAGCAGTTACACGAGCTGGCGAAGCTGTCATTATATATGGCACAGGAGCGTCTAGCAAAGGGCGAACGGTCGGAAGACCCTGTTCAAAAAACGCTTGGTCAAAAGTAGCCCCGAAATTTACCATTTCATAGGCGGAGTGTCTAAACGCCAAAGTAAAGGGCGACTACCCCCTCTAGCGAACAACTTATTCCCAACAATCTAACCACTGTTTGTTGTGTAGTACTGTTGGGCAAAGCGGAAAGCGTACTGACTTTGTTAGCTATAAAAATTTAGGTAGTATGTGCGTTTACGGACTTTCCTGACAAAAAAGCCTTAGGCATAGGGGGCTTGCTACCGTACCTCATAGCAAAGTGATAAAATAACTATGTGAGTAAAAAGTCAAAAGACAAATTGGTTGAACAGTTAGTCCAAAAAAGCCGTGAAGTCTTTATTATGGGACTGGAAGTGTTCAATAAGCCAACTCTGAAGTATCGAGTAGAGGGCTTTGCTTTCTTTGTGTGTAATGCTTGGGAGCTTATGCTCAAAGCTGAAATGGTAAAGCAACTGGGTGAGGGAAGTATTTACTTCAAAGACCACCCAGAACGTACCATCAGCATAGCTACGTATTTTGAAACCATAAAGCATATTACAGGCTACGTAAAACTTCCTTTATCATACCTATTCTATGGTCATCATATTCTAAGCTTTCAGTTCGCAACGTGTTTGCTAGTGCGAGCCAAATTGATAGATAAATTGCCTGGTATACCGGGCAAACGGCCTCGACAGGT
>ERZ772926.1731-NODE-1731-length-10084-cov-2.089640_pt1 | contig 10084 bp, 11 predicted proteins | sample MGYA00511136_ERZ772926 | MGnify/ENA primary metagenome ERZ772926 (study PRJEB29015, sample SAMEA2737917) | human oral metagenome | biome: human oral; feature: human-associated habitat; material: dental | place: China | collected 2153 ... | reverse complement strand
TTATGAATAGTATAAGGAAATTAGTAAAATTTTTAATAGATATATTTTTATTAAATATCTCATTAATTATTTCTGTTTTTCTAAAATATGATCAAATACAAATAACAGATAGAAATATAAATTTCTTTATATACTATAATCTTTCTTTTTGTATTATATATTTTATTTTTAGGAGGTTAACTATGAAAACTGTTCGTATTTCATTAAATTCTATAGATAAGGTTAAGTCTTTTGTCAATGACCTGTCTCAATTCAATGTAGATTTTGACTTAGTATCAGGTCGTTATGTTATAGATGCCAAGTCTATTATGGGAATTTTCAGCTTGGATCTTTCAAAGCCTATAGATTTAAATATTCATGCCGATAATAATGCTGATGAAATATTGGAAAAGCTCAAACCATATATAGTAGAGTAATTACTATGATTCGCATCATATATGAAAAGGAGAATCTTCGCTCTGCCTGCTACGATGATGATGTTTTTATAGGAGAATGTACCTGCTATGAAAAAGACGGGGTATGGTATGCATACCATACCTTTGTAGACCCTGAATATAAGGGTATGGGACTTGCAAAGAAGCTTTTGCAGGTGCTGGTAGATGCAGCAATAGAAGAAGATGTAAAGATAAAGCCTGTGTGTTCTTTTGTAGTAAAACAGTTTGAGGAAAATAAAGAGTATGAGGCAATAAAAGCTTGAAAAAATAAAAGACTGATGTGTTAAAGATACGGTAAATCTCTTTAATACATCAGTCTTTTGCTTTCAATATTCTTTTACATGGCTTCTTAACAAAGCTATCTGTTGTCAAAAACCGATTTGGAGTCATTCTTAAATGCCCCTACTTTATTATATATGTTTAATAAGCCTATCGTTTTATGCAAAAAAAATATATGCATAACATCCGTCTGAAAGCAGGCTTTCACTCGTCATATTATGCATATATATCCGTTTTCCTTAAGTATTATTTTTTAATAATACTGGGAAAGCATATCCTTAATTACTACAGGATGTCTATAATTCCACCTTGATATCATTATACCGTTTCTTTCATTGGAGGCGTGTATTACTCTACCGTCTCCTATATACATAGCCACATGATTTATGCCTACTCCACCGCTGTAGAATACCAAATCACCCGGCTCTGCATGATCTATATCAACAGACTTGCCTTGAGTTGCTTGAGAGGCGGCAGTTCTGTTTATATATACTCCCGAAGCATTTCTAAGCACATAACTGGTAAATCCGGAACAATCCGTACCTGTATTGGGGTTGCTTCCCCCATACACATACCTGCCGCCTAAGAATTGCTTTGCATAACTTACTATGCTCTGTCTTAATGCTGCTTCTTCCTTTTCCCTTTGTGCCTGTTTATACTGTTCGGATTGAATTATTACTTCGTAGGAATCATAGTTGGCAAGATGCTCATTCAAACTATTTTGTGCAAGCAACAATGTTGCCTTGTAATCCCCATCATCATTACTGCTACTATCAAGGGACATATTGCTAGCTTCCGGAACATCATAATAGTTCAAAATAGATGCTTCTTCTTTAGCATCTGAAGTTGTTGAAACCTCACCAAGCGGTTCTAATCCAAGCTCAGTACGTATCTCATTTTCTCTTTCATACAACATAGCAAGCTTTTGCATATTGTCTGAGTTGATAGAGCCCATGTCCTGAATCTGGATATTCTTATCCTGTATGGATATCTTCAAATTTTGGTTTTCCGAGATAAGGTTGTTCTGCTGAGTCTGTAACTGCTGTAATTCCACATTGAGAGCAGCTCTCTTGTCAGCCTCGCTTTTTAAATTCATATTAATTCCAAAACCGAGTCCGGCTCCTATAAATACTGCAACGGCTACTACAGAAACTCCCCATATCAACTTTCTCGGTATAAAAATTTGAAACGGTTTTTTTAATTTGGAGGTGTTTGAAAAGAATATAATGGTAAATCCTTTTCTTTCCTTCTCCGCTTCTTTCTTCTTAGCAGGCTTTAAATACTCCTGCTTAATTAGTTCCCACTCTCTTTTGTCCATCTTTTACTTCATTTCCTTTATCAACCGGTGTTGGAGCTTTAACTACTACTTTCTCTTCGGTCATTACGCACTTACCTTCAAAGGCAGCACCTTCGGATATTACAAGTTTCTTGGTATATATATCACCCGTAACTTTACCGGTTTCCGCCAGCTCCAACCTATCTTTTACATGTACCTGTCCTTTTACCTGCCCTGCTATAAGCATAGCCTCGGCAGTGACATCACCCTCGATATAGCCGCTTTCACCTATAATAAGAAGACCTTCGGATTTTGCCTCTCCTTTGATCCTACCGTCTACTCTTGTCGTACCTGAAGTCTTTAATACTCCCTCAAGTACCGCACTGTCACCTATAATAGTATCTATTTTATTGAATTCTGATACATTACTAGTTTCTTTACCTCGATTAAACATGTCAGTTTCCCCCATAGATATATTGTGTTTAGTTACAACCTATTTATAAAAACATAAGGATCGATCCCCGGCGCGCTTGCCTTAAGGAGCTATACTATATGGCATTATAAATAGCATATAAATATATTTAGTTACAAATATATTACTAAAATATATCATAATTGCTATTTTAGCAATACTTTCATAATATTTCAAGTATCATCTAGCATAAGTATTAAAATTTAATCCTTATGTCATAAATATTAACCCTATTTTTAAAAACAGTATATTGACTATTCTAACAAAAACATTAACTAAAACTAGCCTATATCTATATGTTTTCCTATTTTTTTAGAAATCGCATTATCATATACTTTTTTTGCGGTTATCAGATCCTGTGTTCCAAGTCCTACACTTTTAAAAACAATGATTTCTTCATCATTTTCTCTTAGCCTTATCTTCCCTGCTAAAGCCTCACCTAAGCTTCCGCTAAGTTTTTTCTCATCTATATCATTATTTTCCAAAGCTCTTATGATCTCGCCGGCTTCTTCAAGCATGGCTTCTTTATCGTCATAATAGATTTTTGAAGCTTTTTTAAGCACTGTAGAATCCAGTTCTTGCATCTGCTTTGTAAATGAGCCTACGGCACTTATTGTAAGTCCGGGTTTACAAGACCTTGCACTGAATAAAGGCTTGTCGGAGTTAGTCGCTGTAATTAAAATATCCGCATCTTCCACTGCTGCATCAGCACTGTCAGCGGCTGTGATCTCCACATCTTTAGACTTAAATTTAGTTTTCATGTTTTCCACAAAAATATTAAGTCTTTCTTTGTTTCTACTGTATACTTTCACTATTTTGGTTTTTTTGCTTGTTATCATGGCTTCAAGCTGCATGGCGGCTTGTGTTCCCGTTCCTATTAAGGCACCCATCTTACACTCAGACTTTGCCAATACAGAAAAAGCCGCTCCGCTTGCAGCTCCTGTTCTCAAAGCTGTAATATAGGTTCCGTCAAGTATGCTTAGGACTATTCCGGTGCTCGGATCTATTAAAAGTACCTGAGCCGGTGTACTTGGGAGATTTTTTTCTTTATTATCAGGATATACGCTTACGATCTTTAATGAGGCGGCATCCTTTTGCTCACAATAAGCAGGCATAAAAAGCATATTTCCATTGTGTTTATCCGACCTTATATTTATTCTCAAAGGCACTCTTACACTGCCCTCACTGTGTGCAATAAAAGCCTCTTTAACCGCTTCTATCGCATCTTCCATAGAGAATACCGCTTCAATATCTTCTTTTGTTAAAATTAACATAGCCACCCCTTATTTTACTACATTATTCTGTACTTTGCCTTCAATGTATGCCTTTAAGTTATCGTATACTATACCTAAAAGCCTTGCTCTGGTTTCTTTTGCAGCCCAAGCTATATGAGGGGTTATTATACAATTTTTTGCCTTAAGTAAAGGATTATCAGACCTTATGGGTTCTCTGCTTGCAACATCGGTGGCATAGTAGTATAATTTTTCGCTATTTAGAGCATTTGCCACATCTTCTTCAACTATTAAAGGACCTCTTGAAGTATTAAGCAGTATAGCACCTTCCTTCATTTTAGCAATCTTCTCACTGTTTATTATGCCCCTTGTTTCAGGAAAAAGAGGACAGTGCAGGGAAATAATATCGGATTTTGCAAGTAATGTATCCAAATCAACATACTCTGCCAGTTTTTTTCCTTCCTCATACTCGGTTCTCGAGTATGCAAGTACCTTCATATCAAATGCATTGGCAAGTTTTGCCACTTCCTGACCTATCTTTCCAAAACCTATTATACCTATGGTTTTAGATGAAAGTTCTATTAAGGGATAGTTCCAAAAACAAAAATCAACACTTCTTTCCCATCCGCCTGAGTGTACTATATCGCTATGCTCACCCACATGATGACAAACTTCGAGTAAAAGTGCCATGGTAAACTGAGCAACCGCCTTGGTACTGTAACTTGGCACATTGCATACAGGTATGCCTCTTGACTTGCAAGCCTCAAGATCTATAATGTTATAACCTGTAGAAAGTGTTCCTATATATTTTATATTAGGACAGGCTGCTAAAAGTTCTTCTTTTATAGGTACCTTGTTGGTAATAACTACATCTGCATCTGCAATTCTGTCTATACTTTCCTGCAAATCATTTTTTATGCCTCTGTCATAAACTTTAAGCTCCCCAAACTCTTTGAATTTCTCCCAGCTGAGGTCTCCGGGGTTGGTCGTATAGGCATCAAGGATAACTATCTTCATATATTAAAATTCTCCTTTACAAATATTTTCCCTGATCTTTTATGCTTATTGCATCAGTACTGTCTTATTCCACATCATCATCATCATTATCGTTAAGCTCATCCTCGTCTATACTTGACGCCATAAGCTCTCTGTTTACAACTCTTTTTTCATCCCTTTGCTTTTCTACAAGCTCTGATAAAAGCTCTTTGACATACTTTGGTTTTTTTATATTTTTTATTGTAAAATCTTTTGATGAAACATCTGAGGAATGCACATTAATACTTCCAAGTCCGAACATTTTTTGTCCTAAAGTTCTGGTCATCTGCACATCAAGTATTCTATAAAGCCTTACTTCATTTTCTACACTGTTTATAAATCCCGTTTCTACAAAAAGCCTTTCCTTGGTAAGGCTGTACTTGGTAAAACTGAGCGGTAAGCCTAAAAATCCTCTTTTTCTGTCTTTCCATAATATTTCTAAATTTGTATCTGCCATAATTTTCTCCTAACTTTATTAATTAGTGCATTGTCCGAAAAATAAGTTATGTTTTTACATCCCCTACACTGCACCGAATTCTACTATATCTTCACCCTCTTGCTTATTGTCCTTATCGGTATAGGCAAGCTCTTTTTCAACTTCTCTCAGTATATTTGCCTCCTCATCAGGTTTAAGATTCGGCAGTTCTGAAACCGACACCACACCGAATCTTCTTAAAAACTCCTCTGTAGTTGCAAAAAGCACCGGTCTTCCCGGAGCGTCAAGCCTTGCAGCCTCATATATAAGTCCATATTCCAGTAATTTATTGAGAGCATAGTCTGAAGCCACTCCTCTGATGCGGTCTATCTCGGACTTTGTTACCGGCTGTCTGTAAGCTACTATTGAAAGCGTCTCCAGTACCGCATCTGTAAGCACCTGCTTTTTAGGTGCCTTAGCAACTCTTATAAGGCTTTCATAGTACTTAGCCTTTGTGCACATTTGGTAACTTGATTCAAGCTCTATGATCTGCATGGCTCTGTCTTCTTCTTCATATCTTTTTTTAAGCCTTTCTACCGCCTCCTTGGCACTTGCTTCATCTGACTCTATTGCAAGTGCCAACTGCCTAAGCTCTACGGAATTTCCCATAGTAAACAGTATGGCTTCTATAATATTCTCATCTTGTAAATCCTGCACTTCTACACTCATACAAGCTCCTCTATTTTTGATAAATCAATATCTTCAAATTTTGAAGTTTCTTCTGTGCTTATAAGCATTATTTCATCCCCTATGCCTTCCTGTATAACCCTCAGTCTTGAAAGTTTCATAAGCTCCAGTATTGCCAAAAAACTTACCACTACATCCAGTCTGCTTTTAGTATTTATAAGTACACTCTTAAAAGAAATTTTTCTCCTAAGCCTTACCTGCTCAAGCACGAAACGTATCTTTTGCTCCAGACTTACAGTTTCTTTCTTTATTGTACCGAAATTACTTCTTTGCTTATCTATTCTAAAGTCCTGTTTTTTTAATATCTGTTCATAGATCTCTTTTAATTTATCTATTTTTTCATTATCAATTTTATATAGATTTAAATTATATTTTCCATCAAAAATTCCTTTTACATCCCAATATTTTTCTGGAACAAAGGCTTTTATTTTATCTTCTAACTCACATATTATTTTTAAAGCAACGGATTGAACTCTACCAGCACTTGTATTTGGAGAAATAAGTTTCCATAAAAATGGACTTATTTCATAACCTACAAGTCTGTCTAAAATTCTTCTAGCTTGTTGTGAATTTACTCTTGATATATTAATTTTTCTAGGATTTTTTACTGCATCTTTTATAGCTTTTTCAGTAATTTCATGAAATTCTATTCTATTTTTTTCATTGTGGTCAAGTTTTAATGTATTAGCTATATGCCAAGCTATTGATTCTCCTTCTCTATCAGGGTCAGATGCAAGATATATTTTATCTGCCTTTTTAGCTGCTTCTTTTAATTGTTTAATTATTGGTCCTTTACCTTTAATAGTATGGTAAGAAGGTTTAAAATCATTATTTACATCTACACCTATTTTAGTTTTAGGTAAATCAATTATATGTCCATAAGAAGAAATTACTTTATATGAACTTCCTAAAATTTTTTCTATTGTTTTAGCTTTAGCTGGTGATTCCACTATTACTAATTTATTTTTTTCCGACTTTTTAGGCAACTTTAACACCTCTTATCCTTAATTAACTATTTTATAGTGAATTATAACAATTAATTATATTATTTACAAGATTTTTTTATATCTTCCACCTGCAATACTTTTTATAACTCCCATTATTTCTAATGTCATTAATTCAGCAAGTATCTCTGTTTCTTTAATTTTTGTTTCTGCCAGAATACCATCAAGATTTTTTTCAGATGAAAGACAATTTAAAATAAGTATTTGATTTTTTGTATATTTATTACTATCATTTTTTTCTTCAACTTCCCAAGAATAATCTTCTAATAATTCATTGATATTTGAAAGAGATTTAGCTCTTGAATCTCTTATAAGATTATTACATCCTTTTGAATATTCAGAAAAAACATCACCTGGAACAGCATACACATCTCTGTTAAATTCTAAAGCTAAATCAGCAGTGATTAGACTACCACCTCTATTTTTACTTTCAACTACTATTGTTCCTTTTGAAAGTCCAGCAATAATCCTATTTCTTTGAGGAAAATTTGATTTAAAAGGTTTAACGCCCGCTTCATATTCACTTAAAATTAAGCCTTTTTCCTCTATTTCTCTGTATAGACTTAGATTAGAAGCTGGATAAACTATATCAAGCCCAGAAGCAATAACAGCTATTGTTTTCCCATCAGTAAGCAGAGAAGTTTTATGTGCTATACTATCAATTCCTTTTGCAAAGCCACTAACTACCGTTATATTGGCATTGGTCATCTTTTTAACCATATATTCACAACATAATTTTCCATAAGAGCTTGGATTTCTTGTCCCCACAACTGCAATTAGTCTTTCTTCTTTTAATAAATCTAAATTTCCTTTATAATATAATTTTAAAGGGGGATTAGAAATTTCTTTTAAACACTCAGGATATACATCATCATTTATTGTAATAAAATTATAATTCATAATCTCACCCACCCTTTAAATTAATCAATCTTATTTTTTAATATATTGTTAGCTAAGGTTCTTAATATTCTAGAATCTCTATATTTAGCTAAGCCTTGGCTAGCAATATTATATGCCTCTTTATTTTTACCCATTTTGAAATACACATCTGCCAGAGCAACATATCCGTCATGTGCCCCTGTTTTAGAAATATATGTTTGTAAATCATTAACTGCACTATCATAATTGTCTAAATTCCTATTTGCTAAACCTCTACCTAAATAAGATTCTGCAAAACCTGGATTCATAGATATTGCTTGTGTATATTTTTGTATTGCATTTTCATTTTGCCCCATAAATCTATATGTAGTAGCTGCTCCAAAAACATTTTTAATATCTTTATTATCTTTTAAGAAAATTTTATTAGCTCTATGGTAATTGTTAAGTAGCATATACTCATTAGCTAAATAAAAAATTCTATCACTATCATAAGAATACATTTCTAAATAGGCATTTAATTCATGTTCATATCTTGCATTTAATTGTCCTACTGAACCACGCCCTGCACTTTTCATTTGTTCATCTAATTGTATTAAAATTTGTGGTCTATATTCATAAAATCCAGCAGTTGTTTTTGGTTGTTCAGGATTTTCTACTGTTTCTCCTCCATCATCAGTAGTGTTTTGAGTAACTGGTGTTTCATTTCTTTCAGCTGTTATCCCAGTTTCTCTTTCACTTTCTGAAAAGATTATCACTGATATTATTAAAAATAAACTAATTAATATTTTTTTCATAAATTTTCTCCTTAACTATGCTTATTACTTTTCCATCTTTTAATATAGTTATCATTTCATCATTGATTTCTATATCATCTAAAACATCTATTCTTTTATTTTTTACTTGACTTACAGTATATCCTCTTTTTAAAGTATTTATAGGATTTAAAACTGAAATCTTATCTATTTTTGTTTCAAAAACAATTCTTTTTTGCTCTATAAAACTTTTCATTACTTCTTTTAACTGTATTTCTTTTTCAACTATACTTTCCCTTAAATTATTAATTGTATTTGGAAAATTTTTAAAGTGATAATTTTCTATTCTTAATAATAATTCTCTTTTCATATTATCAACATAAGATTTTAATAACTTAGTTATATAAATTTCCCTAGCCTTTAAATCCTCTAATAGACTCTCTTTTTCTGGAACAGAAAGCTCTATTGCTTGGGTAGGAGTTGCAGCTCTTTTATCAGCTGTTAAATCAGATAATAAAAAATCTATTTCGTGTCCTACTGCTGATATTATAGGCTTTTTTGAATTAAAGAATGCCATTGCAACATCTTCTTCATTAAATGCCCATAAATCTTCTATACTTCCTCCACCTCTACCTGCAATAATAAAATCTATTTCTTCAATTTTATTTAATGTTTCAATACCTTTTATAATTTCTTGTTCTGCACCAATACCTTGTACTTTTGCTGGATAAATATAGATATTTATTGAATTAAATCTTTTTCTTGTTGTTTTAATAATATCTTGAAGAGCTGCTCCTGTTAAAGCAGTTACAACTCCAATATTTTTAGGAAATTTAGGTAAATCTCTTTTATGTTCCTCATCAAAATATCCAAGTTTTGATAATTTTTCTTTTACTTTTTCTAATTTTGCATAAAGAGAACCTAGAGCATTTTGTTTTTCTATATATCTAACTAAAACTTGGAATTCCCCTCTGACTTCATAAAAACCTACATCACCAAATAATTTTATTAAATCTCCCTCTTTTAAATCCTCAGGAATTCTTTTTAATTTATAATTAAAAGCTGCACATTTAATTTGTGATTTACTATCTTTTATTGAAAAATATAAATGACCACTTTTATAATAAGTTATATTTGAAATTTCTCCTTCAATAAAAAATTCTTGAAAATCATCAATATCATCTATATAGCTTTTTACCATTCTGTTGAATTCTGATACTGAATATATTTTTTCCACTTCATATCTCCCATTTATTTTATTAAGAACATTATAGCATTAAATTAAAAAATTTATAATAAAAAATAATAAATCATAAACCATCACTTCAAGTGGTGGTTTGCACTATGCCTAAAAGGCACTATTACAAGCTTGAAGCTAAAGCCTTACAATTTGGTCTGCCTTTTGTGTATAGCCCCATTCAACTATTAAAATAGCTCTTATTTTTTATTTCTTTTCCACATTGAAAGGATCAAAATATTCTTTTAATGTCATTTGATCCATTATTTTATCTTCTTCTATTTGGTTCTTTATGTATTGGGCTATCCTTTCCTTATTTCTT
>ERZ772926.1724-NODE-1724-length-10119-cov-3.956180_pt1 | contig 10119 bp, 6 predicted proteins | sample MGYA00511136_ERZ772926 | MGnify/ENA primary metagenome ERZ772926 (study PRJEB29015, sample SAMEA2737917) | human oral metagenome | biome: human oral; feature: human-associated habitat; material: dental | place: China | collected 2153 ... | reverse complement strand
CCCCCGGGGCAACAAAGCGCGCCACAACTCGACCATGGATGGAACTGCATGATCTCTGCCGTCGCGCGTATCCGTGTCCACTCAAATCACAATGTAACTATAGCAAACATTATGATGCGTGTCAATGCACTTTTCGGCTTTTTCTGTATTATTTTCACATTTTTCAGGCAGCTGTTTGTTAAAAATTGTACAATTTCACGGACAATAGTCTGTCAAATCGCCGCCGCACAGCAGCAGCTCAACCGCAAGCTGGTCGCTTAAGCGCCCGGATTTGTAGGCGGTTTCCAAGCCAGCCGCACGCCGTTCTGCCGCAACGAGGCCGCCGAGGGACAGCTGCCGTCCCATTTGCAGGAGTTTCCGCACCAGCCACTGGGGCTGTGCGCTGAGCTCCGCAATCTCCTTTTCCCGCTTGTCTTCCGCCGCAAAGGCTTTGACAAGACGCAATTGGCGGTATTGCCGGCTCAACATTGAGAGGATGCGCCCCGGCGACTCCTTGAGCGACAAGAGGTCGCCGTACAGCGCAAGCGCCTGCGCGGTCTTCCGTTCACAGCTCGCCGCGATCATATCGAAGATACGGTTTTCCACCGAGACCGAAGCAATCGCCGCGACATCCTCCCGCGTGACCACCTCGCGTTCGCCGAGATAGGCAATCAGCTTCTCGAGTTCTCCGCTGAGTGCTTCCATGTCACCGCCGACTTGCGATAAAAAGCGCTCCAGAACCGACTCTTGAATTTTTTTGCCGCTCCGAAGCAGATAGCGCGCCGCCCAGAGCTTTAAATCCCGCTCGGAGGGATGTTCGCACTCAACCACCGCCCCGTGCTTTTGCAGCGCCTTATAAAGCCTGCCGCGCTTATCCACCGCGCGCTCGGAAAAGACCAAGAGCGTGCTCTCCGGCAAAGCGGGAATGTAATCCGCGAGCTTATCCGCGCTTCTTTGAAAGAGTCCGCTCTCCTCGACAAAGACGAGGCGCCGCTCCGCAAAGAAGGGCAAGGTATCCGCCGCGGCAATGATGTTATCTTCGCTCGCCGCCTCTTCCTGAAGCAGGCTCGCATTCATGCTGTCTGTCCCGAACCGAGAAAAAAAGCGGGCCTTATAATTCCTGCGGAGATAGCTTTCCTCTCCGCAAAGAAGATAGGCCCGCGAGAACGCACCGCTTTTCAGTGCGCTCTCAAGTTCTGCTGTACTCACTTTTTCTTATGGAAGGAACCGTAGCTGTGTCCCGCCTGCATTGTGACGCCGCGTGCCGCCGCCATTTCACTCACGGTGACCAGCTGATAGCCGCGCTTTGTGAGCTCCGGAATTAAGCGCTCCGCAGCCGCCGCGCTCTGCGCATAGATGCTGTGCATGAGGATGATGTCGCCGTCCTTTACCTGACTCAGAACGACATTGACCGTGTTATCCGCATTCTTTGTCTTCCAGTCCAGGGTATCGATGTCCCAGAGGGTTGCCGAATAGCCCATTGCCGCAAGCGTGGGACGCGCCTGACCGCCGAGAGAACCGTAGGGCGGGCGTACCAGCGTTGCTGTCTGGCCGGTTGCCTCCTTAATGGCGCGATTGGTCTTCTCAATGGATTCTCTCACCGCAGCACCGCTGAGCTTTGCGAGGTTCTCGTGCGCCCAGCTGTGATTGCCGAGCTCCATGCCATCCTGTGCCATGCGCTGCACGGTCTTCTGATAGCGCGGAACCAAGTTTCCGACCATGAAGAAGGTCGCACGGCCGCCGTTTGCCTCAAGTGCCGAGAGAATCTGTGCATCGTACTTGCTCGGTCCGTCGTCAAAGGTCAGAGCAATCATCGGGCGGTTCGGGTCAACCTGCCGCACCGTTGCCGGTGCCACTTCCGCGGGCGTCTCGCCCTTCTTGACCACCGCAATGCGAACGCCGTCAATGTGGGTCCCCACGCCGACCTTGCCCGCGTCCTGACCGTTCGTAACCCAGTCGAGCCACTGGCCGTTCACCTGTGCCTTGGTGTATACATCGTAGGAAGACGCAAGTTCACCGTTCAGCCAGACGCGCACCCCCTCAAGCGGAGCCGTTCCGCCCTCCACGCCTGCAACCGCACCGTTTTCCTTGACGCCGGTCCAACCGCTGCCGCTCACATTGACCTGGTACTTAATGGTCCCCGACATTCCGGACGGCTGCTCTCTGAGTGCCGCGCGAAATGCCGTCGGGTAGGTCCCCGTGCGGCTCAGGTAGTGGTTGTCTTCGGTCCAACCGGTCCAACCCTGTCCCTTGTACTCCATCTCATAGGCGAGGACTACCTTGCCCTCTTCCGCGTGAACCGGTGCGGTGAGATCTCCCGAAACATTGCTCATACCAAGCGCCATTGCAAACGAAAGTGCAACCGCAGCAATGCGCCGAAAAATAGACTGTCTTATCATAGCTTTCTCTTCTGCCTCCTCTTCTTAAATATTTCCCCCGTTTTGCCTGAGAAGCACAAAATGCCACGCAGCGAAACGCAAGTCTTCGCGCATGGTAAGCTCCATTATAACACGTTTTCCTTCCATAACCACCCCAAAAGCGGAAAAGTTTCGACGGAATGCGCTCTTGCCCGCCTCCCCGGTAAATGTTAGAATGAGAAAAAATACAGACCAGTTATATTGAAAGGAGTCCTATGGCCAACGAGGAGCAGAGAAATCCGAATCCGGGTGAAGAAAAGAAACCGGGCAATGTGGTTCTCTTCTATATTATCCCCTTTCTCCTCATCAATCTCCTGATCTTTTTCTTGGTGACCCTGCGTCCCAAGTTTAAGCTTCATATTGAGGAGTCTTCCGATTTTCGCACGGCGGAAATCCAAGTGGAGATGCACCCGCGCCTGCCGCTCGCCGCATTTGAGGTCAAGCTGGATGATACACCGCTGAATCTCGAGAACCTCGGCGGTGGCCACTATAAGGCTTCGGCCGATAAAAACGGAACTCTGGAAGTCACGGTTCGCTACATCAACGGCATGCACCGCACCCAGTACGAGCACATAGGCTCTGTGGATGACCAGCCGCCGTTAATTTCGGGCGATGAGCTCGACGGCAATATGTTAACCGTGAGCTTTGACGATCCGCAGTCCGGCATTAACTACGACTCCATCTATGCCATGGATGCCGATGAGGAGCGTGTTCTTCCGAGCAGCATCGATGAGAGCGAGAACAAAGCCGTATTTCAGGTTTTGACCTCGCGCCTGGAAGTCCATATATCCGATCAGCTGGGCCACGAGGCGGTTGCGAACTTCACCGAGCTCGATGCGATGGGGAACGGCGGCGACAACAGCCACGAGTACCACACCTACGGCACGGATGATAAGACCAAGGAAACCACTGCCGAGGAAGAGAGTTCCGCAGAAAAGAACAGCGGTAAAAGCAGTAAAACGCAGAAAAAGACGAGCAGCGCGTCGACAACCGCTGCCGCAAGTTCTAAGGCAAAAGAGACTTCCGCGGCCACTAAGACTACGGCCGCAAGCTCTAAGGCTAAGGAGACTTCCGCTGCCGCTAAGACCACGGCCGCAAGCTCCAAGGCTAAGGAGACTTCCACGGCCGCTAAGACCACGGCCGCAAGCTCCAAGGCTAAGGAGACTTCCGCGGCAAGTAAGACCACGGCAGCTAGTTCCAAGGCTAAGGAGACTTCCGCTACCGCCAAGACCACGGCAGCAAGCTCCAAGGCTAAGGAAACTTCCGCGGCAAAGACGAGCAGCAAGGCGAACGCAGTGAATAACAGCGGCGCACCCGCCCCCGGCGAGACCATTTCCGGCGGCAAGGGCGGTCCCGCGGCGAGCGAGAACAAAAAAAGCGGATCCACCGCAGCCATTCAGACGGTAGAACCTCTGAATCCTTGAATATACACAGGCTTTTCGACAAACAAAAAGCTCGAATCCGAACGGATTCGAGCTTTTTTGATTTCCGCTTTGCAAGCACAGGAAAGCAAAATTCAGAAAATTCCCTGCCACAGATTGCCGAGCGCGCTCAGCAAGAGGTTATTCCGATAAAGGAAATACACCCAGGGACTTGCTTCTACCTGCCCCAGTATGCCGCTGCCGATCGGCGTATACTGAAAGAGATTCAGGATGAGGAAGCCGAGCCAGAGGAAAAAGAGTCCCTCCGCCAAGCCCAGTGCGGCTCCCGCAATTTGATTCATGCCGTGAATCACGGGGAGTGCGGTAAACAAATTCAAAAAACGGAATACACAGTGGAGCAACATGCGAAACAGAAGGAAAAGCAAGGTGAAGCCGAGGTAATTCAGGAGCGTTCGCCCCAAAAAATCCGCAGCATACTGCTGAAACTCTGTCGCGCCGACTGCCTGCCAGGCTTCCGTCGTGTTATTTTTGCGGAGTCCCTGTTTAAAATTATCCGGTATGGGCAGATTTTCAATGACGCGGTCCTGTCCCGCGCTGTCTGCGGTCTGGCGATCCGTCACTGTGTCCAAGCCTATCTTTTCGGTAATATACCGCTCGGCAGCCGCCTGCATCCCCGTGTTTTTTGCCAAAAAACTCGCCGTACTCGGGAGCGCAACCCGCGCAAACAGCGTCGTGAGAATCAGGGCAAGGGCGCTCACCGTGAGACGCAGAAAGCCTCTCCGGTGACCGTCCAGTGTCATTCCGAGCAAAAACAGAGCGATTAAGAGCGTGAACCAATTCCGGTCGAGCCAGGCTGTGACTTGTACCGCCATCAGCCTAAGAAATCCTCTTCTTTCAGGATTAAGAGACCGTCCTTATTATAGCGCTTCGAGAAGAGTCCGCTGAGTCTTCTTCCGAGCGGCGGTCTCTCCGCATGATCTGCCGCCTCTTCGATCAAAATTTCCGCATTCTTTCGCGTGAGGCTCACACCGTCTTCCTGTAACAATTCAATTCTCTCATAGAGCGCATTCATGCTTTTTCCGGTCATAACGCAGTCTATGTTCCGCGCATATGCGGCGGCGTAATTCGCGAAGGCATCCTTCGTCAGGAGTTCATTCTCCTTGGCCCGCCTTCTCTCGGCATCGAGTTTCGCCCTGTCCTCCGCACGCGGCACCGCTCGCTGCGCGGGGCGCTGTGCCTCCGCTTCCGCGCGCGCCGCCGGGAGTGTCTCCGGTTCGCGGACAATGATTTCTTCCGCCACGCGGTTCAAAAGCTCTTCCGCGCGCCGTGCCTCTTCTTCCTTTCGCCGCGCTTCCTCTTCTCTTTCGGCCGCAGCTTTCGCTTCCGCCGCAGCGGCCGCGGCCTCCGCAGCCTTCCGCGCATTCTCGGCGGCTTCGCGCTCGGCAAGGCGTCTCGCCTCTTCTTCCGCGCGTCTTGCCTCTTCCTCCGCGCGTTTCGCCTCCTCTTCTTTGCGGCGCGCCTCCTTCGCTTCGAGCGCGGTCTTAACCGCCTCTTCCCGTAGGCGTGCCTCCGCCTCACGGAACTTTGCCTCCGCGGCAAAGTAGGCTTTTACATCCTCCCGCTTATCCGCGGTGTGGAAAACCGTCTCGACCTCCGGATGCGAAGCCCGAAGTCTGGTGAGCTGCAGCGGATTGTCAATGAGAAGGACGGTGCGCATACCGCCGTCGGCCGCGATGAGCTGAATCAGCTCGCTGAGGCTCACATCGCTTAAATCGCCCGCTTCTTCAATGATGAGGTCGCGTCCCGCGGTCTTCTCCGCCGAGTTTCGGACACCGTAGACATTGAGTCGCTCTGCCTTTACCTTGGCCGCCGGACGCTTAAAGCCGGTTACGGCCTGCGCCTCCTTGAGGCGCTCCACCGCTGACTGTAAGCCCTCCTCGGGCGTTCTGCCTTCAATCAGGGCATTGAAGGAGCCCGGTGTACGAAGCAACTTCGGCTGTCTCGGTACTTCCCGTCTTGCCTCCGCGCTCTCTTCGACAAGCTCACCCTCTTCCGCAGACTGTTTTTCCGCAGCGGCCGTTTCCGCGGGCTGCTTCTCTGCGGCGACGGCTTCTGCCTGAGACTGCTTTTCCGCAGTAGCCGTTTCCGCAGGCTGCTTGTCCGCGACAACCGCTTCTTCCCGAGGCTGCTTTTCCGCAGCGGCAACTGTTTCCGCGGGCTTCGTTTGGCTCGCTTTTTCTTCCGTCGCCGCAGCGCTCACGGCTTCCGGGCTTTCCTTTGCCGTCTCTTCGATCTCGGGCTTTTTTTCCGCCTCGATTACACTCTTTTTAATCTGTTCGGCTTCTTTGTCCTGCTCAATCCGACGGAGTGCCGCTTCTTCGCGCGCGAGCTGCTCTCTTCTCTCCTGAGCCGGGAGTTTCGGCAGCACCTTGGTCTCGTCGAGTTTTGCCTCGCGCTGCCGAATGGCCTCTTCGGTCTCGGCCGCGCGCGCTTCGGCGCGCAGTTTTGCCGCCTCGCTCTCTTCCTCATAGCGCAGGCGATCCACCATGAGCTGTTCCGTTCCCGGGAACTCGGAGGTCTCGCTGCGCTCTCCGCTAGAGACCACATAGTCCCGCGAGAGGCGGGCGCTTTCTTCACGGTAGCGCTGCTCCACGCTGCGCGCATCCTCCTCCGCGGACGGGAGCGCACTTTCCCGAAGCTCTGCCGCGGTCTCGCGCAACGGCTCTTGTACGGTCTCGGTGCTTACCGGCGTCGCTGCGGCTTTGGCTCTTACACCGTTCCGCTTCTCCTCTTCCAAACGACGAAGGTGCGCATCGATCTCCGCATCGATATCATTCTGTGCGGGTGCTTCCTGCGGCTTGGCCGCTTCGGTCCAGGAGGGAATTCCCGTCGAAGCCGCCGCCGGTGTCTGGAACGTCGGGACATTGCGATAGCGCTCTTCGCTCGGCACAGCCTGCTGAAGCGGCGCCTGATCATAACTCACTTCCGGCTGCGCAAATGCCGCAGGCTGTGTAAACTCTGCAGGCTGCACAAACGCTGTCGGCTGCGGCTGCGTCATCGGTGCCGCGTACTGTTCCGCAAGCGCGGGCGCCGGCTCCATTCCGTACGGCTCTGCCGCGGTCTGATACGGCATCTGCGTACCATACTCTGTCGCCATCATGGGTTGCTGCGCATAGGGTGTCGTGAGCGGTGCCGGTTCGCGCACCGCATTCTGACGCGGCGCGGTGGGCTGATAGTAAATTTCGCCCTGCAGAATGCTCTGCTGATATTCGTTGAGCGGCTCCCCTTCTCCCTCGGCCTTTAGGCGCAGGGCCTTTTGCACCCACTCGCCGGTGCCGAAAAGTATGGTAATGCGGTCGCAAAGGTCCAGGCAGGCTTCCCGCATGCCGGCTCTGTGGTAGAGTTCCGCGAGTTCGTACATCCACTCATCGGAGAGTTCCTCGCTCACATACTCCTCAAGCGGCGGCATGAGCTGCTGCGGCTGTGCCCCCTTTGCCTTGAGTATCAGATAGCGGAGCAGCTTTTGGCGCGTATCCTGGGGCGCAAGTCTCTGAAACTCCTCAAAGCACTCCTCCGCCTCATCTATGCTGTTTACCTTCAGAGCGAGCTGCGTCAGCTTAAAGAGCAGCCCTCTTCCCATCGGAGTACGTTCGACCGCCAGAAGCAGAATATCCTTTGCCTCCGCGTACTTCCCGACCTTTTCATAAATCTCGGAGACCTGCGTCAGGAGACTTACATTTGACACGCGCCTCCAGTCAATTTTATCGGCGATCTTCACCGCCGTCTGATAGTCGCCAAGCCCCGCCTGCTTTCGCATCTGCTCTACTTTTACGTTCAGTTCGTGCTTGTCCATCCGCTTCCTTTCCGTCTCTCTAGAGCTCCGTTCTTCCTTCCAAGGCACGCAAGAGCGTGACCTCATCGATATATTCCAGATCGCCGCCCACCGGCACGCCGCTCGCAATTCTGGAGACCTTAATGCCGGTCGGTTTGACCAGCTTTGCAATGTACATCGCTGTGGTCTCACCCTCCAGACTCGGATTGGTCGCGATGATGACCTCTTCCACATCGCCCTCCAGGCGGCGCATCAGCTCTTTCAGCTTGATGTCCGAGGGCCCGATGCCTAGCATCGGGGAAATGGCACCGTGCAACACATGGTAGACGCCTTCGTATTTTCCTGTTTTCTCATAGGCTGCGAGATCTCTCGTGTTCTCGACCACCATAATCTGTCTGTGATTTCGCTTGGTACTCTTACAGATGGGGCACAGATCCTCATCGGTCAGCGTAAAACATTCCTTGCAATAGCGCACATTCTGCCGTGCGCTGCGGATGGCGTCGGTCAAAGACTCGACGCGCTCCGGCGGCATGTTGATAATATGAAACGCAAGGCGCTGCGCGGACTTTCTTCCGACGCCCGGCAGCGCGGACAGCTCTTCCATGAGCCTTGTGATTTGTTTGCCGTAGTAGTCCATTGAAAGCCTTATTTTTAGAAGGGGAGGCCGCCGGTCAACTTGCCCATCATCTGCTGGTTTTCGGTCTCCGCCATGCGAAGCGCCTCATTGACCGCAGCCTTGATGAGATCCTCCAGCATCTCGACATCGTCCGGATCCACCGCATCCTTGTCCAGCGTAATCTTGCTGACCTCTCTGCCGCCGACCACCGTGACGCGCACCGCGCCGCCGCCGGCCGTCGCCTCGAATTCCTTGCTCTCGAAGGCCTTAGCCTGCTCCTCCATCTGCTTCTGCATCTTCTGGAGCTGCTTCATCATGTTATTTGCGTTGCCGGGCATACCGTTAAATCTTGCCATCTCTCTTCTCCTCTTCTCTCTGGTTTTGCGCCGCAGCGCTTAGCTTTCCCGCTCAATCGGGAAGTGAATTTGTTCCCGTAACTCTTCATCCGTAATGCGATAGCTCCGCGCCGCCGTTCCGCCCCGCACATACTTGGTGCCGAGCGAAAACGTCCGCCCGTAGCGTGCGGTCAGGCAGTCCTCCAAGGCCTTGAGCCCGCCGCTCTGAAAGCTCTTTTCGGTAATTTCATCCGGACAGCAGAGGGTCAGTCTTCCGCCCTCCTCCGCAGCAAGTTCGCAGCGATGTAACATGGGGCCGTAAATGCCGCCGAGACTCTCTGCGATGCTGCCGAGCTCTCCGCGGATTTTCATAAAGTCCTCGTAGGCCGCGCGCGGCAGGGCAACTTCCTGAACAACCGTCCCCGCCGCCTCCGGAACCTCGGTCTGCCGCTCGGCTTCCGCCGTCGCCGCGACCGTCTGCACCACACCTCGTTTTCCGAGTTCCTGAATCCGCTTCTCCAGGCGCGCAATGCGGCTGAGAAGCGCATCGCCGTCCGTATCCATCTCCGGCTCCGAGAGCCGAATCAGCGAGAGCTCCGTGAGCGTTCGCTTGTCCGAGGCATAGCGGAGTTGCTGGGCCAGTTCCGATTGCACGCGAATCGCGCGAAGCAGCACCGCCTTGTTCGCCTGTTCGGCATCCTCCCGGAGCTGCTTCAGGCGCTCCCCGGCACAGTCTACCAAGCCGTCCGCGCGCTCCGCGGTCTTTAAGACCAGCAGGTTTCTGAGATACCAGAGGAAATCCGCATTGAACTGCCCGAGCTCACGCCCTTCCAAAAAGGCGCGGTTCAGAATTTCAAGCGCTTCCCCGGCCCGGCCGCGCAGCAGCGCGCGAAACAGCCCGGAAAAGACCGAGACATCCACGGCGCCGAGTATGTTCAACACCGCCTCGTAGCGTATCTCTCCGTCCGGACAAAAGGCCACGCACTCATCGAGCAGGCTCAGCGCGTCTCGCATGGCGCCGTCCGCCTGCGTCGCAATGTAGCGCAGAGCTTCCTCTTCCGCCTGTATCCCCTCTGCCGTCGCGAGTTCCCGCAGGCGCTCCGCAATGGTGTCCGCCGTGATACGGCGGAAATCGTAGCGCTGGCAGCGGGACAGGACGGTGACGGGTATTTTACTCTGCTCCGTTGTCGCCAAAATGAAAATCACATAGGGCGGCGGTTCTTCCAGGGTCTTAAGGAGCGCGTTGAAAGCGCCGCTCGAGAGCATGTGCACCTCGTCGATGATAAAGACCCGGTATTTCCCCGCAGTCGGCGGGTACTGCACCTGCTCCTTAATGTCGCGGATGTTATCGACGCCGTTATTTGATGCCGCATCGATCTCCTGCACGTTCATGGAGCTCTCCGAGAGTATGGCCCGACAGGATGCGCAGACACCGCAGGGGTTGCCCCGCTCCGGCTGCTCACAGTTCACGGCGCGCGCCATAATCTTTGCGACACTCGTCTTACCCGTGCCCCTGGTCCCGCAGAAGAGATAGGCGTGCCCCACACGCCCGCTCTCG
>ERZ772926.1723-NODE-1723-length-10133-cov-5.530462_pt1 | contig 10133 bp, 7 predicted proteins | sample MGYA00511136_ERZ772926 | MGnify/ENA primary metagenome ERZ772926 (study PRJEB29015, sample SAMEA2737917) | human oral metagenome | biome: human oral; feature: human-associated habitat; material: dental | place: China | collected 2153 ... | reverse complement strand
TCTTTTCCATTGATTTTTCCATCTGTATTTCCAGGCCAGGCGATTAGAATATGATTCATAAATTTCCCTTTTTCTTCAGGAGTAAATTCTAGAAATATATCAAAACCTCCTGTTCCCAGATCACTTTCGTCAGGAATAGGGAAAACTGTATATTCATTATACTTTCCATGTCTGTTCCATACAAAACGCAACATTCCTTTAGCTTCTGTAATAATATTATCTCCGTCATTATTTTTTCCGAATGAAATACATGTAATTATAAGTATTATCATTAATAATATTTTTTTCATAAAAATTACCTCTTAAGTTTATATTTTTGATGTTTTAATTAAATAAATCAATATTTTCAAAAGGATCTCTTATAGTCTTCTTCAATTCACTTTTACGTACATATCCATATGTGAAATCAGGATACGTATTACGGTAATATACAAAAACCCATTCTCCAAAATCTTGTATTTCCCCTATAGTGTCATTTTTTCCAATTCTTTTTACAACTTTAGAATTTGCATCTGGCTTTTCCATAATATTTGCAGAACCATTTGGAGATTTTACAGTATATCCGACAGTAAAATGACCATTCAATTTTGTATCATATTTTTCTTCTGACAAGTTCACCTTTGGCGCTTTTATTTCTTCAGCATTTACAAGTTCGCTGTATAACATCACATTATTACATTCAACTACAGGCTTTAAGGATTTTAATCTTATTTTTACTGCTATTTCTTCATGTCCATTTTCTCCATTTTTTATTTCAGGATTTTTAAAAATTCTTTTAGCCAGTTTTAGAATTTCTTCTCCTGCTTTTTTATCTTCCTCTTCACTTTCTTTATATCCCAATTTTTGAGCTTTTTTCCACAGGACTGCATCTGACATGTCTTTTGCCCATACATAGGCTATTTTTCCTCCAAAGGCTGTAGGATTATCAGGAATAAAATACATCTTTATCAAACCAAGATAATCGCAGTCATCTCCCTCTTTCCACTCAACCCTTAGTGTTCCTGTTGTTTCAAAAACATTATTCTCATTTCCGCTTGAAATTATTTTTACTTCGGAAGCGCTTGAAACAGAGCAGATTATAAATAAAATAATTAAAGCTAGAATTGTAAAAATATTTTTTTTCATCGCCATCTCCTTTTATTTCAAATATTTTTAAAATTACAGTTATAAAACAACAAGGGGTCAAGACCCCTTGCTAAATAATACTTACTTTAGTATAATTCTAAATCTGTATACTTACTAAATGAGTCTAATAACTTTTTAAAAATAAACATCATAATGATCTAACTCTTCACCTTCATCTCCTGTTTCCAATGCCCAATTTGGTTCCATTGTTTTCTGTTTTGTTTCCAATGCCCAGTCTAGCTCTACTGTTTTCTGTTTTCCTTTATAACTAATTATTAATCTTGCTTGAGGCATTCCTTCTGGAATTATTCCCATAAAGCTGTAAACTTTATTTTTTTCAGGTCTAATCGTAAAACCTGTCCTTGTTTTTATAGGATTCATGGAACTAATAAAATCTGAATATTCTACATATTCATGTTTTACAGTAACTCCGTTAACTTTTGCAACAAATTTTATTTCCTTATCAAATTCATTTCTTCCTGAAAGCAGCAGTTTCCCTTTTCCTAATGAAGTATAACTTTTTGTTAATGGATTTGTATAAATGGAAAGAACTTTTGTTTTTCCAAAGCTAATAACTGAACACATTGTTAATAAAGTTAATACAAAAATTTTTAAAAATAGACTTTTTTTCATTGTACTCATCTCCTTATTTAATTTTTACTTACCTGTTAAACGGTCATACATTTCTGCCAACTCAAGAGTTCGTTGTTCTAGTAATTTTACATTAGTATTTAATGAAAATAGAACTCCCATGCTTCCGCCTTCAGGATTTTCAAAATAATAACTGTCTTGTACTTTTTTATCTCTAGATTTTAACCAGGCACGTTGGGCATTTCTAAGATTATTTTTAGTCTTGGTATTTGCAATTTTCATTATTTTTTGGTAAACGATATTCAACTCCTTATCCCATTCTTCTTCCATTTTCCATAAAGCCTCTTTTTGCTGAACATCATGACCTTCACTTACATTCTCATATACTTTATTCCGAAAATCGCTCATACGACTTACCAGCTGATCCTTATACTGTCCTGAAATACTAATGCTAGAAACCAATAAAAATACTAATATTCCTAAAAATTTGTTTTTTAAAATTTTCATTTTAATTACCTCCTTTTGTGATTTTAATAAAATTTATGACTATAAAATTTGGAACCTAATTTTAATTATTTGTAGAATATGCTAAAAAATTACTTATCATCACTATCATAGTCACTTTCTAAACTGCTGAATGTGTCTGATGAAGAATTAGACAAAGAATGCGGTCTTGTCTTATAAGAAATTATTCTTATAGATCTATTAAGTTGTTTTGAATATACGAATAAATCATTGATTGTTTTTGATACATTGCTAATTCCTGGTAAATCTGAATTAATTTTAATTGTTTCTTCAAATAGTTTTATAAAGTTATGTTTTAAATTCAAAGCTATCGCATACGGTAAGACTTCTTTAAAATAATTTACAAGTTTCTCACTGTTATCAAATTTTTTTATCTGATCTTTTGTGGCAGTTTTTATATATTTTTTCAAGCCTTCAATATATTCTTTTTTTCTTAAGCCTTCTTCAGAATATATTTTTAAATTGCGATAATATATTCCGTTAGCAATTAATAGCAGAATTAATGCTATGGAACTCAGAATGTTTCTATTAAAATATGTTAGCATTATGGATATAATTAATAACCATTTTACAATAGTTAACATATTTTTGAAGAATTTTTTTCTAAAAAATCTCTTGCTTTTATGATACAGATATACGAAAAATTCTATAATAGTAGCCAAAATCATAGAAGTTAATAAATCTCTTAACACAGAAAATAAATTTATCACATTTCCATCAAATGTATTCATCATACAGATAGTAATGCTTATAAATAAAGGAAATAAATAATAAAAATCTTTATCTTCGCAAAGTGAATTATATTTTTGGGAAAAATCTTTAATAATCAAATTTAGGGATTTAGATGATATTACAAATTTCTTTGTTTTTTTATTTGAAGATATTTTATTTAAGGAATCAAAAAGATTTATTTCTTCAGGATAAAGTTTTGAATTATTTTGTTCTTTTATTTGCTCCTGCATTTTCCTTCCATCTTTAGTAATGCTACCGTTAGTTATAAGAGAAAGAATTCCTGCATTAAGTAGCCTATTTTGATAATGTTTATCTTCAAAATAAGAGACAAACATGGCTGACATATCGTTTGGAACTTCTGATTGCGGTATAATTTTTTCTTTAGGAGGCTGTTTTAAAATCATAAGTTTTGTAATTATCATAAAAGTTATTGATATTAAAAATAGTATTAAATTAAAAATTAAATACTTTGAAGTTGTGAAAAATATTTTTAACTTATCAGAGAAATTTGGAGATATTTTATCTGTTTTTAAATTTAAAAGAAAAGTAATTCCTTCTTTAGGTGCTAATGGTTTTTGTGTTGTAAATTTTATTTCCTTATTTTCCTGCAAAATTTTATAATTTGTTCCTACCGCTCCAGTTTTTCCAGTGTAAATTTCAAATTTTGAAATTTCTTCACTTGTTATTGGCTGACCATCTCCAAATCTTATTGTAATATTAGCCTTTTCTATTGGAACATTCCAGAATTGCCCTATTATATTGAAGTATATTTGTTGAATATTGTTATGTTTAGATATATCACTATACATCGTATATTTAATTTCATATATATTTGTAAGCTGAGTTATTTTTCTATCTTCTGAACCAATTTTTAATCTAAGTTTTTTATCAAATGTTTCATACTCGTATTTCTCATTTTTTTTGTTTCTCATTATGGAATTTATTTTAATAAGACTCTTTTTTAAATTTTTCATATTTTTTTCTCTTAAAAACACATCCCAAAAAATTTCTCCACGATCTGAACTATCAAATTTATATTCAATTGTTTCTGTTACTGTCAGTGTGGAATCTTTATTTATGTTCATTACTACATCATAATTTTTTATGGCAGAACCGTTTATAATTATAGAAAAAATTAAAAATGTCATTATAAAAATAGTTTTTGTAATTCTTTTCATTAAGATGCACTCTCTTTCATAAAAATATCCTTTAAAGAATTTTTTAGTCTTTAAAAAACAAGAAATATAAGATGCAAATTACTATAATAGCAGCAATTATTGCAAATGTAATCTTGATTATTGATTTTGGATATTCTCCAACTACTGTTCCGTTTTCTCCGTTAATCAGAACTTGATAGGATTTTCCGTTGAAAGAATAGGATGTCGAGTAGACAGGCAGCATTAAAAGTCTGTAAAATTCATCGCTCCAATATATATTCATTGATATGCTCTTAACTCTGTCGTATCTTCTAAGGACATCGCTTCTGACCATTCCTTCCAATTCATTTTCCATTACTTCCTTTGCTTCAACATAGCCTTCCCTCATAGGAACTTGAAATACTTCAGATGCATAACCTGATAGATAGCCTGTATCAAAATTAATTGTATTTTCCAAGTCAAATCCGCCAAGACTTTTTAAAAGATTGTCCTTAAGGCTTCTAGAAGCTCTCATAATTATGTTTTTAAAATCATTCTGGACATTTCCTCTGACGCTGTACCAGTCTGTTACAATTCTCGTTTTTTCTTTTCCATCCTCATAATATGTTTCTGTACGGTCAATTCCTCCTAAAGCTGTATAATCACAGTCAGCATTGTTATCGAAAGACCAGTATGGCAAATAAATTCCCATTATTTTCCCTGCTTGATAAAGAGTTTTCAAAGCATTTGGGGCAAACCATCTCTTTTTTACCCAGTTTGAAAAAATCCTTCCAACATCTCTTTGATCTACTCCAAAAGGTCTTAATCCGTCAGGCTCAAGAAGTGATACTGCCTTTTCGCTAATTACGATATTTGAATTGCAGTAAGGACATTTTCCTGAACTTATATGCGGATCCATTTCGATTGTGGCACCGCAAGATTGACATTCAACAACTGTAAGGCTATTGTCACTTTCTTTTTTTAATAAATGATCATATTCATCCAGTCTATGTCTTTCCCAAGTGAGAGTTCGTGGCAAAGTCTTCTCTGTTCCACAATTCTCACATTTAAGAGATTGTGTTTTAGAGTCAAATCTCATCATTCCTCCACAATTTTCACAACTGAAATTATCATTTTTCATTATTGTTCTCCCTTCCTTATGAAAAGTAATCTATTTTTCTTGGAATTTTATTTAAAAGAAAATATTCACTTAAATATTTTTAAATGAACCAAGAATTTGAGTTTATTTTCGTTAGTTATCCATTATGAATTATACCCTATATTTTTGAAAATACAAAATAATATTGATTTTGTTTTAAAATTTGATTATATATAAATCTTTTTGCTATCAAACCAATACAATGTTAGAATTTGAATAAAATCTTCTCTTTCTAAAAATAAAAAGCAGGTAATTAACCACTCCCTGCTTCGTATTATGATTTGTCGACATTCTAATTTTTATACATACTTTTCATAAGTTTTAAAAATTTGGGACATTAAATAATAGAAACAAAATAATAATTTTTTCATAATAAATCACTTATATGTATAGCCATTAAAATGTCAACAATTACATCAAATTCTGAAAAACAAACTCTTTTAAGAATATTTCTAAATAACAGATTATATGATTTTAAATGTTTTGCTTAGTACATGAATATGCTCTATAACTTGGTTTTCCGATTATGTCCTTTTATGTCCTTTTCCCTTTTACAATTTAATATTATCATATAAATATTAAAGAAAAATGAGAGTTTCAACTTTTTAAATTAATATTTTATGAAAATAATAATAAATTTAGATTATAAAATATGCTTGAATTTCTGTAATGTTGAAACTAATAAAATTAATAGTGCTAGACTTTTTAATAATTATAACTTTATAAATAAATGATTTTATCATATTTTTACGATATAAAAATTTTCAAACAAAAATCAGAAAATAATTTTTCATCATTATTGATAAAACTTGAAAAATATAGTATAATTATGAGATTAGAGATGTTAGCAAATATCACAAATCAAACTTATTTAATAATCAAATTAAACAAATTTAGTAAAAATCAATAATAAATCATTGTAAAATTTTAGGGAGGTAATATTTATGTACGCATTGGATAAACAGCTTGTTCTGGAAGATGGGAGCGTGTATAAAGGGTATGGATTTGGTGCAGATGTGGAAATGGCTGGGGAAGTTGTTTTTAATACTGCTATGACTGGGTATCAGGAAACTATTTCAGACCCATCGTATAATGGTCAAATTATTACATTTACTTATCCATTGATTGGAAATTACGGAATAAACAGGGATGACTATGAAACTATAAATCCAACTATCAAAGGGATCATAACTCGTGAAATATGCAGAAAACCTTCTAATTTTAGGAATGAATTTACGTTGGAAGAAATTCTGAAGGATTTAAATATTCCTGGTATTTCCGGCATTGATACACGTAGCCTGACTAAAAAAATACGGGAACATGGAACAATCAAGGGAATTATCGTAGACATAGACAAAAATCCTGAAGAAGTTGCAGAAAATTTGAGAAATAATTCGTTACCAACTAATCAAATTGAACAAGTATCTACAAAAAAAGCATTTCTTTCTTCTGGAAGAGGAATGAGAGTTGTACTGCTTGATTTAGGAATGAAATCAGGAATTATGAGAGAACTTAATTCAAGAAACTGTGATATTGTAGTAATGCCTCATAATGCATCTGCTAAAGAGATTTTAAGACAAAAGCCTGATGGAATAATGTTAAGTAATGGGCCTGGAGACCCAACAGATGTACCTGAAACAATTGCTACAATTAAGGAATTAATAGATAAAGTGCCAATTTTCGGAATTTGTATGGGACATCAGTTAATTTCGCTTGCCTGTGGAGCAAAAACCTATAAATTGTTATTCGGGCATCGTGGAGCAAATCAGCCAGTAATAAACCTTGAAACAGGAAAAGTTGATATTACGGCACAAAATCATGGATTTGCAGTGGACATTGATTCATTAAAGGAAACAGACTTGGAATTGACACATATCGCAGTAAATGACAGAACTTGTGAAGGTGTAAGACACAAAAAATATCCTGTATTTTCAGTACAGTATCACCCTGAAGCTTCTCCGGGACCACACGATCCAAATTATTTATTTGATATATTTATTGAAAATATGAAAAAGAATCGGAAAGAACAATATTAAACAGATTTTTAAGAATTAAAATAACTGAAGGAGATGTGAAAAATGCCTAAACGAAAAGATATAAAAACAATTTTAGTAATTGGGTCAGGTCCAATAATTATAGGGCAAGCCGCTGAATTTGACTATGCGGGAACGCAAGCCTGTCTTTCATTACGTGAAGAAGGATATAAAGTTATCCTTGTAAATTCCAATCCTGCTACAATTATGACAGACAAGGAAATTGCAGATAAAGTTTATATCGAGCCGTTAACAGTTGAATTTGTTTCAAAAATTATAAGAAAGGAAAGACCTGATGCGCTGCTTCCTACTCTTGGAGGACAAGTTGGACTGAATCTAGCTGTAGAATTACACGAATCTGGTGTGCTCGAAGAATGTGGAGTTGAACTTCTGGGTACTAAACTTGAATCTATAAAACAAGCTGAAGATAGAGAATTATTTAGAGATTTGATGAATGAGCTGAAAGAGCCTGTACCTGAATCAGATATTATCCATAATTTAGAAGAAGCACGTAAATTTGTAGAAAAAATCGGCTATCCAGTAATAGTAAGACCTGCATTTACAATGGGAGGAACTGGTGGTGGAATTTGCCATAATGATGAAGAACTTGAAGATATTGTTACAAATGGACTTAGATATTCGCCAGTAACACAGTGTTTATTGGAAAAATCAATTTCAGGGTATAAGGAAATTGAATATGAGGTAATGCGGGACAGTAATGATACAGCCATTGTTGTTTGTAATATGGAAAATATTGATCCTGTTGGAATCCATACTGGAGATTCGATTGTAGTTGCTCCGTCCCAAACATTGACAGACAGAGAATATCATATGTTAAGAGATGTTTCGTTAAAAATTATAAGAGCATTGAAAATTGAAGGTGGATGTAATGTTCAGCTGGCATTGGATCCGTACTCGTTCAATTACTATATTATTGAGGTAAATCCAAGAGTTTCACGTTCATCAGCACTTGCCTCAAAAGCGACAGGTTATCCAATTGCAAAAATTGCTGCAAAAATTGCCGTTGGATTGACACTTGATGAAATTATAAATCCTGTTACAAAAAATTCTTACGCATGTTTTGAACCGTCACTTGATTATGTTGTAAGTAAGATACCAAGATTTCCATTTGATAAATTTGAAAAGGCGGATAGACATTTAGGTACACAAATGAAAGCTACTGGAGAAGTTATGGCTATTGGCAGAACTTATGAGGAAAGTTTACTAAAAGCTATTCGTTCGCTTGAATACGGTGTTCATCATTTAGGGCTTCCAAATGGAGATGAATTTAGCTTGGAATATATTTTGAGAAGAATCCAAAAAGTTGGAGATGAAAGATTATTCTTTATTGGAGAAGCGTTAAGACGTGGAGTTACTCCCCAGGAAATACACGATATGACAAAAATTGACATGTTTTTCCTTGACAAAATGAAAAATATTATTGATATTGAAGTAGAACTGAAAGCAAATGTAAATAATCCAGATTTGCTACTGTTTGCTAAAAGATATGGATTTTCAGATAAAGTTATTGCACATCGTTGGAATACGACAGAAGATGAAGTTTATAAACTTCGTGAAAAATATAGTATCAAGCCTGTATTTAAAATGGTTGATACCTGTGCAGCTGAATTTAAGTCAGAAACACCTTATTTTTACTCAACTTATGAACAGGAAAACGAAAGTATTATAGGAAATAAGAAAAAAATCGTTGTGCTTGGTTCAGGACCTATTAGAATCGGACAAGGTGTAGAATTTGACTATGCAACGGTTCATGCTGTGAAGGCGATAAAAGAGTCTGGATACGAAGCAATTATTGTAAACAACAATCCAGAAACTGTTTCAACAGACTTTTCAATTTCGGATAAACTTTATTTTGAGCCACTTACAGAAGAAGATGTTATGGCAATAGTTGAGCTTGAACAGCCAGAAGGAGTCGTAGTTCAGTTTGGTGGACAGACTGCAATTAACTTGGCTGAAAAATTGTCAAGACATGGTGTAAAAATATTGGGAACAGCACTTGAGGAAATTGACAATGCGGAAAATCGTGATAAATTTGAGGCATTGCTGCATAGGCTAAATATCCCACAACCACTTGGAAAGACTGCATTTGATACAGAAACGGCTGTAAAAAATGCGGCTGAAATCGGCTATCCAGTTCTGGTACGTCCATCTTACGTATTAGGTGGAAGAGCAATGGAAATCGTATATCGTGAAGAAGAGTTGCGTCAATATATGGAAAATGCTGTAAAAGTGTCGCCTGATCATCCAGTTTTGACAGATAGATATTTAGTTGGAAAAGAAATCGAAGTGGATGCGATTTGTGATGGAGAAACTGTTGTAATTCCTGGAATAATGGAGCATATCGAAAGAGCGGGAGTTCACTCTGGAGATTCAATTGCTGTTTATCCGCCACAAAGTTTGTCACAAGAGCATATTGACACATTAGTTGATTATACAGTTAGACTTGCAAAAGGACTTAATATAGTTGGACTTCTTAATATTCAATATGTAATCAGTCACGGAGAAGTTTTTGTGCTGGAAGTAAATCCGAGAAGTTCGAGAACTGTGCCATTCTTGAGTAAAATAACAAAAGTTCCGATGGCAAACTTGGCTATGAAAGGAATTTTGGGAGAATCATTGGCTTCTAAGGGTTATAAAACTGGATTGATACCTACTGGAGATAAAGTATATACAAAAGTTCCAGTATTTAGTTTTCAAAAATTAAAAGATGTGGATACAACACTTGGGCCTGAAATGAAATCAACTGGAGAAGTTATGGGAAGTGATGAAAGCCTTGAAAAATCACTTTACAAGGGATTAATTTCTGCGGGA
>ERZ772926.1721-NODE-1721-length-10137-cov-6.191728_pt1 | contig 10137 bp, 6 predicted proteins | sample MGYA00511136_ERZ772926 | MGnify/ENA primary metagenome ERZ772926 (study PRJEB29015, sample SAMEA2737917) | human oral metagenome | biome: human oral; feature: human-associated habitat; material: dental | place: China | collected 2153 ... | reverse complement strand
ATTGTGATCCTGAAACAGCAGCAAATATCGGACGTGTTCTTCCTAAAATTGCAAATGCGGTAAAAGAAGCTTATAATTGCGATGGTATTAATATTTTCCAAAATAATGAAGAATACGCTGGCCAAAGTGTTTTCCACCTTCATTTCCACATAGTTCCACGTTACAAAGACAAAGATACTAACTTTGATAATTTGGAAATCGCGTGGCCACCTCAAAAATTAGAACCTACTGATTTTGAAAAAATTCAAGAAAGCATAGTTAAAAATCTATAAAATACAAAAAGGAGAATTTTTAAAAATTCTCCTTTTTATTATTTCTTTTATTTAATTCTTTTTTTCTTTGTAAGATATACTGCTAAAAGAAGTGATAGGCCTGCTAACCCTGCTAGTCCTTTTGTAGATTGCCCTGTAGCATATAATTTTTTTAGTTTTTCATCTTTTTTATTTACATCTTTTGTTGGTTTATTATCATCCTTACCAGAAGTTCCATTGAATGAAAACTCATTATTTCCTTCAAAGTATTCAGCTCCTGATGAAGAAGTATTACCATTATTTCCTTGTTGACCTTGATTTCCTGGATTTTCAGTAGTTCCTTCATCCCCTGGTTTGTTAGGTTCAGCTGCATCTTTAGCTTTTACGATAACTTTTACTTTGAATACTAAGCCTTGAGGATTTTTGATGTTATCTTCATGAACTAAACGTCCAACCACTTCATATTCTCCAGGAACATTTGTATTTACTGTAGATAAATCATATTCTACTGGTAATTGCAAATCAACAGTATCTGTAGCCTCCTGATTACCTACTGCTCTAAATCCTGTAACTCCTTGTGGCCCTGGCATAACTGTTTTTTTCTCAGTAACAACTAGTGTGAAGAATTTCGAAGGCGCACTTTCTACATTTGTAGTTTCTTCCGCATCAAATTGAACGCTAGAAATTTCACCTTTAAAAGTTTTTGCATTATATTTATCTCTAAATACATAACTATGTGCCAACTCATATTTGTCTGATCTTAGTTTTACAGTAAATGTATCATCTATTCCTTGTGATGCATAAGTATAGATACCATTATTGTATTTTAAAGCGATATCTTGATTATTTGGACTTACCACACTTAGAGTAAGCGGATCAGTAATTTCTTTACCCTCTTGAGTTACAACTTTATAATTTATACTAAAGTTATTTCTACTATCTTTTTTAACCCCTACTCTTTCATCTACACCCACTTCAGGAGTTACAGGAGGCGTTGGTTTTGTATCAGGTTTAGGTGTTTCTGGTACTTCTGGTGTAGCTTTTGTATCTTTCACTGTAATTACAAATAGCTCTTTATCTTTTATCGTTCCATCTGCTCCTAGGCGTTCTCTCTTACCATTTTTGGCAACATGATCAAAACTATTCTTATTAGCTAATTTAGAATTATATTTAGTTACAAATGAATATGTCCCTACTAATTGATATCTTGTCGAATTCAATTTAAGACTGTATTCTGTATCTTCTCCAGTACTTCTAAATTTATAAACACCATTTTCGTAAGTAGATTTCTTAGAATCGTAATCTCCATCAGCTACTATTGGTTGGTCTAACTCAACAGGTTTACCACTCTCATCTACTACTTTATAGATAATTTCATCATTAACAATTCCTACTCCAGCCGTATTAGCTTGACCATTACCATTATCTCCTGGATTTGGTTTTGGCTCAGGAGTTGGCGTCGGCGTTGGAGTTGGAGTTGGTGTTTCGCTAGGTTTACTTTCTAACCCTTTATCGATATTAGCAACTAGGTATTTAGCAATATTTTCTGTTTTTTCTGCATCAACTGTACCGTTAGCTCCTACAATATTTCCTACGCGATTAACTCTAGTGTTATAAAATTCAAATACTTTCTTACCGTTGTAGCTAAGTGAATATGTTAAGTAGTTAACAACTGCATCACTAGCTTTAACTTCAATAAATCCATCTTTAACAGGATATTTTTTACCTGTATTTGAAACTAGTTCAAGTGGCTCAGTAACTAAATTCCCTTCGCTATTTACAACAGCTATTCTTAATAAATCATATGTAGAATTTTTTACAAGTTCTCCTTGAGTTTCTTTTTTGTCCACTTTTAGACGAACTTTAGCGAATTTAGGCAATCTGTCCTCTAGATTTTCCCCTACTTTCATTTCGATATCTTTTACTTTAGCTATTTTTTCTATTGTGCCTGATATTTGCGCTAGTCTAATATCTTCAAAAAGTTTATTTTTAACGCTATCCTTATTCTTCAACTCTTCTTTATAAGCTTCTAAAGTTCTTATAGTTTCTTTATTAAAGAATTTTTTAACATTTTCATCACCACTTAATAAACTATCTATAAGCTCTCCATCTTCTTTAGTGTAGTTGTCTTTATTAAGTTTTCTAAATAGTTCTTTTGCTTTTTGATAATTTTCGTCTGTTTTTGCAATATCAGTTTTATTATTTTGTACCCAAACTTCTTTTAAGCCTGATAAAGCAAGTAAAGGTTCAAAATCCTCTATGTTATTGTTTGTTGCATGGAACTTATTAAGTTTTTTAAAGTTTTTTACAACATCTATACTCTCAATATCATTATTAGAGATACCTAGCTCTTCTAATTTTGTTAACTTGCTAAGTTTTGAAATATCTTTTATTTTTTCTTTATCTTCAGAATTCCATGTTTTTACCGTAGAATCTAATAATAATGTTTTCAAATTCACTAAGTTTTCTAATGGCGAGATATCTGTAAAATCATTATGTTCTAAGTTCAAATATTCTAAATTTACCATGTTTTTTGTGAATTCTACATTAGTAATTTTTGATGCACCTAAGCTTAACACTTTTAGATTAACTAAGTTTTTAAGTTCATCTACGTTAGTAGGTTCTGCTTTGAATAGATTTAAGTATTCTAACTTCACTAAATTTTTCAAAGGTGATAAGTCTTTTATTCCATGATTATTTTTCGCTACGTTACGTAGGTCTATATGTTTTAATTTTATTAGATTTTTTAATGGAGTTATATCATCGAACGCTTGGTTTACCATGCTTAGTTTTTCTAAATTCTCCGCGTATTGTAATCCTTCAATATTTTTTACCCTTACTCCATGTTCTGTACTATCATGAGCTTGACATACCTCTGGTGAAAGATATTTGATTCTTCTCATATCTCTCTTTGTTATTACGGCATTATCTATATCTTTATAACCTAGAAGATCACAAATACCACGACGTAAGTTATAATCTGGAATAGTTACTTCTTCTTTGTCATCAGCTTTATGAGCAAGTTCATTCTCAGGTATAAGAGCTTTTACCGCCTCATCTTTGCTAATATCTCCATTGACAGTTACACCTGAATTACCCTCTTGAGCATATATATTCCCTATGTTATTTAACGGTACTAATGAATTTAGCATAGACATAGATACTATTGCTGTTACTAACTTTGTTTTTTTCCCTGACATTATTATTCTCCTTTTTAATTTATACCCAATATATACTAGTATAGTACAGACTAATTCTTTTAATCAAGAGTTTTCTTTGAAAACAACTAAACCTTAAATTTCATTTTATATAATAAATATATAACAATGCTGTTTTCTCTAAAATTTTCTTTTCAAAAATTTTTTTATTTTGTTGATAATGCATATCAATTCTATAAAGTATAATATAAAAAAGCTTTGAAATTAGATAATTCTAAAATCAAAGCTTTATAGTTTATTTAGTTTAGATTATTAAAAATTTATTTCTTTTCCTCTTTTGAAGAAAATAACGCCACGATTGAATCTAAAGTAGTTTTAGCTTTTCCTTTTTCCTCTTGGGCTTCTTCTTGCTCTTCATCTTGATTTTCTTCTACTTCTTCATAATCTTCCAATTCTTGTGCTTGAGCTGCTAATTCCGCTTCTAACGCCTCTAATTCCTCATAAGTCAGTTTGTCTAGATCCAATCTATCTCCTGCTGCAGTAACTATATCTTGAGCTTCCTCTTGCGCATCTTTCGCAAATTCAGATACATCTTCTATTTTTTCTTCTACTACATCTTGGATATCTTCAGCTTTGTCCACAACCTCTTCTTTTACTTCATCAGCTGCGGCTTGTGTTTCTTCAAGTACTGATTCAGCTTCTTCTTTTACTTCTTCCACAACTGGTTCTACTTCTTCAGTTACTTCTTCCACAACCTCTTGAGCTTCTTCTACTTTTTCTTCCACTACATCTTGGATATTTTCAACTACAGGAGCTACTTCCTCTTGAACATCCTCTACAACCGATACTACCTCTTCCGTTGCTTCTTCTACTTTTTCTTCCACATCTTCTTGAACTTCTTCTAGCACATTATCTACATCCGTACTTAGTTCAACAAAATTATCTTCAAGTTTTTCTTCATAAGCTTTTACTTCTTCTAACTTTTCACGCGCAATATCACTTTCTTCTTGCACCACTGCGCTACCTACTGCTTCATTTACAAGCTCATTTAATTTATTTAAACCTTCTTTTGCATTTTCTTTAAGCAATTCTTTGTGTTTTTCTAATTCTTTTGGATTTTTATAATAGTACGCTCCTACGGCACTAACCGCACCTAATACTAATCCTTTGAAAATTTTACCCATTTTTCTGTCCTCCTGATTATTCTGTCAATATTGATTTTATCAGAAAAGTATGTTGATGTAAAGAGTTTGGAGCTGTATAAAGTAGCTTATTTTATCCATTATTACTTATTAATTATTAAAAAATAAATAAGCCTTCTAAAATTTCTAGAAAGCTTATTTAGTAATTATTATTTTAAATGTTTTACCCTTGCTACGATTTCTTTGTGGCGCCCTTTTATCATAGGACGTGCTTGTGGATTACCTAAGTAACCACATGTTCTTTTTACAACATCACAGCTTTTTGGATCTCTATTTCCACATTCCGGACATTTAAAACCTTTTTTCGTAGGTTCAAACTCACCTTCAAAGTTACAGTTATAGCAACGGTCTATTGGTGTATTTGTTCCTAAATACCCTACTTTGTCATAAGCAAAATCCCATACCGCTTCAAGAGCTTTTGGATTTTGTTTTAACACTGGGTATTCACAATAGTGAATGAACCCTCCACTCGCATAATAAGGATAATCTTTTTCAAAGTCTAATTTTTCAAATGGTGTCGGGTTTTTACGAACATCATAGTGATAAGAGTTTGTATAGTATTCTTTATCTGTAACATTTTCCACCATACCAAATTTCTCTGTATCCATACGGCAGAATCTATCAGTTAATGACTCACTTGGTGTAGAGTAAATACTATACCAATAATCACCTTCGCTAGTCCATTTATCTACACATTGTTTCATATGTTTCATAATGTCTAATGTGAAGTCTTTGGCTTCTTTATTTTTTTCCCATTTTCCACCATAGAAAACACTAGCAACTTCGTATAGGCCGATATATCCTAAAGATAATGTTGCTCTTTGTTTATCAAAAAGTTGTTTAACTCTATCATCTGGTTTTAGACGTTTTCCAAAAGCTCCATGCATATAAAGAATAGGTGCATTTTGAGGTTTCGCCTCTCCACATCTTTTAGCTCTGTAATCTAGAGCATCTTTACACACTTCTAAACGCTCTTTAAAGATTTCCCAGAATAACTCTTTATCCCCATTTGATTCAAGAGCAATACGCGGTAGATTTAGAGTTACAACTCCTAGATTCATACGGCCACTCTCAACAAGTTCTCCATTTTCATCTCTCCAAGCAGGTAAGAATGAACGACAACCCATAGGCGTTTTGCAGCTTCCTGTTATTTTCACTAAAGTATCGTACATAATTACGTCTGGATACATTCTTTGTGTAGCACATTCTAATGCTAATTGTTTTACATCGTAATTAGGATCTTCTGGTTTTAAGTTTAATCCTTCTTTTATTACAAAGATTAATTTAGGGAAAATAGCCGTTCTTTTTTCTTTTCCTAATCCTGCTATTCTAACTTTTAAAATAGCCTTTTGTATTTCTTTTTCGAAATATCCTTCACCTAAACCAAATCCTAAAGATGTAAATGGTGTTTGTCCTTGAGAAGAATATAAAGTATTTATTTCATATTCTAGTGATTGCATCGCATCATAAATATCTTTTTTAGTTTTTTCACGAGCGAATTGTTCTTGTTTTTCTTCACTTTCAATCCATTCTCTAGCCATTTTTAGATTTTTTTCATAGTTAAGTTTTGCAAAAGGAGCAAGCACTTCATCTATTCTATCCGCACTACATCCTCCGTATTGACTTGAGGCTACGTTTGCAATAATTTGCGCCATTTGAGCAGTAGCTGTTTGGATACTTTTCGGACTATCTACATCTGCATTACCAATTTTGAACCCTTTTGTAAGCATTTCTTTAAAATCAATTAAACAGCAGTTTGTCAATGGTTGATACGGAGAATAATCCAAGTCATGATAATGGATTTCACCTTTTTGGTGGGCATTAGCTACGTGTTGAGGTAGCATTTTCAAACCAATCGCTTTAGCTACAATACCACTTGTTAAATCTCTATGAGTATTGAATACCAAACTATCTTTATTAGCATTTTCGTTAACAACATTTTCATCGCGATTCACTAATTTCTCAATTGCGACATTGATATCAAGACTACGTTCACGTTCTATATCACGCATACTACGATAGCCTACATATTCCTCATAAATAGCCTCTTCACCTAACGTTATTAACGTATGCTCAACGATATTTTGAAGCTCGTAAATTTTTATATTATCCTTAAATCTATTCCCGATTTCTATAATAACATTATCCACAATACTATCTATATTAACACTATGTTTCTCTCCAAACACACTATTAACAGCTTTTTCAATAGCCTTGTATATTTTATCAGCATCAAACTTTACTACACGACCATCTCTTTTTATAACTAATAAATTTTTTGTAAGCAAATCTAACTTTTTCTGTGTATAAGAATAAAAATTACTTCTTTGCATCTTTTTCCCCTCCCAAAAATACTATTATCTTTTATCAATCCATATTAATTTCCGCCATAATAAAGACGCTATTACTACTATAATATATCAAATATAACCACTTGTCTACACCGAATATTTCCGGGAAATCGAAAAACGCTATCAGCTCGCTTTTTGCCTTAATTGTGAATTTTTTAGGTAAGGCTGTTTTCTAGCATTAAATCATTAAAACGTTGATATACCAATATCTATATAGTATTTTATATTGAATCTGTATTACTTTTTGCTGCCGTTGTCTTTAATACAGCCTTAAACAAGTGTTAAACTCGGCAATTACAAGTGAAAATTAAAAAGTTCGCTGATAATCAAAACTTTTATTAGGTAAATTAACTTTTTCTTTCTAGAAAATTAAACTACATTTTAACATTATAATTTATTATATAGTTGAGTATATAATTAAAAGCGAGAAAATATATGAAAAAAACACAAATAGAAACATTAACTGATCAACTTTTTTCAATGGAGGCTAACCAGCCTTTATTAATAAATGAACTAGAGCCTTATGTCGAGCTATTTATGCACTATGAATGCGCAATGTTAGAAATAGAAACTAAACTAAATGTTTTTGATAAGGAGTTTTCTCTTCACGGGGAAAGTAACCCCATCGAATCAGTTTCAACTCGTCTTAAAACACCGCTTAGTCTTATGAATAAATTAAAACGTCTTAATCTACCTTTCGATATAGATACGATAAAAAACAATATTTATGATGTCGCAGGGGTACGTGTTATTTGTTCATTTAAAGATGATGTTTATAAGCTTGTAGAAGCCTTAAAACAACAAGATGACCTAACTATTATAGCCGAAAAAGATTATATTAAAAACTACAAAGATAATGGTTACCGTAGTTATCATCTTATTGTCAAAGTCCCTATCTTTTTGTCAGATAAGGTTGAGCATGTAGCTGTTGAAATTCAATTTCGAACAATTGCTATGGATTTTTGGGCTAGTCTAGAACACAAACTACGTTATAAGAAAAATCTAAGCGAAGAGAAAGAAAAGGAAATCGAACGTCGACTGCTGCTTTGTGCTGAAATAAGCGCCAAACTCGATAACCAAATGCAGAAGGTCAAAGAAATAATAGAAGATGATTCTCAACTTACGTAATACATACTACATCCAGAAGATATATAATTAGAAATTTGAATCTTGATATATTTTCTGGATATTTTTATTTTATAAATTGATTATTAGTGTAAAATTTCGTTTGATTATTAACTATATTTACTATATACTAGTATAGAATACGAGAAAGAAAATTATGAAAGGAGAATCATATGAATAATACGAAAAAAAGTCTTATAGCTATCCTTATATGCTATTTTTCATGGGGGTTTTTTCCTATATATTTCAAACTTCTAAAAAGTATTGATTCCTATGAAGTACTAGCTATGCGGGTACTATGCTCATTTATTTTCATGATTTTAGTTGTATTCCTAGCTAAAAATAAAAATAATATTTTTAAAGAAATAAAAGAACTGTGGCAGAGTAAAAAAAATTTCTCACTACTTGTTATTGCTTCTTTTCTTATTACAGCAAACTGGTTAACTTATATTATTGCTGTAAATACAAACCATGTATTAGAAGCGAGTTTTGGTTATTATCTTAATCCAATCGTTACTATAATACTCGCCGTTATCTTTTTAAAAGAAAAACTAACTCGCGTACAAACAATAGCTTGCATCTGTGTTGGTATTTCATTACTATATTTATTTATTTCTCTTGGATCTCTTCCTTGGATTTCCATCTTACTTGCACTGACTTTTGGACTATACAGCCTATGCAAGAAAAAAATTATCCTTAGTCCAAAGGCAAGCTTATTGATAGAAACAGCTATTGTTTCTCCTATAGCTATTATTTATATGCTATATTTAGGAAGTTCTAATAATATAACATTTTATAATTCAGATACCACAACATTAATAGCTCTTCTTCTATCAGGAGCTATCACAGCTATTCCTCTCCTATTATTTGCTAGAGGAGCAATTGATATTCCACTTTATATTCTTGGAATACTACAGTATCTCCCACCAACTATACAGTTCTTTATAGGAATATTTGTTTATGGTGAGGAATTAAATGTGGAAAAATTAATTTCATTTAGCATTATTTGGGTTGCAGTCGCTGTATTCTGCTATTCTGCTATTACCTCAATGAAAAAACAAAACTTAGCAAGTAAAAGTCATCAGAAATAATCCAATGACTTTCATAATTTAAATATATTAAAAAACGGAATCTAAAATAAATTCCGTTTTTTCTTTTAATTATTAAGCTGCTTTTTTTAATCCTTTTCTTAGCATATCTAGTCCAGTAATTATTACAACTACAATAATCAACCACATTAAACTTGATAATGATAATGAAGTAATAAATTGATATCCAATAATTACACCAAGAACACCACCTATCGCTAATGCAATAGTTCCTTTTCTTGGATATAATCCTTCTTTAATAAACTTAGGTGATCCAATAGCCATAAGCGCTGCACATGATCCCATCATAATAGGAAATGCTGCTTTTGGATCCATTCCTAATAATGAAACCATAGCTAAACATGGAGCATATAGACCCACTCCAGCCATCATTAATGCACCAAAGATAAAGTTACCAACAATACCTACAATAAGTGCAATACCTGTTAGATGTAATGCAGTATTATTAGCTCCAAGCAATGCTAACCATCCCATTTTACTAGCAAACATTAATGCCGCAGTAATAATCAATGCGAATCCCATAGTAACCTGAATTTTTTTCTCAGGAAGTTTAGTAACAATACGCCCTCCAACTAGAGCACCAATAACCGCTGCTGCAATTAATGATAATAAAGTTACTGCATCTACTTGAACTGATTGAATAAATAAAAATGCCTCAATTAATACTGGTACTGTATGTCCTATATTAAGCGTCCCTGGTAATAAACGGTCATTTTTAATAAACCCTGTTACTTTGGCTAATAATGTAGTTGGCGCAAAACTCCCAATACCTAACGTATCCATAAAGTCAGTAACCAAACCAATGAAAAACCCAACTATCGGATTAGAGTCTTCACCCTCAACCCCTTTATTTTTTATAATATCCACTCCACCAATATTCAAAATCACTGTCTGCTTTGTCCTCATTCTTATTTTTTTCTTCAGTAGTAACATTATCAAAT
>ERZ772926.1719-NODE-1719-length-10144-cov-6.908118_pt1 | contig 10144 bp, 9 predicted proteins | sample MGYA00511136_ERZ772926 | MGnify/ENA primary metagenome ERZ772926 (study PRJEB29015, sample SAMEA2737917) | human oral metagenome | biome: human oral; feature: human-associated habitat; material: dental | place: China | collected 2153 ... | reverse complement strand
ACGGCGAGGAGGAGATGTTCACGCGCGTCCACGAGATGCGCACGCGCATCATCAAGAGCCCCTCGTTCGACAAGAGCCGCATCCTCGCGGCAATTCTCTTTGAGAACACCATGGATCGCAAGATCGACAACCTCTTCACGGCAGATTTTCTCTGGAATCAGAAGGGCATTGTCCCCTTCCTCAAGGTGGACAAGGGACTCGCGGACGAGAAAAACGGCGTTCAGCTGATGAAGCCCATCCCGGGGCTTGACGAGCTGCTTGACCGCGCGAACGAGCGCCACATCTTCGGCACGAAGATGCGCTCCGTCATCAAGCAGGCAAATCCGGACGGCATTCGCGCCATCATCGACCAACAGTTCGTCGTCGGTATGCAGATCGCGCACAAGGGACTCGTCCCCATCCTCGAACCCGAGGTTGACATCCACTGCCCCGACAAGGCAAAGGCGGAGGAGATCATGCTCGGCGTCATCAAGGAGTATCTTGCAAAGCTCCACGAGGGCGCCAAGATCATGTTCAAGGTCACCATCCCGACCGTCGACAATCTCTACGCCGAGATCATGAAGAATCCGAACGTCGTGCGCGTTGTCGCCCTCAGCGGCGGCTACACCATGGACGATGCGAACGAAAAACTCGCACGCAACCACGGCCTCATCGCCAGCTTCTCCCGCGCCCTCGCGCAGGATCTGCGCTTCTCGCAGAGCGACGATGAATTCAACGCCGTCCTCAAGAAGGCAATCGACAGCATCTATCAGGCATCCATCACCTGATGCCAGCCTGACAGAGCCGTCCTTTCCCCTATATTCTCACGAACAATCCCCCGCCGCACGCACCGTGCGACGGGGGATTTGTTGTGCGTATTTGCGTCAGATACAATTCACAGACATCGCATAAAATGGACAAAAATGCGGAATCCGCAAAAATATCACGCAGAGCATTGCTACTCATCTTGAAATCGAATATAATCAAAATGAACAAAAATGCGGAATCCGCATTTTTGTATCACAAGGCAAAGGATGATGGATGTGGAAATTCGCAGAGACACCTATCTGAGCAAACTGATTTCCAAGCGTCACAACGGTCTGATTAAGGTCGTTACCGGTGTTCGCAGATGCGGGAAGTCCTATCTGCTCTTTGAACTGTTCAGAGCGTATCTTAGGAATGCGCAGGTTCCGGACGACCACATCATAGAGATGGCGTTTGATGCTTACGAGAATAAAAAGTATCAGGATGCGGAGGTATTCTTCCCTTATCTGACCGAGCGGCTCAACGATCAGGATCAATACTATGTTCTGTTGGACGAAGTGCAGCTGCTCGGAGATTTTGAATCCATTCTGAACAGTCTCGTGCGCAGAAAGAATGTCGATGTCTATGTGACAGGCAGCAATGCAAAGTTTCTTTCAAAAGACATCATTACAGAGTTTCGCGGGCGCGGTGATGAAGTGCATATGTACCCCCTGACATTTGCGGAATTCATGTCTGTGTACGAGGGAGAACGGGCTGATGGATGGCGCGATTATGTACTCTACGGCGGACTCCCACTGGTGCTTAATTTTGCCACGCCGGATCAGAAGGGAGATTTCCTGAAATCCCTCTTCGAGGAGACATATCTCTCCGATATTATCGGCAGAAATAATATCAGAAACAAAGCCGAGCTGGAAGAACTGCTGAATATCCTATCTTCGGCGATCGGTTCTCTGACCAATCCGAGCAAGCTGTCCGCAACATTCAAGAGTGTAAAGGGCAAGACGATCAGCAAGACAACGATCAAACGCTATATTGATTACCTTGAGGACGCATTCCTGATCGACAGTGCAATTCGGTATGATATAAAGGGAAAGAAATATATCGATACACCATCGAAATACTACTTCACCGATCTCGGGATTAGAAATGCCATGTTGAATTTCAGACAGGTCGAAGAGACACACGCTATGGAGAACATCATCTTTAACGAGCTGAAGGTCAGGGGCTATAACGTCGATGTCGGCGTTGTTGTGATGAACGAAACCGATCAGACCGGAAAAAAGGTCAGAAAACAGCTGGAGATCGATTTTGTCTGCAACAAAGGTTCTAGGCGTTACTATATCCAGTCGGCTTTTGCAATGCTGGATGAAAAGAAAATGCAGCAGGAACAACGATCCTTGATCAATACGGGGGATGGCTTCAAGAAGATTATCATCACAAAGGATGCCATTGCGCCGCTTTACAACGAGGCAGGCGTATTGGTGATGAATGTTTACGACTTCCTGTTGAATCCGGACAGCATAGAGCTATAATCCGTTTCAAATGAACGATCCCCCGCCGCTATGCAACAGCCCCTTTGTTGTGCAGATCATTTTGCCCACAATTTAATTAGGTCAGCATTTTCACTGGCAGGAGACTGCTTCTTGGATAATTTGTCTACCTGAATGAGGAGCGGCATTTCAAAGCTCGTGCCCGTGATGATACACTGCCCTGGGGCGAGGGTCGGTATCTGGTTTCTGGAAACGGTGTCCAAGGTGTTCACCGTATTTGCAATCATCCTCAGATCCTGCTCATTCACCAATCGATGGATGAAATAATTATGCAGCTGGGATACAATTGTCGGCGATATATCATATGGTCGTTGACTTGCAAGGGTGATATAAAAGCCAAACTTACGCCCTTCCTTTATGATTTCCTCAAAGACCTCAAGCCGATAGTCCTTCCAAGATTCTTCTTCTCGGATGGATTGAGATGACAATATATTATGTGCTTCGTCTATTATGAGATGGACGGTTTTCGTTATTTCCGTCTCGTCCGCAGCTTTCTTTTTATGCTCATCATATAGCTGTTTTGTGACAAGCAACGGAATCATTTTTTTAGCTTCGGAGTTACAACGGCGAAAAGATATAACATTTACTAAATCCCAGTCATTCTCAGAGCTGGAGAAATCAATCGTTTTCTCGATGAATTCAGAACGGCTCTCAATGCGCTGAATCAGCGGATTGATATGCTCAAAATTCACCCTTCCATACGCCAAGTAATAAATCAACTGCGAATGAACAGCAATTCTCAGTTTTTCTGTCAGTGTTAGTCGCTGAATTTTATCAATAACGCTTGGATGCTTGAGGGCATACTCAAAAGCGTCTCTTTTTTGGTTAATTTCCTCAATATCCTCGCTATTAATGAATACTCTATCCTCTGTATAAAAAGTATTTCCCTGTGAATGCCACATCGCATTCAGCCAACTAAGATCAATAATGACTCCACCTTCACCATGATACGGTTGTCTTGTATCGAAGTCTATAATATCCAAGGATTTATGCAATAAATTAAGCATATCCTTATTGTTATTCTGCTTGAAAATATTATAAAAAGAAGACCCCAACCCATGAATAATTTTTTCAGGAGTTATATTACAACAGTCTGTATCCACAAAGTATTTGATAGCAGCCCCCAAAAATGGTCGCTGGGTTTTCTCAGTCGCTGAATACAGTATGGATAGGGTTTCTATGTCCCAAAACATACGTGGAGTCAGAGGCAGTTTGCTTCCCTGATGATTGTGTGTTGATAGTTCCACGCATTTTTTCTCATCACGCAATGCCCCATCCTTTATATATTCTCCATTAAAATCTAAAATGACGAACTTGCTGTTCTCGCCAAAATTCTCCTTGATTTCATTATTCTCCTTAGCAAATAATTCGGTATATATTTTCGTCAGGGTATTTGATTTTCCGCTCCCCGTATTGCCAAAAATTCCAATATGCGTATGAAACAACTTATCCCATGCAAGATCGACCGAAATATTATTGGACACACTTTTTCCTATCGTAATTTTATGAGTGGAGTTCGAAGCGTCTTTTTGTAAAATACTCCTTATTTCATTTTCTGTAAGCAGAACCGCTTCGTTAAAAATCATAGGAAATCTTTTAATTCCGAACTCGAAACAGCCTTTATAAATATCCCCAATCAAGCTAACCTCAACATACCGCTCAAAGCGTTCTCTGGAAAATTCTTGAACAGAGGGCTCACCCTTTTTATCTTGTAAAAATTCTTTTTCCACACGGCAAATAACCTTATGTGATCCTCTTATGATGCCAATATAGCTCCCAATGGAAATACCATCATAAATAATTCCATTATAGTGAAACGATTCCAGATTCGATTGTTCATTCATCAGTACACTGATTCGCAGTCCGTCAATCGAAATGACATTGCCAACAACATATTTTTCATCCATTACATTCACCCAGCAAGGATAATAAAAATGGAAAATCCCCTTCTTGCCCCTTACAGTTTTCAGGTAAAAAGACGATATTCCGATAGCCACCAAACGTGTTTTTGTGTTTCTTTTGATCTTCTTCTGAATAAGATATAATGACAACTTGAAGCTCAGGGTTTAGTAAGGAGCGCTTCAGAATATCTGTGATGTGTTCGTCCGCAAACGAAAAGCCAAAAACGATTAGAACTGTTTGTTTGCGTTCCAGTTCATAGCTAAACGAGCGGATCATTTGATAATAATGCTGCTCGGCAACGGTATCGGAAAACTTGTTTTTATTTGGATTTATGATAGGAATCATTTCATATGCTGCAAAAAAATCTCTTAGCTTATCTTCATCTAACCCCAGCTCTGAAACATGTTCATTCAGTTCGGCAACAAAATTATTTCTGGATTCTCTAACCTGCGCAACAATCTCCGCTACTTCTTTGGGTTTAATTCCGAGTTCTTCGATCTTTTTCCGTATAGCCGCAATATCAGGGTTATGATCCTCGACCATGATTCTATTTTTCTCTATTCTCCACGAGACAGATCCGTGCAACTTGAACAGATTGATTGTCGGAACTTCACGCCGGTAATTATCGTTGTACCCGCTGTGCGTGACATTCAGATAAAAATTCTGATTGCTGATGTATTTTTTGAAAAACCCTCGCGATCCATCATTAAAATATACGAGAGGATTCATTTCTGAAAAATCATCAAAAGCATATTCTAATAGCAAGTCATAATTCGTCGAAAAGATATTCACTCTCTTCGGACGTTCGTTGCTTTCAGTATAGAGAAAACCATATAAAGATTCCACTAACGCCTTATAGTTCTCACTAGTTGGATGTCCTCCATATACCACCTCAAAAATATTCCGCCCATATCCCATAGGATCAATCCATTTCGTAAAATAATACAGATACATGAACATCCTTGCTTCGTCGGAGATGTCCTTGTCACTGACTACCTCCTCAAAGGAAGGACAGCTATCTCCCAAGCTCAGAGTCGAATAAAGAGGGACGCTCGCCCCTGCACCAATCAAAAAATTGACATTCTTTCCCCGTATTAATTTATCAAAACTGACATTCTTCTGGTCAACACGATCCATATCTGCTCCTCCTCACCTTAAAACATGATATTTTCTACCTCAATGCAGCACTTCCGCCCGCCCCTGCATCATCATTGCGAGCTGCATTTCCAGCTCCTTGCACGCCGCCGTATAGTGCGCGATCTGATGTTTTATTTCGTTCTTTCGCTCATCCATCGCACACCGATTTTCGAGCAGGGCACGGTGTTTGAAGGGGAACTCCTGCTCCAGCCGTTCGAGCGCAGTGAGACATTTTCGGATGCGCTCCTCGATTCGCGTCAGTGCTGCGCGCATCTCTTCGAGGATAGAAGTACTGACATCTTGCTTCTCCCCTGTGGCGGCGGTGTTGACATCCGCATATTTTGACTCCGCAATGGCGGCGAGAATCTCGAGCCGCGCAAGATCACCGAGGGCGTAGGCATCCATCGCCCGCTGCCACAGTTTTTTCATCTCTGCGGTCTGCTCGGGATGTAGGTCGGGATGCAGCTTTTTCGCGAGCTGCCGATAGAGTTGCTTGAACCGCTTCGTATCCTCATCAGTCATCTCCTTGGCTCCGAGGATTTGTGCGGCACGCGCCCGCTCGACTTCCATCTGCCGCAGCTTTTCTTCGTATTCATGAAACTCCTTTGCAATCTGCGCGTCAATCTCCGCCGCATTCGGCTGCGCCCCGCGATTCATATATGCCCTTGCGAGTGCGATCCTGCGGCGCAGTTCCGAACTCCGAACAAAGGCAGCATAACATTGCTGCTCGAGCACACCGAACGCCTCGATATATTTTGCCTCCCAACGGGGCTTTTGCTGCAAAAGTTGATCGTCATAGACGCATAGGAGCATACTCAGCCGTTCGAGTGCCGCCCGCTGCGCCTCCTTTAGACGTGCATACTCCTCATGAACTACAGTTTCCATCGCCTACTCCCGCAAAAACAAGTCAAGCTCCATCACGAGATCATCCGCATCGATCTGCGTGATCTTCACATAGAGCAGTTTTCCCGCATCCATGAGCCGCGCGGGGATGTGGTTCATGCGGCGCGGCATATAGCCGAGCTTTTTTTGTGCCGCATCGACAACCTTAATTGCATAGGTATCGTGTTCGTTCTCCGGCTCGCGCAGGAGATTCAGCATGTCTCCCGCCCGCATGTCTTTAACGAGATCGCCCCACCCCTCCACATAGTATGCTCCCGCGATGGGGAAATGCGTGAGATAGATCTCCTGTGCGAACGGTGCGGGCGGCAGTGTGTCACCGCCCCAAGCACCGACCAGCGCACGCGGCATTCCCTTCGTCAGCTGCATGATCCGTCACTCCTACGCGCCTATCCCTCTACCAACCCCATAAACTTCTCAAAGAACGCCTTCAGCTTCTCAATGACGCTGCGCTTCTTCGCGGCACGCCCGCCGCCGAAGCGGCGCACGGGCGGGAGGATCGCGTCGATGGCGGTGCCGGTGGTCTTGAGCCGTCCGTCGCGGAACGTGCTCGTGACAAATTGCTCCGTCTCGTCGGGTTTCAGGTTCTCCTCCGCCACAATGGAGGCAAGTGCCTTTTCCTTCTCCTCCGTGACGTAGGTGCGCCAGTCCTCCATCACCCGAGTATCCGTATTGACGGTCGCAATGAACCCGTCGATCAGCTCCTTCTTGCTGCGCAGCTCGGGGCTCGACCCAACGGCACGGTCGATTGCGCCAATGATGCTCTTGTCCGCGCCGTTCGCAGCATGATACTTCTCCACGAGCATGAGGATACAGTCGATGCTCACGTCCACCTGCCGAATCAGCTCCAGCTCAAACACAACATCGTCGTTGATATTCTCCTTCTCCGCATTCCCCTGCCCCGTCAATACATGGTGGATATCGAGGTAGACACTCTGGTAGTCCTGCAGATCGCGCGGCGGCAGCAGCGGATCTTCCTCCGCGAAGTCGTCAAATGCCGTGAGGATGTTCCGCAGACGCAGAATGCTGCCGAAGACGCGCACAAAATCTTTCTGCGCCGCCTCGCCCATGATCGGCTCACCGACGGCGAACTTCGCACGCAGCTCTGCGATCAGCTCCGCATATCCCTTGTGATGCTGCCCCTTTTCATCGTCATAGCCGTCATAGTAGTCGCGAAACCGCCGCACCAAGAGAGGTGCCTGCGCGGATGAATGCACTTCTTTCTGCATACGAATCTCTTCATGCGGTCAGCATCCACGATATTATCCGCTTTCATCACGATTTTGAGCGCATCCATCCCTTCCAGGACGGGAACGGCAGAGTGGAGCGATTGATTGCGCTCAAGGAGTGCCTGCGCCACGCCATTGTCCCGTTCATCATCGAGAACGAAAAAAAGATGTTTTATTACAGAGGGCTGTCCGAATGGGAGCGAGAAAAAGGCTATCTGACGGACACCTGTCTTGACGGGCAGGATACCTTCAAAAAGATGATGGCTATGTTTGATATCTTCGTGGAGTGACGTAAATTCATTCGTATTCCCTCATCTCATTTCTCACCGCATATTTTTACCGGAGTGCCCTCTGTAGGTTCTGATAGATCGCATCGTCCTGTGCGCTGAAGCTCACGATGGTCACGCGCATACCCGCATCGGGGTGCGCGTCAAACCACTCCCGAATCGTCATGAGTGCGATTTCTGCCGCCGCCTCCTTCGGGTAGCCGTAGACACCGGTCGAGATGGCAGGGAACGCGATGGTATGCAGCCCGTGTGCCCGTGCGAGTTCAAGGGAGTTCCAATAGCAGGAGCGCAGCAGCTCCGCATCGGATGCACTGCCGCTGTAGACGGGTCCGACCGTATGAATCACATAACGCGCGGGCAGACGGTATCCCTTCGTGATCTTTGCCGCGCCCGTTTCGCAGCCGCCAAGCGTACGGCACTCCGCGAGGAGCTCCCTGCCCGCCGCCCGATGAATCGCTCCGTCAACGCCACCGCCGCCGAGGAGGCTCCGATTCGCCGCGTTTACGATGGCATCTACGGCGAGCGTCGTAATATCACCCACGAAATAGACAATCTCATTCTTCGATGCGTTCGGCTCCAACATCATCACTCCTATTTGTTTGACATGGAGTACGTTCTACTCCACCGTCCACTCGTTGACGTTCCAGAAAAAGCCTACGCCGCTGTAGCCGAGCATGCGGTTCGGTGTGATGCCGTGCACGTGTGCGTTCGTCACGTAGATGAAGTCGATATAGCAGATGTAGATATAGGGAAGGTCTTTCGTCACTTCTTCCTGAAAGAGACCATAGAGGTGCATCCGCTCGGCGGTGTCGGTTGTGCGGCGGGCAGCGAGGAGGTATTCGTCCACGCGTGGGTTTGCGTAGTGGCCGTCATTCCCTCGCCCATTGGTCGAGAACACCTTATAGGTATGTGCATCCGGGTCGATCTCGTTCCCCACGCCGCTGAGGTATGCCATCTGCCCGTCCCAGTCGACCTTTGCGGGGGTCTCCACGGTGCAGTGAATTCCGACCGCGCGCATCTGCGCTGCCACTACGTTGGCGATATCGATGCGGCTGTACTTGTCATTCTTCACGGTGAGGATGAATCCGACCTCCTCTCCGCCGCGTGTGTAGTAGCCGTCGGCCCCCTTCCTGCAGCCTGCCGCCTCGAGAATCTCCTGCGCCTTCGCAGGATTATAGTCATAGTGCTCTACGTTCGGATTGTTGAACGGACTGCGCTGCAGGGGGCTGTAGGCGGGAATCCCATGCCCGAGCAGCGCCTCATTGATGACTGCCGCACGATCAACGGCGTAGGCGATGGCAGGCAGCAGGTCGCGGTTGCGCTGCCAGTAGGGATGGGCGCAGTTAATCAGAATCGCGCCGAAGTTCGCGGTCTTCATCGCGTAGCAGCGGTAGCCGTCCCTCCCCTCAAAGGGTGCCGCTGCTCGTGGTGACAGGCGCGCCAGATCCGCCGTCCCGTCCGCAAGTGCCTTTGCCTCTGCGGCATCGTCCGCCACGATCTTGACGACAAAGCGATCGATCTTCGGTGCGCCGCGATAGTAGTCCTCATTCTTTACGAGAACGATCTCCTTGCCCGCCGCCCAGCTCTCCATGCGAAAGGGGCCCGTTCCGACGGGTCTGCGAAAGAAGCCCGTCGTTGTGAGATCCTGTCCCGCAAGGAGATGGGCCGGCAGGATCGGCTGCATCATGTAGTCGAGGAATGCCGCATTCGGTGCGGACAAACGTATGCGCACCGTCCGGTCGTCAACCTCCGTGATCTCGCGCACCTCCTCGAAGTTCGGTGCATGGAGGGAATCGACGAGCGGATTCTTAATCGCCTCGATGGTGAACTTCACATCCGCCGCCCGCAGCGGTTTCCCATCATGCCAGTGCACGCCCTCGCGCAGGTGAAATACGTAGGTATAGGTCTCGGGATCGTACTCCACCGACTCGGCGAGTGCGGGGACGATAGCATCGTTCTCGTCGCGGCGCATCAGCCCGTCGAACAGCAGCAGCCCGATCTCGGCGTGCTCATCCACCAGCACATTGATCTCCTCGTAGTCCTTCGTGGCATAGACGAGCTGCGAACCGTGCACCTCGTCCGCGCAGTCTCTCCCGCAGCCACCTGCGAGTGCGAGAAGCACAAATGCCATGCACAAAAGCAGCAGTTTCTTCACCGCACATTCCCCCCTTTTTGCTTGCATCGGTCTTTTTCCCATTTCCGCACTATGTTTTCATGTCTATCGTACGATAAACCATTCGTTATTTATGATTCATTTTCCTTCTCTCCATCCGTGAATTTTTTCAGTTTCAAAAGGGAACTCTTTTGTGCTAAAATTATAGGAATCGCTGATAAAATGAAGTCTGTCAGATTGGTGCAGATTTTTTGCCCTGTCAAGGAGACAAACCGGACGCAT
>ERZ772926.1718-NODE-1718-length-10150-cov-3.897078_pt1 | contig 10150 bp, 9 predicted proteins | sample MGYA00511136_ERZ772926 | MGnify/ENA primary metagenome ERZ772926 (study PRJEB29015, sample SAMEA2737917) | human oral metagenome | biome: human oral; feature: human-associated habitat; material: dental | place: China | collected 2153 ... | reverse complement strand
ATGTCATTCCTATTGCAATATCATCTGCTGAAAGAGCAACACTTTATTATAGTGATAAGTCATTTATTATTCCTAAGGGCATTGTTGCACGCACCTATAAAATCGAAGGTAATGTACTTTCTCAAAGTAAGGAGTATAAAGAAGGAAATGTACTTCCGAGGGGAACTGCTGTCGTTTTAGAGGCTAAGGAAGGTAATTATTTCTTTGAAGAAACAAATAAGACTGGTGATACTGACCCTGATAATGTTTTGCGTGGTTCTGATAATAAAACGATGACGACAGGAGGAAAGGTGTATTATGTGTTTGGTAAAGGTAGTAATGGAGTCGGTTTCTATTGGAAAGAGCCAGATGGTAAGGTCTTTACAACAGAAGCACACAAAGCCTATCTTGCTTATTCTCCATCAACAACCGCACATGCAAAGAGTTTCCTCGGTTTTGATGTTGCTTTGGGAATAGAAGCTTCTTCAGCGATTGAAAAGGTAGCGATTAGTAGTCCTATTTATAATCTTGCTGGACAGCAAGTGGATAAGGATTATAAGGGAATAGTAATCGTGAACGGAAAGAAGTATCTTAACAGATAAGTCTTCAAGCTGTCATGCATGGTACAATAGTGATTAACTGATTTTTAATTAGTAGACATGAAAACATATATCAAACCTTTAATAAAGAATTATCACGTTTTATCCTCTTTTCATTTGTTGGCTGGCTCACCAGAAAAGGCAGGAAAGGCTTTGACGAATGATCAAGGATTAGTACATAATCAGCCAGAGCCAGATATAAAACAATTATCGAAAGGAGACTTGTTCTCTGATTATAATATTACAGACTCTATGACGGAATGGAGTGATTAACAATACTTTACTATAACTTAAACAATTACGATGATGAAAAAACAAGTAACATGGTTTGGACTTTTGTGCTGCTTACTTTTGTTTGCAGCCTGTGAAAAGCCTGTATTAGAAAGCAATGAAAGTGGTAAAAAGCCTAATGGCACAAAGGAAAAACTTACCAGAGTTGTACGTATCCATCCTAAGGAGCTACGCGTTGAAACGATAGAAGAGGCAATGCAGGCAAAACGACAGCCTATGAGTAGGGCGAATAGTGAAGAAAAGAAGAAAAATAAGTTGTATGCTGTCAATGTCTACGAGAAGAAACCTAATGATGAGAGTTATTCTCTGTATGCTTATGGTTTGTTCACGAGTCTTTCAAAGATTGCATTAAAGATGAACGTGGAGAACCTTTATAAAGTAGAGTGTTTGACAGTTGAGGAGGGAGACGATAGGCTTGGAACTAAGGATGGAGAGTATTTGGCTCCTTTCTTGCATGGAGCAAATAAAGGGACAAAGGCTGCAAATACTTTTGTTTTCTCAAAAGATGAAAACATGAATAACTTAACGAATAGTGAAACGATCGTAGCTAATGGACAAGGCATTGCAAATCCACGTCTTGTCAAGCTCTATGGTACTATCAATGATTTCAGTCCTAAAATAACAAAAGATCTAACCATTGATATGCGAAAGGCTGTGTTTGGATTGCGTTTTAAGGTAACACCGCCTGATGAAGGTAAATTAGTTATTACTTATTTGGGGTGGCGTATAACTGTGATGGATAACAGTGCTGCGTATGATAATAGTGCGACATATTCTTTCTACGATATTGTAAATGCAAGTCAAGAAGGTTATCAAGCAACAGTTGACGTAAAGATTACATGGACAAAAAGTGACGGAACCACAGAGCAGGAAACCAAGCAGTTAACTGTCAAGCGAAATGTTATGACTGTTATAGATATTAGTGTGGAAGGACAAAAGCCACAAGGGTTTATCTTCAACGAAGAAACAGGTGACATGAAAACTGAGAATGTTAAGTGGAAGCTAGTATTATAGTCTTTAATTTCAATTGAGTAGGAGGTAAATGTTACTCATAAGAGGCATTTACCTCCTACTTTTACATTTACCGACCTCCCACACCACCGTACATGCCGTTCGGCATACGGTGGTTTCGGGTTTTCTCATCTCACGATGTGTGGCAAGTTGTTTTAAGCTATCCCTTTGAGTACGACCACTTCTATTCTATTGTCGGATTCCGTCCTATCGTACGAATAGAGAGTTCCTTTCGGACATCTGGTTACAAACAAAATCGCAGGGTAGCAATCATTTACTATTGCACTGCCCGATTCAGTCCTTCCCCATAGGCACACGTGCCTTAGGTACTATGGCATCTGCTGACTTCTCACGACAAGTTTTGCTCCATGAGTTACGTTAAGGAAACGAATCGTCATGTCTGTGAAACCTCCTCGGATAAGGGCATTGTCTTTCCATCTTATATCTACTTCATTTTTTTACTTCGCTCAAGGAAACTCCACAACCGTTCCGAATAGCTCTGAGACTTTGATTTATTGGGCAATCTCATCCACGGTCATATGCCTTATATGAAGTTTCTGTCCGTTAGTTCAAATGTTTGCCGCCGGCTTCTTTCAGATTTCACCTCACGATGAACACCCTTTGGCTATGTAATTCTCGCTATTAGGGCTCACTCGCGACTTATACCCATTAGACAATGCGCAGCCGAGCGTACTAAGAAAAGGAAGTAACTGAATCTTAAATAGATATGGTTACCTCCTTTCTTTTGCAGGAACATTGCAGGAACATTTCTCTCACAATATTAACTAAGAATTGCAAATATCATTCTAAACGTTGGAGTGAGAAGTATTCCGAAAGGGAGAGAGAAATATTTGTAAATCCAAAAAGAAAAGTTTTGTTTCTGTTTGCTATCACTTTTAACATTTCACGCATCTTACTATATTACAATAAGTTAAGTATATACCAAAACTGACAGAAGTGACAGGAAAATTAGTTTATGGTTTACTCGGTAAAACGAAGTATCAAACGAGGAAACAGGTACGAAATATTAAGACAAAATAGACCCCCTCTTCTAATTTCTTACCATCTTGAAAAGAAATTAGAAGAGGTTTCCAATACTATTCAAATATTATCATTCATTTTTAAAAACAGCTTCCCTTTCGATCTCAAGAACACGTGTTATATCAAAATAAATCTCAGGAGACGAATAAACATCATTGGTTTTACCCAACACAAGACGGTCACATTTATCTATAAGCATCTGAGAATTTACTTCAAGAAGACCAAGGAAAAAGTAAAGAAAGTTGTACTCATCCCCAACTGTTGTAACAGAGAAAGGGTGTTCCTTACTACCATCACCAGTCATGAAGATTGTATCGAGAATGCGTGATAAACGAACGGAATAGACCTTAAGGCTATCGCTCAACATCCATGATTTATCGGGTTCAGTGGTTGAAAGTTTTCTAAAGTGATAAATCTTAGACACAATGGCATTCGTATTAAGCGGATTGCTGGCAAGAACCTTATCTGCAAGCGTAGCAGCAACATCAAACTTACCTTCGTTCCTGGCTGTCGACATATCAAGTTCCATAAACATATCTCTACCATTATTAAGGTAAGTCCGTCCATAAACAGCCAAAATTTTGTCCTCAGCAGTCAATGTGGTATCAGCGTCAACATTGATAAGAATATCAACTAACTGCTGAACATGCTGTGGATTAACATTCACTTCTGCCTTTATCTTATCCCAATTGACAGACATAAATGTCTTATCCGTCTGTGCTGATACTGCTAACGGTAGCAGTAACAACATGAAAGCAAACAACTTTCTCATAGTCTTTTTGAATTTGTTTTTTTATATTTGTTAAGTCTTTGGGTGTTATTGTATTTCTTCTTTATATAGTTGTCTTAGAATCTCGAGTAATCTTAGGGGTCATAGTTTTCTTAGTTTTCCTTATCTTTATAAGGCTGAGAGCGCTCTCATCTCTCAGCCCAGTCGCTCCTATCCAAGTTTCTATACCCTATTGCCTCAGCGATATGCTGTACTTGTACAACCTCCGACTCATCCAAATCGGCAATAGAACGCGCCACCTTCAGAATTCTATTATAAGCGCGAGCAGACAGTTTCAAACGTTCCATAGCATCACGAAGCAACTTGATAGAAGCTGCATCAGGTTCGGCAAATTCGTGAATCATACGCTCAGTCATCTGTGCATTACAATGAATATTGCGATAACTGCTAAAGCGGTCAGTCTGAATAGCACGTGCACGGATAACCCGTTCACGAATGGCAGCACTTGCTTCGCCTGGTGTTGCCTGTGATATATCCTTGAAAGGGAGAGGAGCTATCTCACACTGAATATCTATTCTGTCCATTAACGGACCAGAAATCTTAGCAAGATACTTCTGGATCTGCCCTGGTGTACAAACACAATGATGCGTAGGATCAGCAAAATAACCACAGGGACAAGGATTCATACTTGCCACAAACATAAAGCTACAAGGATAAGTAACAGTATATTTTGCACGTGAAATCGTTATGCGACGGTCTTCCAAAGGCTGACGAAGCACTTCTAATGTATGTTTGTTAAATTCTGGTAACTCATCACAAAAGAGCACCCCATTATGTGCAAGCGTTATTTCACCTGGCATCGGATTCGCTCCACCACCGACGAGTGCAACCTCAGAGATAGTATGGTGAGGGCTACGGAAAGGACGTTGCGTAATCAATCCGGTGTCACGATGCAACTTTCCGGCTATGGAATGAATCTGTGTTGTTTCCAAACTCTCCGAAAGAGATAAAGGGGGAAGAATGGAGGGAAGGCGTTTTGCCATCATACTCTTACCACTTCCAGGCGGTCCAACCATGATAAGATTATGTCCACCAGCCGCAGCTACCTCTAATGCTCGCTTTACATTCTCTTGTCCACGCACATCAGCAAAGTCGAGATCGAAAGCATATTGATGCTCATAAAACTCTTTACGAGTATCGACAAAGCATGGTTCTGGGGTCGATGTACCATTAAGAAAGTCAATAACTTGCAGGATATTATCCATTCCATAGACCTCTAACGTGTCTACGACTGCCGCTTCATGTTCATTCGCTTTCGGTACAATAATACCTTTGAACTTCTCTGCACGTGCCTTTATCGCTATGGGTAGCACACCCTTAACAGGCTGCAACGTACCATCGAGGCTCAATTCCCCAACAAGCATAAACTCACGTAAACGGTCACAACTCATCTTCTCATTGGCAGCCAAGATAGCAATTGCCAATGGGAGATCGAAACTGGAACCTTCCTTCTTGAGGTCGGCAGGAGCAAGATTTGCGGTGATATCGGCTACAGGAAACTTATAGCCATTGTTAAGAAGTGCTGCAGCAATACGATCATGGCTTTCCTTTACCGCTCCATCAGCAAGACCGGTAAGATGGAACAAGACGCCCCGAGTGATACTAACTTCAACTGTTACGGTGGTGACTTCCATTCCGTTGACAGCTGCACAGAATGTTTTTACAAGCACAATATTGGTTTTTAGTCGGTGCCATAACGCTGACGGATGGTATTAGCAGTGATATTTCTTTCAACAACTTTTCCGTTGCGAATGACGATATTATCAGGTATGGTATTTAGTCCAAAGGTTTTGAGCAGAGGTGTGTTAAGTAGCTTTCCATCACAAACATTGAAAAACTCAATCCCGTCACGCTCTAATGTTTGTCTTACTTCCTTAGGATTAGCATCCACACAGATTCCCAAAGCACCTATCTTTCCAGCTTTCACGGCATCATTCAACGCACGCTGAATATCAAGACTTTCGTAACTCCATGCAGCCCAAGTATTGATGATAATAACACTCTTGCCTTGAAAAGATGCATTATTAACAATCTTTCCATTGACATCCTTAGCTGAAAACTTAGGCATCATACTACCGACTGGTAGCGAACCAAGTTCAGTTAATTGTCGTTGGAGACGTTTCAAACTGGCATTACCAGGCTGTTCTTTTATTAATAATAACAAAAGTTTCGTAGCCTGCTTATAGTCAGGACTTTCTATTTGGACAAGATAACGATTGAGCAAATACACGCTTACAACAGACTCTGGATGGTCATTAATAAACTGTAAAGCATACTTCAACTCCTCTGGGGGTGAAACACTTGCTATCTGTTTACGAAACTTAGTCATTAACTCATTCTCTTTCGTTCCCTCCACCTCCATCTCTTTCAAGTGGGAAGCATCCGCTTTCACTTCAACCGCTTCACCTGGTTCGGCAAAGATAGGCTGTATAGAAAAATTAGGAAACTTGATTATCAGCGTAGAAGGTTTACTGCAAGGCTTTTCATAAGAGAAGCGACCAGCCTCAATCTTGATTGTATCCAAACCATCGATACCACCATCAGGACTATAAACATAAAGCTCGCCTTGATTCATGTGCAAGAAGCGTCCCTCTATCTTGAAGTAACCGCTACGGGTACCACAAGAAACTAACAGCAGGGAGAACAAGAGTATGTATGCTATTCGCTTCATGCGCATAGAGATTTAAGAAAAAAGTGCCGCGAGCGGGACTCGAACCCGCACAGCCATTACTGGCCAAGGGATTTTAAGTCCCTCGTGTCTACCAATTCCACCATTGCGGCAAACCGTTTGCAAAGATAAGGCTAAATCTCCGAACTGGCAAAAGTTTTGCAAGTTTTTTTAGCTTATTAGGCTTATTAGGCTAATTGGGCTAATAAGGCTAATAAGGCTAATTGCCCCAATAGCCCTCAATTCACTCCCAACACGCCATAAGGTCCTGTACTACTTGCCCGATAGCGTGTTAATTTCTTTCCACTGTCGCCCGAAACGATATTTCCTCCCGTATTGAGATTATACTTACGATGGCAATTGGTGCAGGTAGCAAGACCCTCACTGCTTAACTTCAACTCGTAAGAACGTAGAGGAAGTGCATTTGTACTAAAACAATTAGGACACTGCAAGTCGTAGGCATAGAAAGGAGAAGGATTCTCTAAATTGCCATAACCAACGATAAGTCCATTGTTCATGCCCACGTGCTTCCAGCTCTCCAACCTAAGGTCAATACCATCAAACCAAACGGGAGCCGTTGATTTCAGTCCTTGATTATTCTCAAAGGCAAAACTATAACGACCACTAACAAAGTTAGTTTTGATGATACAATAAACACCTGGGGACAGTGGATTCATTGCAGAGGCAAGGATTGGGTCTTGATGAGTTTCATTATGAAAGGTGAAGAAGTTACGATAACTGCTAAACTCATAATCTACAACATCGCCACAAGACGATAATAAGATTACGAGCAAAAACAAAACTGATTGAATTATTCTCTTCATACCAAACTTCTAATTGATTGTTATCCAATAAACATTTAATATCTTACTCCTCCCACGAAGGCTATTAATAGGAACAAGTTGTTCATACTTTTGCATCAAACAGTATCGTGATTAACACTCCGCACATGTTGTGCGAGCCATCCGCACCATATGTGCGAAGCGTCAACACAACACGTGCGGAGTATCAGCACAATTGATAAAGCATACCAATGCGAACCGAAAAGGGAAATACTTAACAGACAAGATGTCCTCAAAACCTCCCTATTACATCACCCACCTCCCTGAAGAAAGAGGAAAAATGATTTACTCAAATGGTATCATTGCCAATGCATCGGCAATCTTCTCAATACCTTCCTGCAAAGGCTTTGACACCATTCCCTTTGCAAAGAAAGGGATATCAGCATCAATGGTGAGCTTCATCTTTGAAGAGGTCTCTGTGACGGGTAGTATCTGAATCCAAAAGTTGAATGATAAGGGTGAGTTGTCACTCTCAAACTTAATCGTCTTAGGCTCGTCACGCTCTATGATACGCATAGAAATCTGACCAACGGGGTCAACATTCATGGACAGTGAGTCCTTATCAAAGGTGAGATTTTGCAATCTTTCTTTCACCTTGTCCATGTCATCATTACCAGTAGGACCTTCTGGAAGACGCTCTTTCAGACGCTGTATATTATTTAAATCGCTCAGCGTGTTGTAAACACTCTGCTGAGAATGGGCAATTTGCTTTACGCTACTTTCAAATTTTGTCATTGAATATTTTATTTGGAAGTTAAGGAGAGAAAGACAGGAAGTAAACGGAAAAGATTGTAACAGAAGTATATATCTAAATGTAGGAACGCACGAACCATGCGCCCGTTACACAAAAATCGCATACAAACAATCCCTTTGAAATAAAAGACTTTACCCCCTGTGGAATGCTTTGATATTACTTTCTCCAATTCGCAGGGTCCTTACGCCAATCATGCAGCATAGAAACCTCTGATTCCTTAATATAACCTGTTTCAAGTGCTTTCTCTACAACATGCTCATAATCGGTGAGTGTTACGAGTTTCACATTAGCCTCGCGGAATGCTTCCTCAGCAACAGGGAAACCATAGGTATAAGAAGCAACCATACCCACAACTTCAAAACCAGCTTCACGAAGGGCAGCAACAGCCTTCAACGAAGAGCCACCAGTAGAGATAAGGTCTTCTACAACGACAACCTTCGAACTCGCAGGTAGTTCACCTTCAATCTGATTCTTCATACCATGGTCCTTTGGCTTCGGGCGAACGTATGCGTAAGGCAATGCCAACTCATCAGCAACGAGCATACCCTGCGCAATGGCACCCGTAGCAACACCAGCCACAGCCGTAGCCTCTGGGAAGTTTTCAAGGATAGCATGCACCAACTCGAGCTTCACAAACGAACGCACATCGTGGAACGATAACGTCTTGCGGTTATCACAATAGAATGGTGACTTCCAACCACTTGCCCATGTAAATGGGTCGTTAGGTTGCAACTTAATAGCTTTAATTCCGAGCAGTTTGCCTGCAAAGACTTTCTTTAAATCTTCCATCTTGATAGTTTATGGTTATATTCTAACTGCAAACTTACGCATTTTTTCTGAGATTAAAGGATAAAAAGACTATAAAAGAAGATAACAAGAACAGATGATACTTCTATCAAATAAAAGAGTGGTTTTATTTGCTTTGAGTAGTGTAACCCTTCCTAATAATCATCTAACGCAAATTTTCCGACGACAAATTGCATTGGTGTTAAGCCTCCGCACCAATGGTGCGGACCATCAACACATTATGTGCGGACCATCAACACAATAATAGAAGAGGGAGAAAAATATCCGTATCTGCCACCAAAACTAATACTGTTAACTACTAATTACTTGCGAAGATGAGTACTACTTATAGACTAACAATAATAAAACAAGGAATAATGAGACAGCTTAATCATTATTCGCAAAGCCAAGTGAGAGGACACTAATCTTGACATCCTCTCCTTTAAGGAGTTCTTTGGCGGCTGCAACAAGGGTGGCACCTGACGTGATTACATCATCAACCAACAAAATGTGTTGATTGTTTAAGGGGGAAGCATCGAGGAGATGAAAGGCTTTTTCTACGTTTTCATTTCGTTCCCAACGCCCTTTTTGCGTCTGACTACCGTGAAAACTAATACGTTCTAAGACCTTATCTAAGACAGGTAAACCAGTTTCTGCACTGATACCACGCACTATCTCCACACTTTGATTATACCCTCTTTCTCGCTCACGCTGCCGAGCAAGTGGCACAGGAACAACGGCTGTGATTCCATCGAAGAAGCCATCATGAGCAAACTCTGCTGCAACAATACGCCCAAGTCGCTCACCAATCTCAGGATGTCCGCCATACTTCAATTGATAAAGCAAACGACTGGTGTCAGAATGGGCTTTATAAAAGAAAAAGGCTGTACCCTTTTCTATGGGAATCCTACCCCAAAAGAGGCGCACAAGCTTATTGTCATAACCTGATTTTGCATAGCCCGTGCGAGGGAGACAATGGTTACAACAAGCACACATCACCTCCTCCGTAACAGTCAGACGCCTACCACAAACCGTACAAGGACGAGGGGCAAGGGTGTCTATCAGGCGAGCCAATAAACTAATCGTCTGTTTCATCGTCTACAAAGTCTACATCATCGTCTGTAGCAACGACTCCTTCATCTATACACCTGCGGATTAAATCCATCGTAAAACCACGTCCCATAGCAAACTTTATCAACTTCATTGAACGCTCATAGTCGCTCTCTGCTTTGATAGTACGATACTTACTTGCCAACAATGGGCGCAAGACTTCAAGATATTCTTCATCTTCAATAGCATCAAGGATAGGCGAAGAGATGGCACTATCGACTTTCTTCATCCACAACGCCTGCTCAATCTTGCGCCTTCCCCACTTGTTATAGCGGATTT
>ERZ772926.1714-NODE-1714-length-10158-cov-26.347224_pt1 | contig 10158 bp, 9 predicted proteins | sample MGYA00511136_ERZ772926 | MGnify/ENA primary metagenome ERZ772926 (study PRJEB29015, sample SAMEA2737917) | human oral metagenome | biome: human oral; feature: human-associated habitat; material: dental | place: China | collected 2153 ... | reverse complement strand
TCAGCGAGGCGAGAGCAGTGCGAGCAGGTGGCCACGTGCTGGGCGAGGCGCTCGGCCAGGTCGGCGGTGCACTCGCGATCGAGGAAGGCCTCCAGGTGGGCGCGGGCCTCGGCGCAGGAGCAGTCCTGGGAGCCGGCTGCCGTCTTGGGATCCTTGGCGGACTCGGCGCTGCTCTCACCGTTCATTCCCGGTTCCATACGGTCTCTCATTTCTCCTCCTCCCCGTAGCCGTACTCGCGGGCGTAGTCGGCCAGCAGCTCGCGCAGCTGGCGGCGCCCTCGATGCAGCCTGGACATGACGGTCCCGATCGGCGTGTCCATGATCTCGGCGATCTCCTTGTAGGAGAAGCCCTCCACGTCCGCCAGGTAGACGGCCAGGCGCCGGTCCTCGGTGAGCTGGCCGAGGGCCTCCTTGATGTCGGAGTCCGGCAGGGCGTCCAGGGCGAGGTTCTCGGCACTGGGCAGCCCCACCGAGTCGTGGGAGGCGGCCCGGTGCAGCTGCCAGTCCTCGACGGTTTCCGCGTCGGACTGGAGCGGCTCGCGCTGCTTCTTGCGGTAGGAGTTGATGAAGGTGTTGGTCAGGATCCGGTAGAGCCAGGCCTTGAGGTTGGTGCCGGGCCGGTACTGGTGGAAGGAGCCGAAGGCCTTGGCGTAGGCGTCCTGCACGAGGTCCTCGGCATCGGCCCGGTTACGGGTCATACGCAGGGCGGCGCCGTAGAGCTGGTCGAGGTAGGGCAGGGCCTCGGCCTCGAAGCGGGCGGCCCGGGCGGCCTCGTCGGCGTCCCAGGGGATCCCCATGGACAGGGCGAACTTCGAGGCGTTGAGGATCTTGATGGCCAGGCGGCGGCCGACCTTGATCTGGGCCTCCTCGAAGGCGGCGTCCAGGCCCAGGCGGGCCGAGGCCGCCCAGTAGCGCACGGCGTCGGAGCCGTACTTCTCCAGCAGGCCCATGGGCGTGACCACATTGCCCTTGGACTTGCTCATCTTCTTGTGGTCGGAGTCGAGGATCCACCCCGACAGGCCCGCGTGCCTCCAGGGCAGGGCCCCGAACTCCAGGTCCGCGCGCACCACCGAGGAGAACAGCCAGGTGCGGATGATGTCCTGGCCCTGGGGGCGCAGGTCCATGGGGTAGACGCGCTCGAACAGGTCCTCGTCGTCGAGCCAGCCGCAGACGAGCTGGGGGGTCAGGGAGGAGGTCGCCCAGGTGTCCATGATGTCGGGCTCGCCGACGAAGCCGCCGGGCTCGCCGCGCTGGTCCTCGGTGAAGCCGGCCGGGACGTCGGAGGAGGGGTCCACGGGCAGGGCCGACTCGTCGGGGGTCAGGATCGCGTCGTAGTCGACCTCGCCGTCGGCGCCCACGCGGTACCACAGCGGGAAGGGCACGCCGAAGAAGCGCTGGCGCGAGACCAGCCAGTCGCCCTTGAGGCCCCGCACCCAGTTCTCGTAGCGCACGCGCATGAAGTCGGGGTGGAAGTCCAGCTCGCGCCCGCGCTCGAGCAGCTCGGCGCGCAGCGAGGCGGGAGGCTCGACCGGCTCCAGGGAGGCGCCGAGCAGGGCGAGGGCCTCGTCCGACATGGCGAGCATGTCCTCGTCCCATCTGCTGCCGGCCGCCCTCGGGTAGGCGGCGAAGGGGTCTCTCGACCGGTGGTTCCTGTTCCGCCCCGTCATGATGTCGCCCCCATCTCCTTGCGAAGTCGTGCGATTCCGTTCCTGATCCTGGTCTTGACCGTGCCGAGCGGGACGCCTGTGCGCCGGGCGATCTCGGTGTGGGTCAGACCGGTGAAGTAGGCCATGACCAGTGTGGACCGCTGCGGCTCGCCGACGGCGTCCAGGGCCCGGCGCACCTCCTCGCCGACGAGCCGGTCCTCGACGGCCTGAAGTGTGAGGTCGGTATCCGGCATGTAGTCGCGCCACTGGTCCTCACGGTCCCGGGCCGCCTGGGAGGAGCGGACCCGGTCGATCGCCCTGCGCCGCGCCATGGTCACCGCCCAGGCCCGGGCGCTGCCCCGGCTCGGCGAGAAGGCGGGAGCGGTGCGCCATATCTCCAGGAAGACCTCCTGGAGGACCTCCTCGCTCTGGGCGCGATCCACCAGGATCTGGACGATGAGGGCGAGCAGCCGGCCCGACCAGCGGTCGTAGAACTCGGCGAAAGCCTCGTGATCCCCGACGGCCACCCTGAGCACGAGGGCGTTGTCGTGGTCCAGTTCCTCGTCATGCACAGTCGCATGGTACGGGTCGGGCCCTCAGTCGGTCTCGCAGCCGGTCCCATTGGCTCTGGAGCCGATCAGCCGAAGGTGAAGGAGTACAGGGACAGGCCCTCGCTCGCCTCCAGATCGAGCGTGCCCTCCTGGGTGTCCTCCGTGCTCACGAGCTCGATCGAGTTGGGAACCCCCGAGACGTGGACCGTGCGCTTCTCGCCGCCGGTCGTGTACGTGATGTCCCCCTCCCCTGAGGCGACCAGGTTGACCTGCTTCCCCTGGTAGCGCAGCCGCAGACGGGCGGCACCCCCGTCGGGTGAGATGGACTGCTCGGCCACGTTCCACCTGCCATCCAGGGAAAAGGTGTCGGACGCCTGCATGTCCGGGAAGCTGTACGACGACGTCGGCCGGCGGAGGAGAGGGGCGAGTGCCCGTGCGGCGGGCGCGTCAGCTCTCCAGGTCGAGACCATGATGGCCTTGATGGTGTGCATGCGGTTCTCGGCCTGGTCGAAGACGATGGAGGCCGGCGACTCGAAGACCTCATCGGTGACCTCCAGGCCGTCCATGCCCGTGGCCTCGTAGATCTGCTCGCCGATGACGGTGTTGCGGTGTCAGTGCGGTGAGTCGGAGGGTGAGGGGTGGAGCAGGAGGATCGTATGGCATGGCGGGTGCACCACCGCGTGCTGCGGCCCCGTCGGCTCGACAACGGCTCGAGTCGACGGGGCCGCAGCACGACGTCGGGGAAGGTCAGGACTTCTTGAAGTCGAACTCGGGGTGGCTGTCGGACCACTCGGTGACGGCGTCGTCCTCCTTGCCCTCGCCGTAGTTGCTGACGAGGCTCTCGAGCTCGCCGTACTGGCTCTCCTCCAGCTTGAGAGAGCCGAGCCAGCTCGCCACCTCGGGGAAGTCGTCCGTGAATCCCTTGCGCCCCAGGAAGTGGAGTCCCTCACCGCTGCCGAGCGCGCCCTCCGGGTCCTCCAGGTCGCGCACGTCGTACTTGTTGTAGGCCCAGAAGGGGTGCCAGAGAGTCACGACGATCTCCTTCTGCGCATCGATCGCCTTCTCGAGCTCGGTGACCATGGCCTGGGTCGAGGAGGTCTTGACCTCCCACGTGCCATCATCGAGCCCGTAGGCGGGCTGGACCTTCTCCTTGGAGATCTGGGTGATACCGGCACCGTCCTCGATCCCGATGATCTTGTGATCGAGCTCATCGGCGTGCCCCGGGATATCGGCGATCGAGTTCATCGCGGAGTAGGAGGGAACGGCCCAGGTCAGCTTCGCCGACCCGTAGTAGGACCCCAGGTCCTCGATGGACTCGCCGTACTGGTCCATGTACTGCTTGTGAGTGACCTCGGGCCACGCGGAGGCGTAGAGGTCGATATCGCCCTTGCTCAGGCCGGTGTACAGGACGCTGGGCTCGCTGAGGTCCTTGAGCTCGGTCGTGTACCCGTTCTTCTCGACCTGGATCTTAGTGAGGTGAGTCATGCACACGCCGTCGGTCCAGGAGGAGATGAAGCCGAGCGTGAGCTTCTTGCCCTTCGAGCGCGAGCCACTGCAAGCGGCGAGGGCGCTCCCCACTGCGAGGGAGGCGAGGGCCGCGTTGAATGTCCGTCGAGAGGTCTGCATGGTGTTCCTTTCGTGTGTACCGGTGACTAGTGCTCGCGAGTCCGCCCCGCGCTGACGACCCTGAGGATGGCGGAGAAATGGCACCATTCAGGATCGCCGCCCGATCCCGCTCATGAGGGAGAGCAGGGACCCCTTCTCCCTCGGTGCGCCGAGCGCCGACGTGACGCGATCGAGGAAGATCGCCAGGAAGACGATCGACAGGCCGGCCTCCGTGCCCTTGGCGATATTGATCTTCGCGAGTGCCGAGACGACCTCTTGGCCCAGCCCATCGGCGCCGACCATTCCCGCGATGACGGCCATGGACAGGGCGAGCATGATGACCTGGTTGACCCCGGCCATGATCGTGGGGATGGCCAGGGGGAGCTGAATGCCTGTGAGGATCTCCCAGTCGGTCGCGCCGAAGGCTCGGCCCGCCTCGACGGTCTCCTTGTCGACCTGCTTGATCCCCAGCTCGGTCATCCTCACCCCGGGGGGCATGGCGAAGATGAGCGTGGCGAACAAGCCGGGAACGGCGCCGATCGAGAAGAACAGCACTGCCGGGATGAGGTAGACGAAGGCCGGCATGGTCTGCATGAGGTCGAGGACAGGACGGACGACTGCGCTGACGTATCTGTTCCGGGCCGCCCAGATCCCCAGGGGGATGGCGATGATGAGGGCGGTCGCGGTGGCCACGATGACGAGGGCCAGCGTCTCCATCGCGTTCTCCCACTGATTCATCGAGATGATGAGGAGGAAGGTGATGGCGGTGCCCACGGCCAGCTTCCACGACTTCACCACCCAGGCGATGAGCGCGAAGATCACCACCATGACCAACGGCGAGGCCACCAGGAGGACGTCCGTGAGGCTGTCGTTGATCTGGTTCCCGGCGTGGGCGATGGCGTCGAGGAATCCGTTGAGGTTGTTCTGGATCCACCTGATGATGAGCTCGGCCCACGAGCCGACGGGAATCCTGGGGATGGGGGTCTCTGCGAGGAGCATCAGTCGTTCTCTCCTTCGGTCTCGGCGGTCCGCTCGGTCTCATCGGCCTCGTCGGCGTCGGCGGGCTCCTCGGCCCCCTCGTCCTGGCTGTGCTCACTGATCGCGGCGAGCAGGGTGACGCGCGGGATGATGCCGGAGATCCGGCCACCGTCGTCGACGACGACGATGGGGGCGGCGTGCTGCACCGCGTAGTCGAACAGCTCGTTGACAGGAGTGTCCTCCCGCACGACGGGCATCTCGTGGACGGTGGATAGCGGGAGGGTGTCGGAGCCCTCGGTCACCGCGCGGGCGACGTCGTCCTCCCAGACGAATCCGAAGGGAGTGCGGTCGCGGTTCTGCACGAGGAGCCAGGCCGGCTGGTGCTCCCGCAGGAGCGTGTGAGCCGCGCGAGGGCTGCGATCCGAGCCGAGTATCGCGTAAGGCGGCTCGGCGATCGACCCGGCGGTCAGCACACGAGTGCGGTCGACGTCCGCGACGAAGCGCGCGACGTAGTCCGAGGCGGGGACGCGAAGGATCTCCTCGGCGGTGCCGACCTGCTCGATCCGCCCTTCCCTCATCATCGCGATCCGATCCCCCAGGCGCATCGCCTCATTGAGATCGTGAGTGATGAACAGGATCGTCTTTCCAAGCTCGCCCTGCAGGTCGATGAGCTGGTCCTGCATCTCACGGCGGATGAGCGGGTCGAGTGCGGAGAAGGCCTCGTCCATGAGCAGGACGTCGGTCTCGGCTGCCAGGGCCCGAGCCAGTCCGACACGCTGACGCATTCCGCCGGAGAGCTCACCCGGTTTGTAGTCCGCCCAGCCCTCGAGCCCGACCATCGCGAGGGCCCTCTCGGCCCTGCTCCGGCGATCGGAACGATTGATGCCCTGGATCTGCAGACCGTAGGCGGCGTTCTCCCCCACCGTCCGGTGAGGAAGGAGGGCGAAGTTCTGGAAGACCATGGATACCCGCCGGCGGCGGACCTCGCGCAGTTTCTGCTTGGAGATGCTGGCCAGGTTCTCGTCGTAGAGGGTCATGTCACCCGAGGTGATCGGGAGGAGTCCGTTCACCATTCGGATCAGCGTGGACTTGCCGGACCCCGACAGGCCCATGACGACGAAGATCTCTCCCTCGTTGACATCGAAGGAGGTATTGATGACGGCGGCCGTCGTACCTTCTTTCCTGAGATCATCACGCGACTCGCCGGCCTGGAGTCTCCTCACGGCGGCGGCCGGACGCCGACCAAAAATTTTATAGATGTTATCGGCCTCTATTACTTTCACAGCGCTCCTCGAGATCCGATCTCCGGAACTCGGGCCATGAGGAAGCCGGAGGCAAGGATGTCAGGAGTCACTTCCGGGCATCCTCTGGATGACCAGGGCCGGGATCGGATGGCTTCGCTACGTACATGGAATGGATTCGGGACTGCCAGGACGGCGGAGGCGCTCGTCAACGCGTCGAACCCGCCACCACTCGGGATGACTTCGAGATGAATCGGACGAGCCCGGCACGACCACGAGACCCGCATTAGAATGCTGCGGGATGAGCGACCGGTCAAGCGTTGGACATCGTGCGGCCCGTCGAATCATCGCCCGCACGGCCTTGACACCGGATCTGAAGTGATTGAGGCCACGTCAGCGATCCGCCGGGGCACGCCACAACGGGAGAGGGCCCGCCCACCCGACCCGAGATAACGAGCAATCGTTGCTATGACGCGGAATGACGAGCAGTCGACGCCATCACCCCGCCCCGATCGCACGCGCCGCCCCATAACGAACCCGCACAGCATCCGCAACCGCGGACCCAGAAGGGGCGTCCGTGTAGGAATTATCACACTTTCATGGCTTCTCATATGCCGGCACCGGACGGCCATTCGGACATGGATGGCGCGCATGAGGCCGCGGACCGGCCTGCACCCCAGGGCTCCGGCCTCGCCCGGGCCTGCACGGCGCAATCGCATGGTCATGGAGCTGCCCTCTCCGACCACGACGGTGGGCCGGCTGACCCTCGAATCCCCTTCTCGCCCTCTAAAACGCGTCACGTCCCCTGCAGGAGCAGTTCTCCCCGCGCCCCGAGATCACCTCATCATACGTCTCGACAAACGTGTTATCATGCAGAAGATCTGTCCGATCACTATTCTGCACAACTCACAACCTATATCGGCACCATGCACGTGACATCCCTGAGAAGAACGTCCAGATTCCGATCCGAATCACCTCCGAGCAATATTGCGCTATTACTCCGGAGGACGCTTTCACGTGGAAGGCGAGAATCGATGCAGAGGTCGCGACGTCGGACGGGGACGACCATGTCCGAAGAAATCGTTTCCCCCTACGAGTCCTGATCGTCGACGACGACCCGCGCATCCGCGGCGACTTCGCGAATCAACTCGACGCCCAGCCCTCGATAGCAGTGAGCGCCACTGCGTCGCGGAGCGACCAGGCCCTCGATCTGCTATCAACAGATGAAAGACGCACTGATGCCGCCCTCATCGATAGCACCGCGACCGTGCGGATCATACATCAGGAGCGCCCGAGAATCCCCGTCATCATGTTCACCACTCTTCGTGACGACGATACGCTGGACAAAGCCCTTGACGAGGAGGTGAGCGGTTTCATCACAAAGGACGAAACCGCCGAGGACGTCGCCGCGGCGATCATACGCGCGGTGCACGGGGAACCGGTTCTGTCCGCTCGCCCCACGGAGATCCTCGTCAATGCCTACCAGTCGGAGAGACGCAGGCAACGGACGGCTCAACACATGAGACACTTGGTCGAACAACTGCCACCCAGACTTCAAGGCGTGCATGCCCGCCTCCTGAAGGGCCTCACCAATCATCAGATCGCCGAAGAACTCGACATCTCGGAGAACACCGTTCGAATTTATGTCTCCGATGTCCTGCATCACCTGGGCCACTCCTCACGAACCGAGCTCCTGGCCGCTGCGCTGATCTGACCGGCTGACGATTTCAGGACGTTCTCCATCGTACGCTTCTCTGCGGGAGCGGATTCATCTGGTTGTCGTAACAACTTGGTGGGGGAGTTGCCGAGGAAGACTTCGGGCTGTCCGGTCAGCGGCATATTGAAGTAGGACAAGGCAAGGCGCAGGTTTTTTTGCGAACTGTAACCGCCCATTTTACCGACGGAATGGCTGATGATGCCTGCAGGCGTGTTTTTCCATGCGACGTCGGCGTTGGGCTTGGAGCCGATGTCTACCGCGTTTTTCAGACAGGCGGGGACGGTGCGGTTGTTTTCGGGGGTAACGAACAATACGCCGTCGGAAGCTTTGATGGTTTCGCGGAAGGCGGTATAGCTTTCGGGCGTGGGGAAGTCGGTTTCGGCGGGGTCGTCGTAGTCGAAATTGTAGAGCGGCAAGCCGCCGATTTCGACGATTTGGGCTTCGTAGCCTTCGGGGAACATGGGGATGACGTTTTGTGCCACTTTGCGGGCGAACGATCCTTTACGCAGGCTGCCTACTAAAATGCTGACTTTTTTTGCCATAAATTTTCTCCTGATTGTGTAAAAATAAAAACGATTCGTAAATTCATTTTAAAATGGGCGCGGATAACGGTCAAGATTAGGGCATCGCGTTAAGGCGGCTTTATCTACGGGCAGGTCGTACACGCTGAGATTTCGTTTCTTTGCGGTTGTTATGGGAATTTTGATGAAAATTCAGTTGCTTGAAGACATATCGACAGATGGAAAGCCTTGTTTTTTTCGGATTCACTGTATTCCTTGGGCAACAGTTTTAATTAGATATATAACTTTAGTAATTGTTTTATTGCGTGCGAATTGAAACTTACGCATAATGTAAAACATATGCAATATGGGATGGATTTTTAGGTTTGAGAGGCATCCCACATCGAGCATCAATAAAGAAAAAAGAGGGAAAAATCATGTCATTAGACTGGTGGAAACGCGAATTGTTCGGCGGTTGGACGCATTTCGAAGCGGTGTGGCTGCTGATGTTTTTGGGGATACAGGCGGTCGTGTTCGTCTTCAATCCCGACTCATGGCTGGCGAGCATTGCGGCGGTAACGGGCATTTTGTGCGTCGTCTTCGTCGGTAAGGGCAAAATCAGCAATTATTTGTTCGGGCTGATTTCCGTATCGCTGTATGCTTATGTTTCCTATACGTTTAAGCCCTACGGCGAGATGATGCTGAATTTATTGGTGTATGTGCCTGTCCAGTTTGTTGGTTTCGCTATGTGGCGCAGACATATGGCTCTGGGCGAAACGGCGGAAACGGAGGAAGTGAAGGCGAAGGCGTTGACGGTCAGGCAGTGGTTGCTGGTGGTTGCCGTGTCCGTTGTGGGGACTTCGGCATATATCGAATGGCTGCACCACTTAGGCAGCGCGTTGCCGACCCTCGACGGCGTAACGGTCGTCGTGTCGATTGTGGCTCAGGTGTTGATGATTCTGCGCTACCGCGAGCAATGGGCATTGTGGATTGTGGTCAATATCCTGACGATTTCGCTGTGGGCTGCGGCATGGTTGAAAAACGGAGAAACGAGCCTGCCGCTTTTGCTGATGTACGTCATGTATTTGTGCAATTCGGTTTACGGCTATATCAACTGGACGAAGCTGGTAAAACGGCATTCGGGAAAATAATTATCAAGCTTCAAAGGTCGTCTGAAAATCCTTCAATGCCTGCAACGGCTCGTCGGATTGGCGGTTGACGGCAAGGTCGGGCAGGGTGTGTTCTTTGCCGAAAACATCGGGCAGCACTTGTCCGTAGTTTTTCAGACGACCTGCGAACACATCGGCAGAGAGATACAAATGCTGTGGAAGCAAAGGCGGATAGGTTTCATCGCCCTGCGCCATGGCGTAACGCGATTTGACGTCGCTCCAAAAGCGGTTTGCCTCGGCGTGAACGTCGCCCAAAGCGACAAACAGCGCGTCTTCGCCGATATAGTCAAACAGCGTTTCCAGCTCGTTTTCAAAAAACAGCGGCAGATAGTATTCCACGCCCGCGCCGAAATGGCCGTTGCTGACGGCTTTGTACACGGCGGCATCGTTCGGATTGCCATCGACTTCCTCGCGGAAGCGGCTGCGGAAGATTTTTTGCGCCTCGCTGTCGGTGGGGAACTCGTGCGCCGGCAGCAGGCGGATTTCGGAAACGGGGGCGATGGTGCGCTGCGTGTCGGTGTCAAAGGTTTTGATGCTGTCGATTTCATCGTCGAACAAATCGATGCGGTAGGGCATTTCGCTGCCCATCGGGAATAAATCGACAATCCCGCCGCGCACGGCAAATTCGCCCGCCGCGACAACATGGGAAACATGGTTGTAGCCCGCATCCACCAAATCGCTTTTCAGACGACCTATATCCAGAGTCTGCCCCGTTTTCAGCCAAAACGTGCGCCCCATCAGGAAAGACGGCG
>ERZ772926.1712-NODE-1712-length-10166-cov-95.195727_pt1 | contig 10166 bp, 4 predicted proteins | sample MGYA00511136_ERZ772926 | MGnify/ENA primary metagenome ERZ772926 (study PRJEB29015, sample SAMEA2737917) | human oral metagenome | biome: human oral; feature: human-associated habitat; material: dental | place: China | collected 2153 ... | reverse complement strand
GATAGTCTTTATAGCTGAGGTTTAGCTCAGGAATGCCAGTGATAGCTTGCTTGATTGCCTGGTTGATCACTTCACGCTTGTGATCCGTCTCAGCCATGCTGGCCGGGAGCTGGTCAATGATGGTAGTAGTGCTGGGGATGGTGATGGAGCCGGATGATGTGCCGCCTTGTGCGTCATCACTAGTAGAGGATGAGGAGGAACTAGTGGATGAGGTAGTAGGTGTAGAGACGGCCGAGAGAGACTCCTTGCCCAGTGTTAGCTCGTCTAATTCCAGCTCACTATCCGGGGCAAACTGGTATTCACCGGTATGGTAGTAGCTGAGACCGGACATCTGCCGGCGCATCTTGTCATAGTCATCCGGAGTGAAGATAAGCTCCTCACTGTCTCTATCTACGATCGGGATATAGAAGCCGTTAAGGGCGATTTCCAGCTTAGTGATGTCGGAGACTGGCGTGGAGTCGCTGCGAGCGTCGCTAGGGTCATCAAAGAGATCCTTGATCTTAGTGTCGTCGGCGATAAAGAAGCTAACTAGACTCATGCTAAAGCCGACACGAATGCCGTAATGGTCGGGGTGATCAAAACCAATATAATACGCCTCCGGCTTCCCCTCTTTCCTTGCCTGAACGACATCGGCTTCCCTGGCGTTGTCTTGTCCGGATCTAGTGACCACAAAACTGCTCTCACCATTGGCATTCTCTCTTTTCAGAACCGACCACAATCCACCACCAAAAGTATAGGCAAAGACGTGTTTGAGAGTTTCGCTCACCGTACCGTCTCGGATCGCTTTAGCCAGCACTATGCTTAAGTCGGTGTCCAGAGGTGTAGTATCGGTCCAAGAGGCGTCACCCAAAAACTCCTTGGAAGTGGCTCCATTCTGCATAATGTTATCCAGGTTGCTGATACCATAGCTACTCCATCCGCCCATACCTTTGACCAGGTCACCGGGCTGGAGCTTAGGCTCACTGGTGGTGGCAAGGTATTCAGCTGTCCGACGATTTCTGGCATCTGCCTCCTTAACTGCATCATCTATGTATCGCTCGGCATCAGCCAAGTCTTTGATGCCAATAAAGTGAGCAAAGTAGCGAACAGCTCGGTCAGCCAAAGAGTATCGGCTATTAGGCTTGATCAGGCTAGTCAGGTTGGCGAAATCGGTTTGAAGTGCATTGGGTTGATCTGACTGTTGATCTGCTTGTTGGTGGATCAGCTGGTATGGACGCTCTTTGCCGGGTAAGGTGCTGTTATAGATAGTGGCTAAGTGCCAGGCGAAGGTACTGAGGGTGTCGTAGTTAGCCTTGGTGTCTTTATCCATCAGGCTAGTTGGCTGGTTAAAAGTGTCCCAATCCAGATCACCTGAGTTTAGCTGATCGAGTAAAGCCTGACCGTTTTTCAGAGTGTCCAAGTATTCTCGGATTGAGCGATTGTTCGAGTTGAACGAAGCCCTAAGTAGGTCAGAGAGTATGATGACGTCTCTACTATTCAGCATCTGGTCCAGCTTACCACTCCTTATATCGCCGGTGGCTTGCTGGAGGACGGGGCTGATCCGACCATTGTCAAAGTCAAAGTCATTTTCCAGATTATCTGACGGATGCATCGTCCGGAAGACCAGATAAACCTTCCCCACATACGGTAGATGATTGTGTAAAAATATTTGTTCGATTTGTGCCAACTTCTCAGGAGCCTTAGCAAGATCGCCATCCAGTAAAACACCGGCAAACTCCGCTGCATGTTCCGCCACTTCGCTGGCGTTAGACTGGCTAAGCTTAGTCAAAAGACCGGGCAACTGAGTTAAAGCTTCAGGGGTGATCTCATCATAATGATGATCAAGATAATCTTTCAAGACTCCGGTCAGCTCGCAATTTTTCAGGTCGCTAACAGTATCATATGCTCTGAGTGTCGCTAGCTGTTTATCGTCCAGCCCGAGATCATCTAGGCTGTCCCGATTCTGTCCTACGATCAGATTATAGTCACCCTGCTTAAAAGCGTACTGCCATAACGCCGGCGTTGCTCCTTTGTCGTCAAAATACTCGTTCACCTCTTCGCCACTCAGCCTACCTAGAGATACCGGAAAACCGGCCGACTTAGACAACTCGACAAAATGCTTCTGATAATCAGGCAGGCGCTGCATTAACTGGGGCTGATTCGCTACGATCTCTGTATCACCCGTCACCATCCGATCCAGCAATGCCGAGCTAGGCTCGCCTTGTGCAAATAATTGGTTGATCAGCTCCCGGCGATTTTCCGGCGATGTATACTTTGCCGGATCAAAACCGGTGTCAGCAGTAAAGCTGATAAAGGCCAGCTCCGGTGGTGTATAGTGATTTCGCCAACCCGGGTCAACCGGAGCAATAAAGTCACCCGGGGTTACCTTACTTGAGTTGAACACCAAGCTATAGAAATCGTCAGTTGGCCGACCATGCTGATCAAACAGCTCGGCTTGATCGCTCGGTTGCCTGGCGCTAATGTACTTTCGGTAAGCCAGTAGCGCCTGGGCATGATCGTCGTCATCATTATTTAGCCTGGTGATTACATCAGCCATCACCCTACCTTGAGCATCAAGCTTGTCACGATTGACTGTCACGAAGTTTGCGTCATCGAGAAACTGCTGGTCGTCATACCCACCGACTCGACCATCGTACTCTAGATTATAGAGTGGTAGCCCCGGTACTTTCTGATAAAAGCCGGAGCGCAAGCCATCCTTGCTGATCAGCTCAGATAAGTCCGGTGCCGGCTGATTATCAGTAGCTAGCGCCCTAGTGGCATGGACACGTTCAAAGCACATCGCTAGAGCGTCAGTCCCACCCAGTCGTCTTGACTGCTCCAGCCAATAGTTGGCGGTAGTATTCTCCGAACTAGGTCTCAGACTAGGCAAAATCATACAGGTTGGCATTTGCTCTGATGCATCACCCCGTTCTGCCCAAGCTAGCAACTTATCGTAACGTCGGTCATAAAGCCGATCAATAGTTGACTGATCTAGTAAGCCTAACTTCTGAGCATTCTGTTGGACGAGATAATTACCTAGCTTACCAAGGCGTCTGTGGTTTAGCTGGTCTAGGGACTCATCAGTTCGGAACGGCTGGTAACCCAGGCGTTTCAGCGCACCGATATACTTAGACATACTAGGAATAGTCTCCCGGTAGGCCAGCTCCGACACCTTGTTACGGTATTTGCCAACCATCTCTTTCGGCACGGAAGTCGAGACAATAAATTCGGTCCTCTCGATCAATCTTTCACCATAGCGCTGAATGTCTAGATTATCCGTCAGCTGCTCTCGCTTAGTCTCATCGGCGACTATCTGACTCAGCGTGTCAACGAAGTACGGGCTATCAATCGCTTGAGGCACCGTCAGAGGATATGTCTGGTCCAGAGTGCTACAGATCTCACCTCTGACAATGCGACCAAAACGTTCTGAGGTCAGTTGCTGAATATGAGGGTTAGACTTAATCTGCTCCGGCGCTATACCGGATTTCTCCAGCAGATGATCGTCGAAAGCTTCCTTCTCGTCAATTGAGCTTAGGAATAGCTCCGCTAATTTCGGCTGAGTAAGCTCCACTACACCATCAGCTTTCTCTTCGACAGCCTGACCGCCGATAGGATTCTCGCTAGTATGACTGAGAGATATCGGAGTTAAAGACGGCTTCTCGGCTATAGACTTCATCTCGTCGTTAACCAGCCACGGGCTGACGAATTGTTCAGAGGTGACTCCGCTATCATTATTTGTTTTTTCTCTAGCAAAAGATCTCATAATGCTATTATCATTATATCAAGCATTACCACTAAAATCCCACCCTTCAGGGGTGGGATTTATAGGCTACTATGCGCCAAAGGGCGAGTACTTATTTGTCCTGCTTGTGTTGGCGTGATAGTACCACGCAGATGATCGAGCCGCAGATGATAAATAGAGTCAGGCTGACTACTGCCGTGGTGATGGCTTTACCGGCCGAGGGGACACCCGGTACAGGTGGTTTACCCGGCTGGTTGGGTGTGCACTCACGCTTGACAGTTACTCGACTAGTCGACATCTTGTTGCCATCATCAGTGAAAGCAACGACTACGTTCTCCAACAGGTTGTCACCGCACTGTAGCTGGTCTTCGGCTGGTGCTGTCGCCTGATAGGTAACTATAGCATTGGAATCCTTCGCATAGTCACCGATCATTAAGCCCTTAGTTGTCCAGCTATCATTAGTCTGCTTAACTCCCTTAGGATTATTGGCGTTATAGAGCATGGTCGAGCCATTGATGTAGTTGACACCGACTGTGCCTTGCAGGTTACTTACCGTACCGCTAGCCGAGTCATTGACCAGGCTGGTCTGCTTGGCTAGGGTGTCTCTTAGGACGACTTTTTGCTGAGTCGTCTGACCGACGTTTTTATACTCAAGACGGTATTCCAGGGTCTGCCCCGGCTTAGCTACTACACTAGTGTGCCAAGTATTGTCACCCTTGACCCGGACTTGCTTGGTCAAGTTAAACTTCGGTTGCTCTTCGGTGACTTTGATTAGGAAGGTAACATAGCCAGAATACTGGAAGCATCCCTGGAGTTTACCGTCCATCGCTTGGTAGCCCAGCTGAGCACCATCCTTCGAGGCAATGCTATCCGGCAGAGTGAAACCATTGGTCTTAAAGTCTCTGACGCTATTGTAGTAGCGCCCTGAGCCGGCGATATAAGCTACCTTAAAGGACTTGCCGTCCGCCCTTAGGTATGCCTCATCCCAAACAGCGCAGGTGCTACCCTTATTGCCACTATTATCGGCATTACAGTTGTCTGAAGCAACGATGCCCTGGATCATCGCCGAGTCAGTGTTGCTGGCAGTGGGCATTGAGATCATCGCCCGAGTGTTATTCGAGATCAGCTTTAGTCTATCAGCCGAGCTGTTATGCACCAGCATCTTGACCATGTAGACATGGTTGTTGACCGCTGTCGCCACCTCGGTATACTTGGGAGCAGCCGCCGTCTCACCGGTATTTTGCTTGTCACTGGCGATATCGGTAACATCCTTGATCAGGGTGAAGCCTCGCTCATCACCCCAAGTCGGATCATCAATGATTGAGTTAAAGGTGATGTAATGCGCCGGATGCTTCATGGTGAAGGTGCTACGCACCGGACCCCAGGCACCGGCTGTGCCCGAGCCAAGCAGCACAACGAGCGCCGTGACTAACCCGGTGGCGAAGAGCTTAGCCTTGAGCGAGCCTAGCTTCGCCTTAAGCGTCGCTCGGGGGCTTTCGCCCCTCGGCGATGCTTTTAGTTTATTTTGAAAGTGTTTCATTATACCTCCTTTTACTTTCCTGATGCTTAAGCCTAGGCTAATCTTGACCCGCTATATCGACGGTTCCATGGTTAATTCCACCATCGGATCCATCAGCTTCTACTGCCTTCTGACGAGCTCCATTGGCGGTCTCAGTAGAACCGTCATTGTTCCTCACTGTAGCATCGGCGTTAGTTCTAGTGCCGTCTGAGTTACTAGTACCGCCGGTTCCCGTAACGCTGGAGCCGCTCGGTGTTGTGACTGTAGTAGTTGACTGTGATCCACCAGAGGATTTGCTGCCACCATCACCAGCAGTAGATGTATTGCCGCCGTTATTAGCTGTGCCGCTATCTACTATTGGCTCGGTATTCTGTCTACCGGTCAGACCACCCGGATTATTAACCCCCCCTTGATTGCTATTTCTTTCTTCGACTGGATCTTGACCGCTCTGTTGCTGTCTGTTAGACTCAACAGCTCTCTTACTTTCGTCTTCCTCTTTCTTCTCTTCTTTCTTTTCTTCCTTTTTCTCTTCTTTCTTTTCTTCCTTTTTCTCTTCTTTCTTTTCTTCCTTCTTCTCCTCTTTCTTCTCTTCCTTTTTCTCTTCTTTCTTTTCTTCCTTCTTCTCCTCTTTCTTCTCTTCCTTTTTCTCTTCTTTCTTTTCTTCCTTCTTCTCTTCTTTCTTTTCTTCCTTCTTCTCTTCTTTCTTTTCTTCCTTCTTCTCTTCCTTTTTCTCTTCCTTTTTCTCTTCCTTGCGTTGTTCTCCGCCACCGCCACCGCCATGCCACTCGTGGCGTTGTTCTCCGCCGCCGCCACCGCCTTGATGGACAGTTCTGCTTTGCACCACCTCGCCTTCTTCGTTCACTTGGATTTCTATCAAGTTATCACAGATAGGATCAATGACCATACGACTATCGCCATAGTCTGCTATCAGCACGTCTTTGCCTCCCGAACGAACGATTCGGTTTCCACTGGCTAGCAGCACCATCTCCCCATTACTAGTACGGCTGATACCCAAGCTCTTGTACACCGTCCCTTCTTCAAGAGTTGCGTGCTGATAGTTAACCTTACTCTCCACCTCTCGGAAAGCATTCAGTACATTAGCCCTAGCTTCGTTATCATCTTTCAAATGATCGGCAAAGTCATTGACATTGCCATTATAGCCATTCTGCTCCAGTACGTCCTGCGGTAGGAGTGCCACCGACATGCCGGCCAGCTGCTCCGGGGTTGATTCACAACTCTCCATGACATGCTTAGTAATAGATTCCTGACTAGAAGTATCAATCTCCCCGGTGAAAGATGAGGCTGTCTTCTTAAAGCTACAGTCATAAGTGCCGTCACCGTTATCATGCCCCCACATATGATAATCAGCCTCAGGCAAGTTGCCGGCGTTGTAATGACCATCTTGCTGGTTTCTAGCTTCTTTGGCGACATTTGCCAGCTGAGATTGACTCATCTGAGTTATCTGATGAAGTTCGTCTACGGCACTCTGAGTCACACCGCCCCCCGCATCTACCTTAGCATTCGCCACCACTGCCCCGGCAGCCGAACCAAGCGTACTCGCCAGCACCAAACCCATCATCGCCGGTGCCATGGCTTTGGTCAATTTAGATGGTTCTTTTGCACGCTTAATCCCCGGTGTTTTTTCGTCTTGGTGGTTGAAGATAGTTTGCTGTAGCTTATTAACGAAGCGAGCTGAAGCCGGCATAGCTTTACCTTGCTTTTCGACTACTTTACCGTCAGCACTCTGCTGGCTACGCAACAGCGCCTTACCGTCAGCCAGGTTCGTCGGATTGGCAAAGCCACCTTTGATCGACTTACTGACATCATCGTCAGGGTTAGCCGGGTCACGCCATTTCTCGCTGTCCGGCGCCACCGCTCGCCACACTCGTCGAGCATCATCACCGTCCATCCAGTCGCTATGATCTTTCATCCAGCCCTCAAAAGCATTCTTCTGGTCGTCGTTTAATGTAACTCTCACGCCACCGGGATTCTTTAGGGCGAAACGAACCACTTCGTCTACTTGGCTATGACCCAAGCCATTCTCTTCAAATGACTCTAACAGGCCTTGCGCCTTTGCCTCTTCGGCATTATCCGGCGGACGATACTGCTCCAGTTCTTCCTTGGTGTATGGAGACCTCTCAGCTTCATGCTCGTCTACTACTCGCTCAGACTCTTCAGCGTCAGTCTCCGATGACGTCTCGTCGATCTGACCAGTCTCCCGCTCGGTGAATTCTTGCGGTTCAACTGCCTCTGTATCTGCAGTAACAGTCGGTTGCTCAGCGGATCCGACCGGAGACTCGGTTGACTGTTCGGTCACTACCGGTTCCTGAGTTGCAGCAGCCGTCGGCTCAGCGGTAGCCTCCGGCTTAGCGTCGGGCGACTCTGTAGCTACCTCAGTGTTATCCGGCTTGGGCGAGTGGTCAATCTTAACCACCGTACTAGCGGTGTCGGCAGATACCTCACCATGCTCACCCGCAGGCTGAAGTCGCTCTGAGCGATACTCGGCTGATACGTCAGTGCCCGCAGTAGTGCCGGTCGGTGAATCTACCTTATCGGCTGCTGCGTCGATAGTATCAACCGATGCACCGGGCTGACCACTCATCACGTCAGCCAGCTCTTGGTCATTCAAGCCGATATCACCAAAGTAGTCCCATACATTGGTGTAGCTGTTAACCGATTGATCGCCGGTTTGATTGCTGTTTTGGTTGAACTCTGGGTTTGTCGCCATTGCTATTGTCCTCTTTTTATCTGATTACATTCATCTGGCTTAAGCTTAGCACCGGCTAACCGGTCGTGTCAATACGCACCGCTGTTGTCATGTGGACAAGACCGTTCCACCCGCCCCACAACCATCGTAGACGGAAAAGATACATCAGACTCCTAGTCATATATAATGACTAGCGATGAATTACTATGACGTCTCTATGGTTGGCAATGTAGGCAAGTACCGTGACGTACTCACCTATCAGCACCCGGATCGCCTGGATGCCGGCACTTTAGTTGATGTGCCGGTGGGTCAGCAGACTTCACTCGGCGTGGTCGTTGGACACGCCGCTAAGCCTGACTTCGCCTGCAAGGATATCAGCCGGGTCGCAATAGAGCACCCCCTACCGAGCCAACTAGCCCAGCTACACCACTGGATGGTTGATTATTACGCCACCAGCTCGGGCGACTGTTGGCAGAATATTTTACCCGCCAAGGTCACCACTACACCCCGAGCCAAGACACTTCCTCCGGTGATCAAGTCGCCCCGGCCATCCGGCGATGACTGTACACATTATTTACTCAATGCCTGTCAGCGCTCTGCCTTGGCTCAGATTCGAGCTGAGCAGTCCGGCACTATCTTGCTCCATGGTATCACCGGCAGCGGCAAGACCGAGGTGTATAAAGAGCTGGCTAGTGACGTGTTGAACAGTGGTCGGTCGGTTATCATGCTCGTTCCCGAGATCTCACTGACCGCCCAATTAGTCGGCGAGTTTCAGCGACGCTTCCCCGAACAAGTGGCGGTTACTCACTCCGCCATGACTACCAGCCAGCGCAACCTAGTTTGGCGAAATATTTTATTCAGCACCAAGCCCCTGGTAGTTATCGGTCCTCGCTCAGCTCTCTTCATGCCCGTGGCTGAGCTAGGGCTAGTCATTGTCGATGAGTGTCACGAGCCATCCTACCACCAAAACCAATCGCCTCGCTACAGCACCGTCACAGTCGCCTCTAAGCTAGCTCAGCTGGCTAAATGTCGACTGATCCTCGGCTCTGCCACCCCCTCAGTCAGCGACTACTATCTGGCGGATCATCTACATCGCCCCATCGTCATCATGGATCAGCTAGCTAAGTCGGATGCCATCCGTCCTACTACTAAGATAGTTGATCTGACCAAGCTGGATAATTTTCGCTCTGAGAGCGACCTCTTCACCACTCCACTCCTCACGGCAATGCGCCAAGCGCTCAGCCGGCACCGCCAGATCCTCCTCTTTCATAATCGGCGAGGTACAGCCGGACTCGCTCTTTGTCAGAATTGTGGCTGGACCGCTCTCTGCCCGAATTGCTTCACTCCGCTCACCCTACATCACGACAAGTATCAGCTAGTCTGTCACATCTGTGGACACCATCAGCAGCCACCCCTGACTTGCCCCGACTGCCATCAGCCCGGCATTACCTATAAGGGCATTGGCACTAAGCGGATCGAAGAGGAGGTGAGGCGACTTTTCCCGGCCGCCAAGCTACGGCGTTTTGACGGCGACACGTTAAGGGGTGAAGCCGTCCAGGATGTTTACCACGAACTCAGAGCCGGCACAACCGATATCATCATCGGGACTCAGACCATTGCTAAGGGACTTGATCTACCTCACCTTGCCGTGGTCGGCATAGTCCAGGCCGATGCCGGGCTCAGCCTACCCGACTTCAGCGCCAGTGAACGGACTTTTCAGCTAATCGCTCAGGCTTGTGGACGGGTGGGTAGGGGCAACCAAGCCACCACCGCCATCATTCAGACCTATCAGCCCCAAGCGCCGGCTGTTCGCTATGGCGCCAGCCAAGATTACGCTAAGTTTTACAAAGAGGAGCTAGCTCGGCGTCAGCGGGGTCACTTCCCGCCCTTTAGCTACCTGCTACAGATTACTTGTAGCTACAAGACCGAGCGTGGCGCCACTACAGCCATCAGCCGCTTAGCAAGTAAATTACGTCAGCGCCTGCCAGCCAGCGCTAAACTACTCGGACCGTCGCCCGCCTGGCACGAGCGGACTCGCAGCGGTTATCGCTGGCAAATCGTAGTCAGATCCGGCAAACGACGCATCCTGGTTGATATTGCTAAGCAGATCAAGTCCGACGGTGGTAAGTGGCAAGTTAGGCTAGATCCGGTCAGCCTACTCTAGCCACGCACCGCCCCGTCGTCACCCTAGACGACAGACCACCCTAGCATCAATTCAT
>ERZ772926.1709-NODE-1709-length-10178-cov-17.092068_pt1 | contig 10178 bp, 6 predicted proteins | sample MGYA00511136_ERZ772926 | MGnify/ENA primary metagenome ERZ772926 (study PRJEB29015, sample SAMEA2737917) | human oral metagenome | biome: human oral; feature: human-associated habitat; material: dental | place: China | collected 2153 ... | reverse complement strand
TTTTAGTCAATGTAATATCTTCTGCATGGTCGATAACCATCTTATTAAACATGGAGGAGTATTCTAAGGCACGACGCATAAATGCAGCATTTTCTACATAGTGACCATCATCGGAGAATGCTACTACACCAGCTTCTGCCATATCGCCCATTTCAGCAAGTTCCTTACCTTCTAGGCCTTTTGATACAGCGCCAATAAATTCTACTTTCACAACGCCAGTGAGTTCAGCCTGTTTTTGTAAACCTCTTACAAGTGCAGCATTATCTACAACTGGGTTAGTATTAGCCATAGTGACAACACGTGTGAAACCACCTGCAGCAGCCGCTTGTGTACCAGAGTGGAAATCTTCTTTAGCTTCTTGGCCTGGTTCGCGCAAATGTGTGTGAATATCGATAAGACCAGGTGCTACGATAAGCCCTGTTGCATCATAAACTTCAGCACCTTCAGCACTCAAGTTTTGACCGATGGCTGCAATTTTACCATCTTTTACGAGAACATCTGCTACTTCGTTTTGTTTTTTTGCCGGATTAACTACCGTACCATTTTTAATAAGCAAGCTCACTACCGTCACCTCCGATAATAGTTAAGTACAATACAGCCATACGTACAGCTACGCCATTACGTACCTGTTCTTGAATTACGGATTGATCAGAATATGCTACATCTGGTGCAATTTCAAGGCCGCGGTTCATAGGACCTGGATGCATTACCATTACATCATCTTTAGCTAATTTTAATACATCATTGTTAATACCAAAGATACGAGCATATTCTCTATTTGTAGGATACAATGCAGAATGAATGCGTTCTAATTGAATGCGAAGTACGTTAACTACATCTGCATCAGCCACTGCTTCACGAATATCATGGTGTACGGTAACACCTAATTTTTCAAATTCTGGATATACCATTGTACGAGGACCAGCTAGATGTACATCAGCCCCCATTTTTGTAAGGCCATAAATGTTGGAGCGTGCTACACGACTATGCATTATATCCCCAAGGATAACCACCTTTAGGCCTTCAATAGATTTCTTTTTCTCTAAGATAGAATACATATCTAGTAATGCTTGTGTTGGATGCTCATGAGCGCCATCGCCTGCGTTAATGATAATAGGATCTACGGCTTTCGTAGCATATAAAGGTGCACCTTCTGCGCTGTGTCGCATTACGATAGCATCTGTGCCCATGTAGGACATAGTTAACAATGTATCGCGGAAGCTTTCACCTTTACCCATGGAAGATCCACTAGGAGAAAGATTGATCACGTCAGCCCCTAAGTATTTGCCGGCTAACTCAAAGGAACTACGGGTACGAGTACTTGGCTCCATAAAAAGGTTAATAATGGATTTCCCCTTTAAAAGTGGAACCTTCTTGTCATCAGAAAGAACAATCTTCTTCATTTTCTTTGCCACATCTAAAATCAATTTGATTTCTTCAGGTGACACATTTTGCAAACCCAATAAATCTTTGCCTTTTAGGCTAACTTGTCCCATGATTTCCTCCTAACTCACGTAACAAAAAAGACCTTTTGCCCAGGGCAAAAGGTCAAATAGTTTGCACAAAGAAGCCCCTATGGGCACTTCAACTATATTCCTTTCTCAGCCTCTCTGGACTAAATTAAAAGGTATTGTATTATGCAATGGTCTCTCGTACCATATATGCATTTCTTTATTTATTGTACTGAATCCACCTTTGAAAGTCAATGTAAAACACAAAATTCATATGGATTTTAAAAAGAGGACAAGCATATAAAATTGCTTATCCTCTCTATATTTAAACAGCTATTAAGCCACTACTATATCTTAAACTTTAATCTAACATTTCTTTTTTAGAAATTAAGAACCTTAACCTAGTGGATATAGTCTTGGTGGATTTTCTTCATCATTTTGCTGTTCATTTTGTGGAGTATACGGCATTTGGTCTTGTTGCGACTCATTCGCTACAGGATTTATCTGCACATTTTGCTGATTTGGCAACAATTGAGGCTGACGTTGCTCACGACGACGTGTATTTTGGGATGCCGTCGGTCTAGGTTTTGTTAACTCATCAATGGATACAGCATTTGGAATAGTTACATTTGATGTATCCCCATGAATATCATCAAGTTCACTGAAGGAAGGAGTCCTCTTAGATGCTTGAGCAGCCTTACGTTCGGCTTCAAGTTGTTGACGGGCAAGTTCTGCACGACGACGAGCGCTTTCTTGTTGATCTCGAACACGTTGAATCGCTTCAGCACGCTCTTTTGCTTTACGCTCTATTTCAGCTTGAGCCAACGCTTGTTGACGGGCAGCTTCAGCTTTACGTTCTGCCTCTAGTTGCGCTTTATATCGTTCCTCAGCAAGACGTCGTGCCTCGGCTGCTTGACGTTCTGCTTCAGCTCGTTCTGCAGCAAGTCGCTCTTGCTCCGCCTTACGAGCTTCCGCCGCTATGCGAGCCGCCTCTGCTTTACGAGCCTCTTCGGCACGTCTTGTTTCTTCTATGCGACGAGCTTCTTCGGCTCTACGTGCTTCTGCTGCTAAACGAGCTTGTTCAGCTTTACGCGCCGCTTCAATTCTTGCAGCTTCTGCTTTGCGTGCTTCCTCTGCTCGTTTTGCTTCTGCTGCTAAACGAGCGGCCTCAGCTTTGCGTTCCGCTTCAATTCTAGCTTCTTCTGCTCTACGCGCTTCCTCCGCACGACGAGCCTCTTCTGCTTTTCTTGCTGCTTCCATTTGTTGTGCTTCCAAAGCAGCCTTAGCCTCTGCCGCTCTACGAGCATCTTCTTGACGCTTCACTTCAAGAGCGGCTTGTTCTGCAACACGTTGTGCTTCTAAAGCAGCTTTCGCTTCTGCTGCTTTACGAGCTTCTTCGGCACGTCTTGCTTCCAATGCTTCCTGCTCAGCTTTACGTTGTGCTTCTAAACGAGCTCTAGCCTCAGCAGCCAAGCGTTCCTCTTCAGCCTTTTTGGCCTCTAAAGCAGCTTTTTCTGCTGCTCTTTGCGCCTCAAAGCGAGCCTTAGCTTCAGCCGCTTTTCTTTCTTCCTCCGCTTTGCGTGCGGCCTCAATACGAGCAGCCTCAATCCTACGTTCTTCTTCAAGACGTTTTGCTTCCGCTACTTGTCGAGCTTCTTCGGCTTTACGAGCCGCCTCTAGCCGATCTGCTTCCGCTTTTCTCGCTGCCTCGATACGTGCCATTTCAGCTTTACGAGCCGCTTCCGCCTTGCGAGCTTCCTCTGCTTTACGCTCTGCTTCGGCTTTTTCAGCCATCTTACGCTCAATTTCAGCATGCTTGGCTTCTGCAGCCTTTCGCAACATTTCGGCTTTTTCTGCAGCTAGTCGAGCCTCTTCAGCTTTTTTACGAGCTAATGCTTCTCTCTCATCTTTTGCCTTTTTAAGTTGTGCTTCTTTTTTTACATCTGCTACAGCTTTATCGCTCAACTTTTTAGTTTCTTCATGAGCAATTGTTTCTGCCCGCTTAGCTGGACTTTCAATAGTAGATTTTTTAGTATCTACTGCTCCTTTATCTCCATCTTTACCACCTACAGGGCCTACAGGTATTTGTGTGCCCCCTTGAGTTGGATGCCCTAAAATATCTTTAACATCTTTCGGCACATTAACAGCAATAGTTTGATGTTTTTGTGGATTTGCAAGAGATTCAGGAATTAACAAGAAACGAATTGGCAAATTCGATGCACCGGCTGGCATAAAGTTTAATGTTAATAAATCGCCCGCATTATAATTCCCTAATAGACGACTATCTAATATAGTACCTTCCCCTAATGCGGAAATACCATCTTCACCACCAATGTGATAAGTTCGTGTATCGGTCTGTCCCCGTCTAGCACCTTGTTGATGCAATGCTTTTACCATAAAGGAACCAGAATAAGGTCCCCCAAGAGGGTTAAAATACAGTCTAAACGGTTCATTCCCCTTTGTAGGAATTTTTAACGTATACGATACGCCATAGTTACCACGGTCACGAACAAATGCTTTATTTTGCATTTCGTCTACACCATTGATAAACGTATCCTCTCGGTCATTACCAATTTCTACAAAGGCACCGCCTAAAGCGGTGTCGAATGGTGTAGTAACCTCCATATTACGTTTAGCACCAGTATAAGTACCGCGTAATTGTATTTCATCAATAGGAAGATTTTTCACCCAATGTGACGCATCAACAGGGTCCATACCCATAGGCAACATCATGACACGCGCAAATATAGGCCCTTCTGTTTTAATATCTACAATACCCGTAAATAATGCATCTCGATTTACCGGTGTATTTTCTAAGTCACTAAAGATTAATTGACGCCCTTGTGGTGGGATGCTAAGAGAGTATAACGGTCTTGCATCTGGACTTTCATTAAGAGGTTGCTCCAAATCCTTTCGCGACAAATCACGACCTGCTGCAAAATAGTCAGGTGTAGCTACAGATTTTAATTGTCTCATGACATGTACTGAAGTTGGATAAGCCGTTTGGTTTTCTAAGACGATAGCAATCTTGTGAGGTAAATCCATTTCATTTACATGATAGAAATAGATACGACCATTGCCATTAATTGTACCTGCACTTAACGTACCTCCTACAGGTCCTACATATTCAGGACTATCTGATAGGAGCAATGTATCCGTTTGAGACACCAACGATGGTGGCAACGGAGAAAACTGAAAATATCCAATTGATTGTAAATCTATATCACGAGCTTCTACATGGCCTGTAAGGGCAGCCATGGCGGCCATAGCCGCAGCTACACAATATCTTGATTTATAGGAAAACATATATTATTACCTCTATACTTCTTCGAGCCCCAATGGGTCATACGTAAGTGCTAATGCTTCAATCTTCTTTAGTCGATGGCCAATTCCAGATTTAGATAGTTTCCCCTCCATCAACTCTTCAAGTTCTTTTAAACTCGCTTCAGGATTCTCCCACCGAAGTCTTGCAACGACGCGCAACTTTTCTGGTAATTCTTCAATGCCGATTTCTCTATCAATAATACGGATTGCTTTTACCTGACGAACTGCTGCATCCACAACCTTCTGTAAATTTGCAGTCTCACAGTTGACTTGACGATTAATTTGATTCCGTACGGTTTTCATAATCCGCACATTTTCAAATTCCATAAGCGCCGATTGAGCACCCATGATTTGCAAACAATTTGTTACTGCATCCCCTTCTTTAAGATATACTACATACTCTTCCTTCCGCTCCGTTAAGCCTGCATGAATGTGAAAAAGCCGTAATACATGGATAATTTCCCTCGCAAAAATCTCGTTTCCCGTCATAAACTCAAGATGGTAATCACTTTGTGGTTTATTAACAGAGCCTCCCCCTAAAAAAGCTCCCCTTAAAAAGGCACGTCGTGCTTCCATTGATTTGAGCCAACTGCGAGGAATTTGTTCGGTTACAGGCCATAAAGCGAGATCCTCTAAAGCCCGTCTCCCCTCTATAGAAGGTTCCACAGAGAGCGTATACATATTTTTTTTACGCAGGTTTAAACCTTGTCGTACTAATACATTTGTAGGTAATTCGTATTGCTTTTTCAAAATCCCAAGCAACCGACGAGCTACTGCATTATTAGCCGTAGCCAAACGAATGCCAACGGCACCTTTCATCCCCAAAATGATAGATCCGCTCATACGCAATAAGCAAGACGCTTCAATTTTCATGGCCACATCTGCATCATTAGAGGCTTCATATTGGCATAATTCATTTTTTACATCTTCTGCAAATGACATGGACATCCCTTCTCATTAATGATCATCTCGTTGAAGATAATATTCCAAGATATGCGGTTCAGTGTTAGATTGCATAGCATGAATGATATCCATAATAACTTTACCTAACCGTTCAGGATCGTGAACAGCTGGTTTTTGAGGGTTAATTAAGGTAGCTCGTATAGTGCGGATTCCTTTGTCTTGTAACTTCTTAGTATCTAATACCAATGGTTCAGATCCTACAGCACTATATTGTTCAACCATTTGAATTGGCAACGGCCCATCATTGGCAAGAACAGTATCTATAATTCCTTCTCCGCCATGAGCAATTAAAGCCTCTACATGATCATTTAATGTGTAGCCTGTGGTTTCACCCGGTTGTGTCATAACATTAGCAATATAGATTTTATTAGCCTTACTGGCACGTACATGAGAGGCCAACTTATCGGTTAGTAAATTTGGGATAATGCTTGTATATAAACTACCAGGACCTAAAATAATTACATCCGCTTCATCAATGGCACGTAATGCAGCCCCCTCTGGCTTAGGCAATGCTGGATCACTATAGATATGACGAATTCGTTTACCCGAGTGTGGTATATTACTTTCACCTTCTACAATAGTGCCATCTGTCATCTCTGCACGCAATTTAATGAACTCTGTAGAGGAAGGAATTACACGACCACGGACACGCAACAATTTACTAGCCGCTTCAAGAGCTTCTTCAATATCTCCATCATAAACTTGAGCAAGCGCAGTGATAAAGAGATTACCAAAACTGTGCCCAGAAAGCTCATTTTCACCATCGAAACGATAACGGAATAAGTTCTCCATTACTCCTTCTTGTTCAGCTAATGATACTAAACAGTTTCGCAAATCACCAGGAGCTATCATTTGAAAGTCTTCTCGCAAGCGACCAGAAGAACCTCCATCATCAGCGACAGTTACAATCGCAGATAGGTTTGATGTATGTGATTTTAAACCACGCAATAAATTTGATAAGCCCGTACCACCACCGATTACTACAATTTTTGGGCCCTTATCGAGTCGGATATTTTGAAAAATAATATCCGATACCTTGCTGTCAGGATTAGGTAGTACCGCACGAATAATCGTTTTAATAACTTTACTCGTACCGATGAGCATTAATACAGCACCAATCGATAATACTACAGTCCCTACAGCAATGAGTACATTATAATTGTAAAAGCCCGTCATATTATAGGAAAAGGCAAGTACAATATCTTCAAGAACCGCAAGCCATTGATAGTTAAAAATCAAAGAAATACCAATAATTAAAAGACCTACACCACAACTAAATAGGGCAAGCCAACGTTTTATATTTAGACCCGGAATTAGCCACCGGAACCATCCTTTTCGCAACATAATCCCCCCTACCTAGTTATCAAGTGTTATAATTTCATGAGGATTATAATCTTCTTCTACATTATTTTTCATCATATCTCTATGTTCAACAGTGACACGATATCCTTTTTCTAACAAGTGGGAGTATAGAGCCTCTGCCATAGCTACAGATCTATGCATACCACCTGTGCAACCTACTGCCACAATAAACTGAGATTTCCCTTCTTGTTCATAATTTGGTACAAGGAAGTCCATGGTATCAAAGTAACGTTTTTTAAATTCCTCGGTTACTTCAAAGGAATGGATATATTCATTCACTGCTTTCACACGACCTGTTTTATGACGAAACTCAGGAATATAAAATGGATTAGGTAGAAAACGAACATCCCATACCATATCTGCATCGAGAGGAATACCATACTTAAAACCAAAGCTCACTACAGTAATCGCCATACCATGAGCTTCATCAACTTGAGCAAAGCGCGTTTTTAAATACTCTTTCAAGCTAGCCGTCTTCATATTAGTGGTATCAATAATAAAATCTGCTTTATGGCGCACAGAGTTAAGAATTTGGCGTTCTTTTTTTAGCCCTGTTGTAATTAGCCCATTAGGAGCCAATGGATGACTCCGTCGACTTTCCTTATATCGACGAATCAAAGTCTCATCTGTAGCATCCATAAATACAATTTCAAAATCTACCTTCATATCTTTTAATGTATCTAAAGATGAAGAAAGAGCTTCAAAAAATTCGCCCCCCCGAATATCTACAACAAGAGCAACGCGATTAGTCCGTTCTCCACCTTGTCGGCAAATTTCACTTAATTTAGGAATCAGCACAGGGGGAATATTATCAATACATAAATACCCCATATCTTCTAAAGCTTGCAATACTTGAGTTTTGCCGGCACCTGACATACCTGTAACTATTAACAAACGAAATGCTTCCATAGTTTTACTCCATTATAAAAGATTATCTTCAATCCAATGGGCTACTCCATCGTCATTATGATGGCCACAAATTGTATGAGCCACAGATTTTACATGATCTGTAGCGTTTTCAACAGCTACAGAGTAACCTGTTTTACGTAGCATAGAAATATCATTTTCTGCATTACCAAAAGAAACGATATGTTCTAAACTAATATGATTATCTAAAGCTAGTTGTGTCAAAGCACGCCCCTTTGACACATTAAGGGCAACGATTTCTAAAAAGTCTTTTTGGCTACGAACTAGATTAACCAAATCGCCCACTTCAGGAGTCAAAGTATCAATAATTTGATCAATCCCCTCTACTGTATCAATAGCGATTAGCTTATTTGGTTCAGACTCTAAAGTATATAAGCCATCACCTAAAAACTCTACTTTCGCTCCCGTTTGAACTTCATAGAGATCGGACTGCCATGTTTTATGATGACATAGCAAATGATCATCTATATAGGATTGTATATGCCAATCATATTGTTTTGCTAATTCATAAATACGCTGTACAGCCTCAACAGAAACGGTCTGCTCAAATAGTTTACACCCTGTTTCTAATTCTTGAATGAGTCCTCCAGAGAACAAAATCATGGGTACATTACCAAGCTTTAAAGCAGAACCAATAGGCTTTGCCGTTTGATACATCCGTCCCGTAGCAATGGTAACAACGATGCCCCTTTGCTGTAAACGATGTAACACATCTACTGTATAGTCAGATACAGTATTATCACTGCGTACCAAGGTTTCATCACAATCAATGGCAACCATTTTAATATGAGAAAAAGAAGGATTCATGTTTGCCTCCTTTATAAAAATTTTAAATACTCTTTATTATACCATTAATAGTGGCTATATAGATAGAAATTAGCGGTAAGAACTCTAATAATGATTAGAAAGTATAGTCATAAAACTTTCATTAAATGCAAAATCCTCTATTATCAATTAATTATTATTTCTTAATCAATTGTATAATATTAATAAAACACTATAATAAACACTTCATATAATTTTCATTTAACTTTATATTAAACACAAAAAAGAGACTCCCTAAGAAGTCTCTTTCATATAATTAACTATCAAATTAGAATTTGTAGTTAAGGTCTGCACGGTAAAAGTCACCTTTGTCAGTACCATCTTGAGTTTTCCAGTCGAAACCATAGTTAGCAGATAAACCAACGTTATTTTGCAATGCATAGTCAACGGAAGCCATCCAACCTTTAGCATCTGTAGTGTAGAATTGATTATAAGTAGTATCTACAATTGGTGCATTTTTCTTTTGGTTGAAGTATTGACCTTTTACGCCCCAAGTACCTGCTTTTTTGATGTCGTAGTTACCAAAGCCAAGACCTGCAGTCCAAGCTTGAGAGTCGTCTACATGGGAATCTTTCAACCATTCGCCACCAACCCAAACTTTGTCGAAGTTAGCATCAGCATTGAAGCCATAGATGTTTTTGTAACCATTATCAGTATCTTGATTTACACGGTCGTAGAAACCGCCTACCATAGTGTGTTTACCTACTTTACCAGTTAAACCAATATATGTGTTAGTTACATTTTGATCTTTTGTTAATTCGTTACCATTGGTATTATTGGCAACAATTCTACCATTATCACCGGATACCATGTAACCGTATGCAGCTTGTACATTAATTTTATCGTTGCCAACATTCAATTGAGCACCGTCGAATGTGCCGTCGAACATCAAGCCGCCACCGAAGGATTGACCGAAACGACCAGCTTTAGCGGATACGCGTTCGCCGAATTTATGGTTTACATAAGCGCGGTCAATTGTAGCATCTGCTTTATCTTCATTTTCAGAATTGCCTAATTCGAAGTTACCAGAAGTCAAACGAACTACAGCGTCTGTACGATCGTTTACTTTCGCGTTGAATTGTACACGTGCACGAGCGTCAAATTTGGATTTAGCATGTTCAGCATCTTTGTAACGAAGACGAGCATCACCAGTAACTTTTACATTACCAACGCGGTCTTCCAAGCGAGCTACACGAACGCCCAAGTTGTTCAATTCGTTGGAGAATTCATCAGCCAAACGGTTGATCATAGCTTGTTGTTCAGCGTTAGCGCGGTCTTGGTTAGCCATAGCTTTAGCTACCATTTGAGCCATTTCGTAACGAGTGA
>ERZ772926.1706-NODE-1706-length-10182-cov-32.076034_pt1 | contig 10182 bp, 8 predicted proteins | sample MGYA00511136_ERZ772926 | MGnify/ENA primary metagenome ERZ772926 (study PRJEB29015, sample SAMEA2737917) | human oral metagenome | biome: human oral; feature: human-associated habitat; material: dental | place: China | collected 2153 ... | reverse complement strand
CCCGCCGCTTTCGGCGGGCGCGCGCTTGTCGTTTCCTCGGTAAATGGGAGTTAGGCCCTAGTGGTGGAGGCGCGGGTCACGTAGAATGGGTAGCGATAGGCACACTGGGCCTCGCAGCCCGCTCCGTCAACGAAAGATGGCAGAAAAATGAGCACAGTTCGTATCGGTGTCCTTACGTCGGGCGGTGACGCCCAGGGAATGAACGCGGCTGTTCGAGCCGTCGTGCGCACGGCGCTGGCGCGTGGCGCGCAGCCCTACGCGATCTATGAAGGCTGGCAGGGAGCCTGCGCAGGCGGCGATTCCATCAAGAAGATGGAGTGGTCGGACGTGTCCTCGATCCTGGCCGAAGGTGGCACAGTGATCGGCACGGCCCGCAGCGCCGACTTCCGCACGTACGAGGGCCGCCACCGCGCGGCCGCGAACCTGCTCGAGCACGGCATCGATCACCTTGTGGTGATCGGCGGCGACGGCTCCCTGTCGGGTACGAACGAGTTCCGCGGCGAGTGGGCCCAGCACGTCGCCGAGCTGGCTGCCGAGGGCGTGATTTCGCCCGAGACCGCCGCCGAGCACCCGGCTCTCATCATCGTCGGCCTCGTCGGCTCGATCGACAATGACTTGGTGGGCACGGATATGACGATCGGCGCCGACACTGCGCTGCATCGCATCCTGGACGCCATCGACCAGCTGACCAGCACGGCGGCCTCGCACCAGCGCACCTTCGTCGTCGAGGTCATGGGCCGCCACTGCGGATACCTGCCCCTCATGGCGGCCGTCGCGGGCGGCGCCGACTACGTGTTCACGCCGGAGGATCCGGCGGGCCCTGGTTGGCAGGACGACCTGGCTGAGCACCTGCGCCTCGGCCGCGAGGCTGGCCGCCGCGAGTCCATCGTCCTGGTGGCTGAAGGCGCGCACGACCGCGACGGCAACGAGCTGTCAACCCAGCTGATCGCCGACACGATCCAGGAGCGCACGGGCGAGGACGCCCGCGTGACGATCCTCGGCCACGTGCAGCGCGGCGGCACTCCCTCGGCCTACGACCGCTGGATGTCGACGCTGCTGGGCTATGCCGCCGTCCAGGAGATCCTCGCCTCCACGGCCGAGGATGAGCCCGTCATCCTGGGCGTGCGCCGCAACCGCATCACGCGCGTCCCCCTCATGAAGGCCGTCCACGACACGCGCGCGGTCAAGGACCTCATCGCGGCCGGTGACTATGCGGCGGCCCAGGCCTCGCGCGGCTCGTCGTTCTCCTCGATGGTGGGCATCAACCAGATCCTGTCCACGCCCCCGCAGCTCACTCCCGAGCCGACGGGCGAGTCCCAGCGCGTCGCGATCCTGCACGCGGGCGGCCTGGCCCCCGGCATGAACACGGCGGCCCGCGTGGCCGTACGACTGGGTATCGCGCGTGGCTGGACGATGCTCGGCGTGGAGGGCTCGTGGAGCGGCCTGGCGGACGACCGTGTGCGCGAACTGAGCTGGTCCGACGTGGAAGGTTGGGCCTTCAAGGGCGGTGCCGAGCTCGGCACGAAGCGCGACGTTCCGCCTGTCGAGCAGTTCTACGCGCTGGGTCGCGCCATCGAACGCAACCAGATCGACGCACTCCTCGTCATCGGCGGCATGAACGCCTACCTGGGCGTCCACGCGATCACCTCGGAGAAGGACCGCTACCCGGCGTTCCAGATCCCGATCCTGCTCATCCCCGCCTCGATCGACAACAACCTGCCCGGCTGCGAGCTCGCGATCGGCACGGACACAGCGATCAACAACGCGACGTGGGCGATCGACCGCATCAAGGAGAGCGCGGCGGCCTCCAAGCGCTGCTTCATCGCCGAGACGATGGGACGGCGCTGCGGCTACCTGACCCTCATGAGCGCCCTGTCCAGCGGCGCGGAGTACATGTACATCAACGAGGAGTCCCCCTCCCTCGAGCAGATCGCCGCGGACGCCGAGCGGATGGTCGCCTCCTTCAAGTCCGGCCGACGCCTGTTCCTGACCCTCCTCAACGAGTCGGCGTCCCAGTACTACGACCGCGAGTTCCTGGCCGACGTGTTCAACGCCGAGTCCGAAGGAATCTACGACGTGCGCCACCAGGCCCTCGGCCACATGCAGCAGGGCGGCTCGCCCTCGCCGTACGACCGCCTGCTCGCCACGCGCCTCGTGGCACGTGCTTTCGAGCAGCTGCTGGACCAGTTCGAGCGCGGCGACCGCGGCGCCTACTACATCGGCCAGGTCGGTGCCGCGATGGAGGCGCGTCCGGTGAAGAACATGTTCGACGACCTTGACCTGGTGAATCGTCGTCCCTTCCACCAGTGGTGGCTTGACCTCGTGCCCGTCCAGCGCATCGTGTCGCTGCAGAACCCGGGCATCGAGGCCACGCCCATCCCCATCGACGATCCGGTCGCCTGACCCCGTCGAATTCGCGCGGCGTATGAGGCCGTGGTTCCGTGAGCGCTCGCGGGCCACGGCCTCGTCGTTTCAGGAGAGCCAAGCGGGGGTGACCAGGGGCCAAGTCCCCGCTAAACTAAAGTGCGAACCTTTCTCTACTGTCAGGAGACCCCATGAGTGATATCCCCGTGATCGACCCGACGATGACCCCCGCGTGGGACACGCTCGACCAGCTGGCCGACAACTTTGAACCCGATCTGCGCAAGCTTTTCGCGGATGACCCCAACCGCACCCAGACCTTCACGTTCGACGCGGCCGACCTGCACGTCGACCTGTCGAAGAACCTCGTGTGCCCCACGCTGGTGGGCCACCTCCTCGCCCTCGCCGAGCAGACGGGCGTCCTGGAGCTGCGCGACCGCATGTTCGCGGGCGAGCACATCAACGTCACCGAGGACCGCGCCGTCCTGCACACCGCGCTGCGCCGCCCCGCGACCGACTCCCTGACGGTCGACGGCCAGGACGCGATCGCCGACGTACACGAGGTGCTGGAGAAGGTCTACGCCTTCGCGCGCCGCGTCCGCTCCGGCGAGTGGGTGGGCATCACCGGCAAGCCCGTCAAGACCGTCGTCAACGTCGGCATCGGCGGCTCCGATCTGGGTCCCGTCATGGCGTACGAGGCCCTCAAGCCCCACGTGCAGGAGGGCCTGGAGTGCCGCTTCATCTCCAACATTGACCCCACCGACGCGGGTGAGACCACGAAGGACCTGGACCCCGAGACAACCCTCGTGATCGTGGCCTCCAAGACCTTCACGACGCTCGAGACCATCACGAACGCGAAGGTCGTGCGCGCCTGGCTGCTGGACGGTCTGCGTGAACGCGGCATCGTCACCGACGAGGCTTCGGAGAAGGAGGCGATCGCCAAGCACTTCGTCGCCGTGTCCACCGCCCTTGACAAGGTTGCCGAGTTCGGCATCGACCCCGCCAACGCCTTCGGCTTCTGGAACTGGGTCGGCGGCCGCTACTCCGTGGATTCCGCCGTGGGCACCTCCCTGGCCGTCGCGATCGGCCCCGAGGGCTTCGCCGACTTCCTCGCAGGCTTTAACGCGATGGACCGTCACTTCGCCGAGACCGCGCCCGAGAAGAACGTGCCCCTGCTCATGGGCCTGCTCAACGTGTGGTACTCGAACTTCCTGGGTGCCGACACGCACGCCGTCCTGCCCTACTCCCAGTACCTGCACCGCTTCCCCGCGTACCTGCAGCAGCTGACCATGGAGTCCAACGGCAAGTCCGTGCGCCGCGACGGCAGCCCCGTCACCTACGAGACCGGCGAGGTCTTCTGGGGCGAGCCCGGCACCAATGGCCAGCACGCCTTCTACCAGCTGATCCACCAGGGCACTCGCATGGTCCCCGCCGACTTCATTGCTTTCGCGAACCCGACGTGGGCGCTGGGCGACGGCGACGCCGACATGCACGAGCTGTTCCTGTCGAACTTCTTCGCCCAGACCAAGGCCCTGGCCTTCGGTAAGACCAGCGAAGAGGTGCGCGCCGAGGGTACGCCCGAGGCCATCGTCTCCGCCCGCGTGTTCACCGGCAACCGTCCCACGACGTCGATTATGGCCCCCGCCCTGACCCCCTCGGTCCTGGGCCAGCTGATCGCCCTCTACGAGCACATCACCTTCGTGGAGGGTGCCGTGTGGGGTATTGACTCCTTCGACCAGTGGGGCGTTGAGCTGGGCAAGGTCCTGGCCAAGCAGATCCTCCCCGCGATCGAGGGCTCGTCCGAGGCCCTGGACGCGCAGGATCAGTCCACCCGCGCTCTCATCGAGTACTACCGCGCGAATCGCACGAAGTAGTCTCATCTGAGCGATACTCGGGGGCCGTGCCGCTTCTGGCACGGCCCCCTCTGTGTTATCGGCTTGTGCGCCGACGCCAGTAGCCGATCAGGCCGATCGTGAGGGCGGGGGCCCACAGGAGCAGCATCGGGGCGTAGGCAGCGACCAGGATGGCCACCTGCCAGCCGTTCATGCCGTCCGCCGGGGTCCAGCCGTTGGCAAGGCCCAGCCAGATGGAGCCGAACCTGATGATCAGGGTGGTGCTGATACGGTACAGAAGGGCGTTTCCGACCCCTCCGAGGACGAGGGGCAAGAACGTGGGGATCTTTCTCCCGCCGAGAAGGGGACACGATCGGGGAACGCGCTCGCCCCAGGGGTAGATGAGTCCGAGGCCCAGGACGTAGGCGATGGCCGAGGCGTTGGACCTGAAGAAATCTGCCTGGGAGAAACCGAGGTCGGTCCCGCAGAGCATCGCGATCCTCCATGCCACCGGTAGGAGGGCGCTGATGAAGGCTGTCCAACAGGCTGCGCGTGCCCAGCCGCTCGCTCGGACTTCCGGTTGAGCGGCCGGGTCGGTGCCCCTCGCGTTGCCTCGGTGCGACTGAGAACCCATGCGTTATTCCCAGCGGAAGAAACGAGCGGCTGCGGTGGCACAGATTCCGCCAAAGACAATGAGGACAAGCGCTGCCACCCAGTGCTGCGCCCATCCCTCGCCATCCCACAGGCCTCGTGTGAGATAGGTGAGTTGCGTCATCGGCGAGTACTTCGCGATGGAGAGGATACTAGGAGGGAGCATCGCCAGGGGAACCGCGGCGCCCGAGGTGAAGATGAGTGGGTACATCAGGATGTTTCCCAGCCCCTGGGCGGCACCGACGTTACGGAATCTCCCGGCGATGAGGTAGCCCGCTGCCAGGAAAGCCGCTAGACCGAGCATAGTAGCTGCGAGTGCGGAGATGAAGGCTCCGGCTGATGCGGGGCGTACCCCGAACCCGAGCACGGCGATGGCGTACATGGCAGCGAAGGACACGAGGCCGAGCGTCAATCGGGAGAGGATGTCGGCGGCCAGGTAGAGGGCCGGGTTGAGTGGGGTGGCGCGAAAGCGGCGCAGGACACCCGCTCCCCGCTGGGTCACGAGGTCGACGGGGACGATGATGAGCGCGCTGATCGCGATGACGATCCCGGGGAAAGCGGTGAAGTTTGCCTCGAGGAATCCTTTTTCGCCGAACTCGGGTACCGGGTTGTTGCCGAAGATGAGGCCCATGCACCCGATGAAGGCGGGGGCGAACAGAACCGCGAAGATGACGGTGACGGGTTCTCGCAGTGCACGCATCGCGGTGACGCGGCACAGTTGAATGAAGGTGCGCATGGCTCACGCCTCCTGACGCATGTTGCGGCCGGTGAGTGCGAGGAACACGTCCTCGAGGCCGGGGGAGCTGGTACGGATGTCTGTCACGGTGAGGCCCGTGGCCTCGATGGCTGCGATGGCAGCCTGGGGGATGCCGCTGCCCGACCACAGCATCGAGACGGAGGTCCCGGCGATCATCACGTCGCTGATGCCGTCGATCTCGTCGATGATGCCGCGGGTGAGCTGCTGGGAGGTGCGCAGTTGCACCTTCGTGCCCTTCGCGATGGAGGCGATGAGGCCGGGCACGGTGTCGAGTGCGATGAGGCGGCCGGCATCGATGACGGCGACACGGTCGCACAGGGCCTCAGCCTCTTCCATGTAGTGGGTGGTCATGACCACGGTGGCTCCGCCCTGTCGGATGGAGCGCACGACATCCCACATGGCCAGTCTTGCCTGCGGGTCGAGGGCTGTGGTCAGCTCGTCGAGGAATACGACGTCGGGCTTGCCCAAGAGGGCGAGAGCGATGAAGACTCGTTGGCGCTGTCCGCCCGAGAGCTTGTCCACGTAGGAACGCCCCTTGGCTGCGATGCCGAGCTCGTTAAGGAGTTGAGCCGGGTCGGCGGGGTCGGAGTACATGGAGGCGAAGAGTGCCATCGCCTCGTTGACCGTGATCTTGGGGGGCAGGGCCGCTGTCTGTAGCTGGACGCCGATCCTTTCTCGCCATCGTGTGGAGGGGCGGGAGGGGTTCTCCCCAAGGACGTCGATGGTGCCGCTCGTGGGGCGGCGTAGGCCCTCAAGGCATTCCATGAACGTCGTCTTGCCTGCCCCGTTGGGGCCGATGATTCCGAAGATCTCGCCGGGGTGGACCTCCAGTGATACGCCGTTTACGGCGGTGAGGTCGCCGTAGCGCTTGGTGACATCCGTCGCGCGGATAGCTGGGGTTGTCATGACTTCTCCTGAAGATGCTGTTGACAGGTGTCACGAGGCGGGGGCTGCGTCTGCGGGGCCGCTGTCCGCCTCGGGGGGCATGGTGCCCGCCATGGTGTTGCGTACGAGAGCCGCGATGGGGTTCGTGTCCGCGTGTTGGGAGACGAGAACCGATAGTGGGATGAGGGCGAGGCCTTGGGATGGGTCGGTGAGGACGACCAGCTGGTCGCCGGGTTCGAGTCCGAGGGACTTGCGAGCCTGGGCGGGGATCGAGACCTGTCCTCGAGTTCCCACGGTGACGGTTCCGAAGAATCCGCGCCCTCCGGGTCCGTAGTGCGCGGGGTTGCGTGGTGTCATGTGTGTGTCCTCTCCGTTATGTCAGATATAGCATGCAAAACATGTATGCATGTATTATCTGCCTCGGAGATATGTTCGTGTGAGCATTGAAGCCTGATTTAGAACACGAATTCTGTTGATTGAATGAGTTCTCTGGGCATGCAGCTGACGCCTTGGGGCTCTAACCGTTGTCCCAAGGCGTCAGCAAGCGTGGACTATGCCCGGCTTCTCAGGTAGGCACGGTGCCTGGCCAGGAGAAGGGCCCCTCCTACTCCCGCAGCCACGATGAGGCCAAGAAGACCCGAGTGTGCCCCCGAATTCGCGAGCCTGGGCCCCTCGCCCGAAGGGGGAGGCGTCTCGGGGTGGCTCGCGCTCGGGCTTGGCTCACTCGGTGCTAAAGAGCGCGGAAAACGCAGCTTGGACCACACCAAGCGGTGGTCCGAGGTCGGAAACGGATACAGCCCGGTCAAACGGAAAGCCTCGTCCTCGCGCGTCGGCCAGAACACCCCCGCGTCCTCGACCTGGGTCCCGGTGTTTGGTAGGACGTAGTCAATGCGCAGGTTCCCCGGCCGTGGAGTGTCGTTAAAGTCGCCGGTATCGTACTTGGGCTCCGTCCTATGCTCCAGGTTTGCGCCTCCCTGAAGCTCGGCTTCGAGCTGGCCTCCCAGCGAGGTCGGCGCCGTGTCCACCACTCGGGAGTTTGTCAGCAGCTGATCGATGGCACCCGGGTAGGAGTCCCCGTCAAGGGGGTCCGAGTTGTAGTCCCCGAGGATTACGAAGTTGGCTTCCGCGCTCAGGCCTCCCCGCACTCCGTTGTCGTCGTACAGGTAGTCGGCTCGGTTCGAGACGTAGTCCGCCCACAGCCGGATCTCGTCGAAGTTCCGCTTCTTGTTACGCTGCTCGGCGCCGTCGAATGACGGTGGCGTTGGGTGCGCCGCCAGCACGTGGATTGTCGTGCCATCAACATCGACCGGCAGGTCCGCGTGAGTCTTCGAAGACAGGGGGAATCTGTCGAGTACCTCGTTGGAGTACCAGCCGGTGCCGTCGCTGTTGGTGGGCAGGAGAGCGCCCGGCATATCCTTCCATAGGAAGTGCTGGAAGGTGCGAACCTGCTCGTCCTTGATCGGGTACTTCGAGTAGACGACGAATCCGTACTGGCCTGGGAACTGACCGAAGCCCCAGGCGTCGGAGGGGCCGGAGGTGCTTCCGTCCCCGTCCAGGTCGAAGCCGCTGGGGATGCCCGTGTTTACCGAACCCGACCACGAGTAGGGGTAGGACACGGGCTGGGTACCGTTGTGTGGGACTTCGAGGTAGTTCGTGCGAAAGAGGTCAACCGCAGCCGCGGTGGCGTCGTAGTCGAACTCGTTGATCAAGATGATGTCTGGGTTCACCCGCTGGATGGTCTCTGCGACGTTCGATGCCTGGGCGTTGTCTGCCGTGGCCAGGTCGTCGAGAAGCTGACCCGGGGCGTCTCGGTTAAGGCTAGCGTTGAAGGTGGCCACCGTGAGGACATCTGTCGTCGACGACCGCGGGGGATCGGCGAGCGCGGGGGGCTGCCGCCAGCAGGCACAGGGATAGGGGAAGGCACGCCGCGGTGGCTGCCGAGAGGGGCTTCATTGCCAAAATCTCCTTCATCACCGTTGGGATGTGTACGACAGATGGTAGATCCCAGGGTGGGCAACAAACAACGATGCGGTAGTAGCGGGAGGAGAAGGGCGGGTAGCCTGAACGACGCGACTGCTAGTCGATGCAGCCCTGCGAGTAAGGAATCGAGGTTTCCATAGTTTCAACAGCTTCCCTGGTATCCATGGGCGTGAGTGCTCTGGCCGCGCTCGTCCTGCCGATCGTCATCCTCGTTGCCGCTCGGCGCAGGTGGCGTTTTTCCCTGTGGTCCGCCGCCGTCGGCGCGCTGGTCTTCGTCGTCTTCGCTCTTATCCTGGAGGGTGGAGTGCACGCGCTGGTCTTCTCTGCCTTCCCAAACCTGGCCAGCAAACCGGTGCTCTACACGATCTATGGAGCGCTCGCAGCCGGGGTGTTCGAGGAGGTCGGTCGAGTCTGTGGATTCGCCGTGCTACGAGCGAGCGACCGGCGCCCCGACGACGTCGGGCGTGCCCTCGGGTCGGGCATCGGACACGGAGGCATCGAGGCAATACTTCTCGTGGGAGTATCGATGGTCTCTAGCCTCGTGACCTCGGTCAGCATCATCAACGCGGGGGCGAGCGAGGCATTCCTCGCAGGCTTGCCCGACGCCCAGCGAGATGCCGTCGCCCGCCAGTTCGACTCGCTCATCAACGCATCCGCGCCGTTCTACCTGCTGAGCATCGGCGAGCGCGCCATCGCCATTGCCTTGCACATTACCCTTGCCGTGTTGGTCTGGATGGCATTCACCGGGAGGATTCGCCGCTGGTGGATCCCCGGAGCGATCCTCGCCCACGCCCTGGCAGACGCAGGGGCAGCTCTGTATCAAAGCGGGGCGGTGAGTGTTTTCGTGGCGCAGGGGTGGGCGTTGGCCGTCACCATCGTCCTCGTGCTCGCGGTGAGGAAACTCTACGTCTCCACAAAGGTGCCGCTAGCTCACGGAGGCGCGCAGGCCTCGTGAACGCCCGGCGAGCGGGACACGAGCGCTCACGCGGGAATGTCGCGCACACGGTAGGCGATCAGGCCGCCAGCGCAGCACGCGATACCAACCCCAAGCTGGACGGCCATGGGCAGCCAGTGGGTTGTCCCCCACGGATCGGCCACGTGCCCGAGAATGGAGAGGTCCTGCGCCCAATTCGGCAGGTCCATGAAGCCCCCGAAGATACGAGCGAAAGAACTCCACGCGATGAGCGCCCACGCCAGGGAGCGCCACCGCGGGGCTGCTCCCACCAGGTCGGCGGTGAAACCAATCGCAGCCGAGAGGCCGGGAAGGTGACTCACGGCGAAGACGAACGCTCGGCCGGGAGCGTGCTCGTCGCTCAACTGCAGCGCCGTGGACGCGGCCATCGCCGCCCCCGAGGTGAGCAACAGCAGGAAGCCGACCGCTATTGCTTCCGCGAGCGCTGTGAGGAAGATACGCGTGCGTGAGACGCCGCACGCGATGGTGATCTCGGCGAGGCCATGCTCCTCTGAGGTGAAGAGGACCAGGATTCGTTGCACCGTTGCGACCGCCACGACGGAGACCATCACGACGGTGAGCAGCGTCGTGTACTGAATGATCGGCTCGGCCTGCGGGACCGCGACGTCGAGGTAGGATGCGCTGGTCGGGGTGCTCTCGATCAGCTTCGTCAGCCCGCTGGCCATCGAACCAAAGAGGGAGCCGAGCAGCACGACGCCCAGCGCCCAGGCGGCCAGCCTGCGGGCGCCGAGGCGAGCGGCGAG